>Ga0181565_10003489_pt1 | contig 12054 bp, 6 predicted proteins | sample 101ome_16_FD_129661 | JGI IMG/M metagenome (GOLD analysis project Ga0181565, IMG submission 129661) | Coastal salt marsh microbial communities from the Groves Creek Marsh, Skidaway Island, Georgia - 101401AT metaG (megahit assembly) | ecosystem: Environmental > Aquatic > Marine > Intertidal zone...
CGGCAAATACGCCCTTCAGATCGATGGCCAGTTTCACGCTGTCCACTCGGCCGAAGCCTGGGCCAGGGGTCAGGTCTTTGAGCGTGGCCCGCAATTTGATCAGTCAAGTGCCCTGCGTCAGGCTATCATCAAGAAAAATGAGACCTTCTTTCACCGCTATCGGCCCCAGAACCACACCTATTTGTTTGGTTTCCGCAAGCATGAGCAGGGCCAGAACGCCGTTGAAATCCCTCAGTTTGACCCCCTGGTTGCCGAGCAGGAATCAGCCATTCACCAGCTGGCTCGCTCCAAAAACCACCGCTATGCTCTGGTCAGGGTGGCTCCCGATTTGACTTTGCAGGATGCCCTGGCCTGGCGTCTGCCCACTCCCACTGCGGTTGAAACCCGATCCCTGGATGCCGCTCAGCGAGATCGCTCACCCGCAGCACCTGCTGATCGGTTTCAACTTTCCCCAGAAGTTGAGATGACTCTCTGGGCGGAAACACCTTTGATCAGCAAGCCAATTCAGATCAATTCCGCCCCCGAAGGCCGTCTCTGGATTGCTGGGTCCCGTCTCTATCCGCAGATCAAGCCAGGACAGGCCGCTGAAGATCAAATCCTTGTGATGGAGGATACGGATCGAGATGGCGTCGCCGATCACACCACAGTCTTTGCTGAGGGTTTACTGATGCCCACGGGCATCGAGCCAGGGGATGGGGGCGCTTATGTCGGACAAAGCACCGAATTGCTTCATCTCAAAGACACGGACGGAGATGGGCGAGCTGATGAGCGTCGTATTGTCCTATCTGGTTTTGGCACCGAGGATACCCACCACATTTTGCATACCCTGAGGTGGGGGCACGATGGGCAGCTCTACATGAATCAGTCCATCTATATTCACAGCCATCTGGAAACGCCCAACGGACTGGTACGCCTCAACAGTGGCGGGGTCTTGCACCTGCGTCCCGATACGCTCGAACTGGATGTGCACTTGCGTGGTTTCTGCAATCCGTGGGGTCACCAGTTTGATCTGTTTGGGCAATCCTTTGTGACCGATGGCGCTGGGTTTCAGGGCATCAGCTATGGCATCCCCGGTGCCATGTATTTCACCTATGCCGGTGGCCGTCGTCTGTTGGACAGCATCAGCCCAGGTGCTTACCCGAAATTCTGTGGTCTGGAGCTGATTCAGAGTGAGCACTGGCCTGAGGATTGGCAGGGATCTGCCATCACCTGCGATTTCCGTGCCCATCGTATCGTGCGCTTTGACCTGGCTGAGCAGGAAGCGGGTTATGCCGCCCAGGAAGCAGGTGACTTGATCCGCTCGCTTGATCCCACCTTTCGACCCATCGATGTCAAGATGGGGCCGGATGGAGCGCTCTACATTGCTGACTGGAGCAACCCCATTATCCAGCACGGTGAGGTTGATTTTCGAGATGAGCGCCGAGACAAGGTGACCGGTCGCATCTGGCGAGTCACCTACCGTGGCCGGCCAGCACTCCCGCTGATGGACTTACGGTCTGCATCGGATAGGGAACTGCTGGATCAACTCATGACTGGGCATGGAGAGCGCCAAAAACAGGTGCGCCGCGTGCTGGCAGAACGTGGCGAGTCCACGCTCCCTGCTCTGCACTCCTGGGTATCGGACCATCAGGAGCCTGAGCATCTGCTGCAGGCACTCTGGATGTATCAGACACTCAATCACGTCCAACCTGAGTTACTCAGAAACCTCCTTCAAGCCGAGGATGGTCGAATCAGGGCCGCTGCGATCAGGGTGCTCAGCTTCTGGCGTGATGACATGCCAGATGGCACCACATTACTGGGAGATTTGATCCTCGATGATCACCCAAGAGTACGCCTTGAGGCGGTCCGAGCTTTGGCCAGAATCGGTGATGGCTGGGCGGCGTCGACTGCCCTGCAGGTGCTGGAAAAACCCATGGATCGTTTCCTTGATTATGCTCTTTGGTTAACCATGAATGACTTGGCCGATCCTTGGATTGAGGCTATCCAGGCTGGCACTTGGCAAGCTTCCCCCGAGAATCAGGCAGCCCTGGAATTTGGCCTGACCGCAATCCCTGGGGACAAGGCTGCTCAAATCCTCGAGCCGATGACTCAGTCGCTGAGTGCTGAGGCTCTGGCTGAGGGTCCATGGATGGATCTGATGGGTAAGGCAGGCACGACGGGTCAACTCAACCGGTTGCTCCAGATTGCTACGGACGAGCGATCCTCAGAGGAGGTGATCCTGGCTAGCCTCAATTCGCTCAATCAGGCCTCACGCCTGCGCAACATGCGCCCAGCCCAGGCTCTGGAAAGCCTGACAGCCCTTTTGGATCGCGGTAGTGCCTCGGTTCAGGATGCCACCGTGCAATTGGTGCGAGCCTGGAAGCTGGATTCAGCCCTGCCTGCATTGGTCTTGATGTCAGGCCGTCAATCGTTGAATCCAGCCAGTCGTGAACAGGCTGTGGCGGCCATCGCTTCGATGGGAGGTGGATCTGCCTGGGAAGCGCTGGAAGGTCTCTCCAATCAAGCCGGTGCGCTTCCCGTACGTGGGGCAATCATCCGATCCATGGCAGCGCTGCGACCTAAGCAGGCTCTGCCAAGGGTGTGGGATTACCTCGGAACCCTGGAAGTGGAGTCAGAGCTTGAAGCATTCTGGACGGCTCTTTTTCAGCAAAAGCCGGTTTTCGAAGCCATCGCCGCAGGCGTGAGTGAAGTGAGCCTGAGTCGAGCCGCCGCTCAAGCGGGTATCCGCAGTGTTCAAAAAGCGGGTCGGCATGAACCAGCTCTACTGTTGGCGCTAGAAAAAGCAGGTGGATTGACCTCAACACAGGATGAACCTTTGACCCAGCAAGCTCTGCAGCAGCTGGCTTCACAGGCTGATGGTTCTGGGGACCCACACCTTGGCGAGTTGATCTACCGTCGGCCCGAATTGGGCTGCATCGCCTGTCATGCCATTGGTGGGGTGGGCGGTCAGGTGGGTCCAGATCTGACGTCCATTGGAGCCAGTGCGCCCACGGATTACCTGATTGAGTCCTTGTTGGAACCCAACGCCAAGATCAAGGAAGGCTATCATTCAATCATCGTGGAAACCCGTGATGAGGCTGAATACAGCGGCATTTTACAGTCAGAGAACGATCAGGAACTCTTCATACGCAATGCGATCAATCAGGTGGTATCCATCCCTAAACAGAATGTGGTGAGTCGGCAGATGGGCTCCTCTCTGATGCCCTCCGGTCTGCTTGATGCCCTCTCACAGGGTGAGCGACTGGACCTGATAGCCTTTCTTTCCCGTCTCGGGGAGGCTGGTGCTTTTGATGCCGCTCGCAACAATGTGGCGCGGCGCTGGAAGCTGCGTGCGGGGCGTCACACCGATGAACAGTTTGGTATGGATCGAATCATTGGTGATACCTCTGGGCCCGCCTGGAAATTGGCCGATACCTTGGTCGATGGCCGACTACCTCAGTCGGCCATGGCTCAGGCCCTGCAGATACGCAACATCAATCAGGTAACGAGTTTGATCGGGCTGATGGCGACCAGCCGATTCGAAAGCAGTGGTGAGCCCATGAGGCTTCAGTGCAACGCCCCGGAGGATGCCCGACTCTGGATTGATGGCAGAGAGATCTCCTATCGTCAGAATTTGGAACTGCAGCTACCAGCAGGCAGGCATGATTTGATCTTGCAGCTTAACCCAAAAAATCTGCCCGATTATCTCCGAGCGAATATAGAAGGAGCTTCGTTTGTTTCCGATCTATAGGCCGAGTGGCCAGTGTGAGCAGGGTTTGAGTCCTCACCAAGCTAGGGTGATACAGTGAATCAGCTTGAATCCCTATGACCATCCCTCATAGTCGACCGCTTCTGCATGATACACCGACTCTTTAGTAGCATGGGCCGGACTCAATGGTTCCAATGGCTTTGTTCCATGCCAGCTGCTTACCGTTCGCTGGCTGGTTTGGGGCTCTTGCTGACTGCCTGCGGTCCTGATTCAGACCAAGCTTCAACTGGAGTCGGGACTGAAAGACCCCCAACCCAGGTGGTTGCCGTGGCAGCCAGGGTGGAAACGGTTGCCGATACCCTGTCATTGATTGGCTCTTTGGCAGCCGATGAAATGATTGCGCTTCAGTCCGAGACAGCCGGTGTTGTTGAGCAAATCAATTTTGAGGAAGGTCAGCATGTCGAAGCTGGACATTTATTGCTACAGCTCGATCAAAGTAAACTAGCCGCAGCGGTGATTGAGGCCGAAGCCAACCTTGCCCTGAGTCAGTCTAACTTTCAGCGCAACCGGGAACTGCTAGGGAGCGAATTGATTTCACGACAGGAATTTGATCAGGCGCGTACACGCTTTGAAGCTGATCAGGCTTTGTTGGATCTGCGGAAGCGCCAACTCAAAGACACGCGCATCACGGCGCCTTTTACCGGGGTGGTAGGGGCTCGTGCCGTGAGTCCAGGCCAGGTCATCAGCCCAAACACGAGCCTGACCTGGTTGGTTTCTTTGGATCCTATCAAGTTGGAATTCAACGTGCCGGAACGTTTCCTGAGCGTCTGTCGCGAAGGGCAGGACCTGGAAATCAAGGTGGCTGCTTGGCCCGAGGAGCGTTTTCAGGGCAAGGTCTACTTTGTGGCTCCCTTTGTCGAAGCCGATTTGCGAACCACTTTGGTTAAGGCCCGGATTCCCAACAAGGACCAGCGACTCAAACCGGGAATGTTCGCTAACCTAGACCTGACCTTGACCATTCGGGATCAGGCGATTGTGATTCCCGAGCCTGCCATCTTCCGGAACTTGGATGAGGAGCGCGCGCTAGTTTACGTGGTCGATGAAAACAACCAGGCTCAATTGCGAACGGTCAGGGTTGGAGAGCGCAAGTCCCGTAAGGTAGAGATCCTGCAGGGTTTGGATGCAGGAGAAGAAGTGATTGTTGAGGGCAGCCAAAAAATTGGACCCGGATCACCCATTGTCCGGGCCCCTGAGCAAGCCGCGGCTATCTATCAGTAAGCTCGTCTCATGAGGCTCCCTCAAATCAGCATTCAGCGACCGGTTCTGGCGACCATGATGAGCTTGGCACTATGCCTATTTGGTGCCATTAGCCTCACTCAGCTTCCCATTCGTGAATTGCCCGACATTGATCCTCCCATCATCAATGTGACGACGGTGTATCCAGGCGCTAACGCCGCCGTGGTCGAGTCGGAAATTACCGAACGCCTGGAAGAAGCCATCAACAACGTCACTGGCATCAAGACGTTGAGCAGTGAGAGTCGGGAACAGGTTAGTAACATCACCATTGAGTTCAATCTCTCCCGTGACATCGACATCGCTGCACAGGATGTCCGAGACAGGGTCTCCCGAGTTCGGGGCCGCTTGCCCGAAAACATCGACGAGCCAGTCATCTCCAAACAGGACTCGGACGCTCGGCCTATTATTTGGGTTGGCATGAGCAGCGATCGATTCACGCCCCTGGAAATGACCGATCTGGCTGAAAAGCAGATCAAGAATCGGTTGCAGACTGTGGAGGGTGTTTCTTCCATCTACATTGGAGGTGAACAGCGTTTTGCCATCCGGCTTTGGCTGGATTCCGAAAAAATGGCTGCTCACCAGGTGACAGTTCTCGATGTCCAGCAAGCTTTGAGAGAGCAGAATGTGGAGTTACCCAGTGGGCGGATTGAGAACTGGGATCGGGAGATGACCATTCAGACCCAGGGTGAACTCAAGACCGTGGAAGCATTCAATCGCCTGGTCATCCGCCAAGATCGCGATCGTTTCGTGCGCCTTCGGGACATTGGGCGTGCAGCCGAAGGCGTGGAAAATGAGCGGACTGGGGCTCGAAACAATGGCAAACCCTGTATTTTTCTCGGTGTGGTCAAGCAGTCCAAAGCCAATTCTGTTGCGGTCTCGCATGGGATTCGTCGCCAACTTGAACTGATACGCCCCACGCTGCCTGCGGGTATTGAAATGGTGGTCAACTATGATGAATCCAGTTTTGTCGAAGAATCCATCCAGGAGGTGTGGTTCACCTTGGGTTTTGCCTTCCTGCTGGTGGTTGGGGTGATTTATCTGTTCTTGCACAATGTGCGAGCTACCTTGGTACCGGCAGTCGCTATCCCGGTTTCCATTGTAGCCTCTTTTGCGGTGATGCAGTTGATGGGATACTCCATCAATATCCTGACACTGCTGGCCTTAGTGCTCTCCATTGGGATTGTTGTCGATGATGCCATCGTGGTGTTGGAAAATATCCACCGGCACATTGAAGAGGGCCTCTCCCCCATGGAAGCTGCCCTGAGTGGCATGAAGGAAATCACCTTTGCCGTGATTGCCACCACAGTTGCTCTGGTTGCCGTGTTTGTCCCGCTTGCATTTCAGACCAGTACAACCGGTCGCCTGTTCGTGGAATTTGCTATCGCCATCGTGGCTGCAGTTGTGGTCTCGACCTTTGTTGCGTTGTCACTGGCTCCCATGATGGCTTCGCGTATTCTGCGCCCAATGGTCCGCGAAAAGAAGGGAATGACAGGTGCCTTCGAAGGTTTCATGCAAGTCCTTTCCAGGGGATACACTGATATCCTTCACTGGATTCTAGGCCGAGCACTCGCAATACGATGCATGCTGTTAGCTGGGCTTGCTGTGGCCTTGCTCGTTGCCAGTTACCTGCTTTACACGCATTTGGAGGGAGATTTTCTTCCCGAGGAGGACAAAGGTCGCTTGCTTTGCTTTGTCATTGCTCCTGAGGGATCCACCTCCGAATACACCAATCGCATGCTTCTGCAGATGGAAGAAATCCTCTCGGAGGTACCCGAAGTGGAGATCTACGGCTCGTTGGTTGCCCCAGGATTTTCTGGCCCAGGTATGGCCAATAACGGGATCGTCTTTGTGCACCTGAAGCATGAGCGTGAGCGAAGTGTCCAAGAAATGGTCAATGCACCCGATGGGCTGCGTAATCGGTTTTTCACCGAAGTCGAGGGAGCCATTGCCATCCCCAATATTCCCAAGACGATCAACCGTAGTTTTCGCTCCCCTTTCCAGGTGGTGATTCAGTCACCCGATCTGGATCAGCTCGATGGCTTTGTCAGCCAGTTTGTCAATCAGTTGCGGCAGTCAGGGTTTATCCAGAACGTTCAAAGCTCGTTTGAGATGAATAAGCCCGAGCTTGGGCTGGACATTGACCGTGATCGGGCTTCAGCCCTTGGGGTATCGATTCAGGATATTTCCCGTACCCTTCAAATCCTCTTCGGCGGCCTGGACATCAGTCAAATCAAGCGCGACGGCAAGGAATACGATGTGATCGCGCAGCTTGAGCGAACCAGTCGACTGACTCCCGAGCAAATGGATCGTATCTATGTCCGAAACCAGGATGGACGTCTCATTCAGCTCTCCAGCATCGTTCAGCGCAAGGTTGTGGTAGCTGCCAACAAAATTGAACGCTACAACCGGATTCGTAGTGCCACCATTTCGGGCACTCCGGTCGGAGTGACCATGGGCACCGCAGTGGACCGGGTCCGTGCCATGCTCGACGAGCAATTGCCAGATGGGTTCATGTATGACTGGTCTGGCGAATCGCGAGACCTGCAGGACACTGGTAAGGAAATTTACTGGGTTCTGATCCTTTCCCTTGTGATTGTCTACATGGTCTTGGCCTCACAGTTCGAAAGCCTCCTTCATCCTTTCACGGTTATGCTCACCGTTCCCCTGGCCGCAGTAGGAGCCCTTGGGCTGTTATGGTTGATCGGGGCCCTTGGGCAGGCCCAATGGATCCCCAGAGTACCGGCCATGAATGTGAACCTTTTCAGCCAGATTGGGATGGTGCTTCTGGTGGGCATGGTGACTAAGAACGGCATCCTGCTAGTGGAATTTGCCAATCAGCTTCGGGAAGGTGGCATGTCCGTGCGCGATGCGATGATTCGCTCAGGATCCGTCCGCCTCAGGCCCATCCTCATGACTGCCATCTCAACCATCTCCGGTATCCTTCCTATTGCCATTGGTTTTGGAGCTGGTGCAGAGAGCCGACGTCCCATGGGGGTTGTGGTGGTAGGCGGGATGCTTACCAGTACCTTTTTGACTTTATTTGTCATTCCCCTGGTTTATACCCTCTCTGCTGATGTCTCCTCCCTCCTCTTTCGCAGTCGGCACAAGACCTCTTCCTGAGGGCTGGATGAACCAAGTCGCTGCTGCATGGCTCCGAGTACTATGCAGTATGGCATGGTTGCTCTGGGCCATACAGGCCCTGGGTCAAGATGCGGTTGCAAGCTTTCAGCCCAACCCCATTCCGCGTCTGCAGGCCATTCCGCTACCTGGGGCGGAGGTTTCTTTGCAGCAGGATGGTCAGGAGGTGTTTCGGTTTCATCATAGCTCTGGCTTGAGGCGTCCGCACGTCTATCCAGTGCTGGGGCCCAGTGGGCGATCGCTCATCCGTATGGGGCACCCTCACGATCCTGTGGGACATAGCCATCATAATGGTTTTTGGGTTTCGCATCATCAGGTTAACGGCATCGACTTCTGGGCTGACCATGGTGCAGGCAAGGGCCAGATTCTTCATGATCGCATCGATAGCCTTGAGGATGGAGATCGGGAAGCTGCGGTGGTGAGTTCTGGGGTGTGGCTGGATCCTGATCAGGTCATTGTGCTGAGAGAAAAACGTCGCACTGCCCTGCATGTGACTGAAAGTAAACAGAACCTGCTGGTGCTAGATCTTTATCTGGAAGCCGCTCAGCCCGAAGTGGTCTTTGGTAAGACCCCCTTTGGCCTGGTAGGGGTGAGGATGAGCAAGACCATCGGGGTAAACGACGGTGGCGGCCGTATCCTCAACGCCGAGGGCCTGATGAATGAGGAGGGGGTGTTTTGGAAAGCATCACGCTGGGTCGATTATACAGGGCTTGTGGCCCCTGGGGTGGTGGAAGGTCTGACCCTCATGGACCATCCTACCAATCCCAATCATCCTACCGTTTTCCACGTCCGCAATGATGGTTGGATGGGGGCATGTTTGACCTTCGATGGCGAGCGCAAGCTCAAGCAGGGAGAAAGTCTTCAATTACGCTACGGTCTTCTCATCCATTCTGGGATGCAGCAAGCAGCCACCCTGGAGCTCGTTTGGAAGGCTTTCAGCCAAACCCAGCCTCACGTCTTCACTCCTTGAGTAGGATGCTACCGCGGCTTTCTGCGCGCCACCGGCATCCCAATGGCTAAAGTGATCCATCAACCAAAGCGATAGGGCGCGCGGTGGGCGACATCCAGCCAGGAAGGATCTCCCTTGCCCTTGATAAACTGTTCCCTGTGAGCATTCCACTGCATGGTTTGACCATGGTAGTAGGCCAGGTTCACCAAGTGACAGATGGTGACGGTACGCGCCCCGATTTCAACATCGGCTATGGGCCTTGTTCGGTGGCGCACGCAATCCAGGAAATCCTGCTTGTGATCTGAGGATCGATAGAGTCGTACCTTGGCATCGGCCAGATAATTTTGCTCAACTTCACGGCATTGCTTGCGATCCGAAGCGATCTGCTTGTCGCCTAGCCAGAAAACAAACTGGCCTCGGTTGACCTGCACTTTGCCCTCCTTGCCGTGGAAAGTGACCCCATTGCCTTCGCTATGAATCATTTCCACGCCATTTTGGTAAACGAGGCGTACTCCATGCCCAGACTTTGGATCCTTTGAAGGCTCGATGCGTCGAGGGCCTTCCTGATCCATCCCCAGCCCCCACTGAGCGATATCAAAGTGATGGGCTCCCCAGTCCGTGACGCCCCCACCGCCATACTCACGGTAATTCCTCCAGGCTGGGTAGTGGTTGTGCATCCCTCGCGGGCTGAGGGTGGCGTTGTAGGGGCGTTGGGGTGCCGGCCCAAGCCACCGATCCCAGTCCAGTCCAGGTTCCATGGCTTCCTCGGGCAGATCACAGGGTTTGGCCGGACCGCCAACGGCCACCTCAACGCGAGTGATGGGGCCGATGATGCCGTTGCGTACTAACTCGCAGGCCACACGAAATTCCTCGGAGGAACGCTGCATGCTTCCTGTCTGAAACACTCGTTGATGGGTTCGCACGGCACTGACCATGCGTCGTGCTTCCCTGATGGACTGGCAAAGCGGTTTTTCACAATAAATATCCTTCTTGGCCCGAGCTGCATGCACGGACATGAGAGCATGCCAGTGGTCTGGAGTCGCAATGCAAACCGCATCAATATCAGAACGGGCAAGCAAATCCTGATAGTCATTGTAATCCTCACAACCCTTGAATGAACCCGAGTTTTGTTGCGCCTCATAGTGCTTCTCAACGCGCTGCCGGGCGTGCTTGCGCCGGTTGGTATCCACATCACAGACGGCCACCGCTTCGGCATCTTTCAGACGCATGAAGTGCCCTAGCAAACCTTGATTCTGTTTGCCCATGCCGATGAAACCCATGCGTATGCGATCATTGGGTTGGACTGGTGCTGACCAAATATGGGATGGCAGGATGAAGGGAAAGGCTGCGGCCATGGAGGCACCTTGTTTGATAAAATGGCGACGTGAAGGATTCATGGTGTCAAAAAAAGATGGGGTGAGCGGAAGAATAAGTATCAAGTTTTCAATTTGATGACCAGTCTCAAGATGGCCATCTGCCGCGCGGGAGTCGCTTGACAGGTAGGGAGTGGTGCGTGCAAGTTAACCTGCGTAAACCTCTGAAAATCAATCATCATGAAAGCTGAAAAGATCCCTGCCTTTTCGAAGGCTCTTCGCGCGAGCGCCCTCCTCACTCTTATCGTCTGGACGGGTTGTTCCAACCCTGCCGATGATGTCGCCGAAGCCAAGGTGGAAGAGGCTCAGCAGCTTGTTGAACAGGTAGCTGCTGTCGGCAACCAGCCTTTGGAGGATGCTCGGACCTTTGTCGCATCCGATGAATCGACTATCGGCTTTGTGGGTTCGAAGGTGACTGGGAGCCACGAAGGTGGCTTCAAGGCTTTCACCGCCTCCCTGCAGGTCTCCGGTGGTCAGTTGGTTCCAGAGGCTACTCGAGTCGAGATCGACATGGACTCCACCTGGTCTGATAGCGATCGCCTCACCGGACACCTCAAGAATGAGGATTTTTTCAATGTGCCAGCTTTTCCATCAGCCTCTTTTGTTTCCACCGCTCTGGCCAAGGATGAGCAAGGTCACCAGGTGACCGGTCAACTCACCCTTCATGGTGTGACCAAGACCATCACCTTCCCAGCCAGCATCGAAGTCTCCGAAGAATCGGTCAAAGTGGATGCTGAGTTTTTCATCAAGCGTTTTGATTTTGGTATCCAATACCCAGGGCGAGCTGATGATCTGATCCGCGATGAAGTGGTGATCAAGCTGCACATCGTGGCTCATCCAGAACAAGCCTGAAGACCGTTTTACCGATCTAGATCTCCCCCAAGCCTGGTTCACGCCCTTGACGCGCTTTCATGAAGCGTCTTCCCTACAGAAGACGCCGGCAGGCATCCCTTGGGGCGTGGCTCCGAAGGAGCGCTTGGCATCCTCGGACCAGCTCTGGAGCGTGATCCAGAGCGACTTCTCCATGCGTTGGCTAATCAATATTGCTCCATGACCCTGGGGTTTTTCCCCGATGCGGTTTCAGAGCTCCTGCGAATCCCTACAGAAACCTGTGACCCTGGAGCCGATATCCGGTGCTTCCCTGATGTAGCCGCTGCGGTGGGGGCTGACATAAATGGCCTTTTCGGGGGCATCCTGGTGGACGACCTCGATGGGGACGGCTCGCTGGACATCCTGAGGAGTCAACGACAACCGAAAATACTCCGTATGACATATCGGATTGTCGTGCCTGCTATTTGAGCCTGTATTTTGAGCCAGAGCCTAATTTAGCTTGCTTGCTAACGGAAAGGAGGCCTCTCACCGAGCCCCTAACTGAAAGATTTTTTGCCTATGATGGCCTCAATCTGACGAGCGAGATCGATATCTTTTTGAGTGATCTGATTGCCCGCGTCATGTGTGGTCAAAGCGATATCCAGCCGGTTGTAGACCTGATGGATTTCAGGATGATGATTCGCCGCCTCACATGCAAAGGCCATTTGCATGATGCCAGCCATGGCAGCTGGGAAATCCTCAAAGCGGTAATGCCGGATGAGTTTGCCTTCCCTTGTTTC
>Ga0181565_10003490_pt1 | contig 12053 bp, 12 predicted proteins | sample 101ome_16_FD_129661 | JGI IMG/M metagenome (GOLD analysis project Ga0181565, IMG submission 129661) | Coastal salt marsh microbial communities from the Groves Creek Marsh, Skidaway Island, Georgia - 101401AT metaG (megahit assembly) | ecosystem: Environmental > Aquatic > Marine > Intertidal...
GAATAGAGGTAAGTAATAGGGATATTTTGAATAAATTGCCCTTTCTTAAAAGCAAAAATAATGAAAAGTCTTTTGATGGTAGGTATGCAGTTTTTGTGATTGGATCTAACTGGGAAAGTAGGAACTACCCTAAAGAGAAATTCAAAGAAGTCGCAGATCAAGTTGATATCCCATGCTACATTGTCTGGGGAAATAATATTGAAAGAGAAAAGGCTTTATGGATTGAAAATAATTCAAAAAATTGTTTTGTTGTTGATAAATTACCTATTGATGGACTCAAATCACTAATTTCAAATTCTAGATTAGTGGTAGGAAATGACACAGGACCAACACATATGGCGTGGGGTTTAAATGTTCCATCTATAACTATTTTTGGCCCAACCCCAGTTAGTAGAATATACGAGACTCCAATCAATAAATATATTAAATCTTCTTCGGTGGTCGACCCATTCAAACTTAATAAAGAAGATTACTCTATAAATCAGATACCTCCTCAAGATATTGTTAAAATTGCTCAAAAGCTCTTAAGGGAATCAAAATGAATATCACTATTGCTGGCACAGGTTACGTAGGTCTTTCCAATGCTATCCTGTTGGCGCAAAAACATAATGTGATTGCAATAGATATAGTGGCTGAGCGAGTTGAGTTACTAAATCAAAAGAAATCTCCAATAGTGGATGCTGAGATTGAGGACTTTTTGGCTAATAAAGATTTAGATTTTGTTGCGACCTTGGATAAAGAAAAAGCCTATCAGGATGCCGATTTTGTTGTGATTGCCACGCCAACCGATTATGACACCAAGACCAATTGCTTTAATACAGCTTCGGTAGAGGCGGTGATTCAAGACGTGATGGTCATTAACCCTGATGCAGTGATGGTGATTAAATCTACCGTACCAGTGGGCTATACCAATCAAATCAAGGCTAAATTTAAATGCGACAATATTATTTTCTCGCCAGAATTTTTAAGAGAGGGCTTGGCACTTTATGACAACCTCTATCCATCGCGTATCATAGTTGGCGAGCGCTCGAACAGAGCTAAACGGTTTGCAGATTTATTGGTTGAAGGTGCGATCAAGAATAATATTGATGTGCTGTTTATCGATGCAACTGAGGCCGAGGCAGTCAAACTTTTTAGCAATACATATTTGGCCATGCGTGTGTCGTATTTTAATGAGCTAGATACTTATGCAGAAACCAACAATCTGGACACACGTCAAATTATTGAAGGTGTGGGTCTAGATCCTAGGATTGGCTCTCATTACAATAATCCATCGTTTGGTTATGGGGGCTACTGCCTTCCAAAGGATACCAAACAGTTACGTGCTAACTATAAAAATGTACCAAATGCATTGATTGGGGCTATTGTTGATGCCAACACCATGCGCAAAGATTTTATTGCTGATCAAATCATTGGCATGAGTCCTAAGGTGGTCGGTATACATCGACTAATTATGAAATCAGGCTCTGATAACTTTAGAACTTCATCCATTCAAGGCATTATGAAACGCATCAAAGCTAAAGGTATAGAAGTAGTAGTTTATGAGCCGGTATTAACTGAGCAGGGCAAGACTGAGTTCTTTCTCTCTAAGGTGGTTAATGATTTAGCTGAATTTAAGCAAATCAGCGATGTGATTGTAGCTAATCGAATGGTTAAGGAGTTAGATGATGTAAAAGATAAGATCTATACTCGTGACCTGTTTAATAGTGATTAAGGATAAAACATGAAGGTCTTAGTAACCGGTTCGGCAGGTTTTATTGGCTCAGCACTCTCAATTCGCTTGCTTGATCGAGGTGATGAAGTAGTAGGGGTCGATAATCATAATGATTACTATGACCCTAAACTCAAAGAAGCACGTCTATCTCGCCATGCGGACCATCCAAATTACACTCATATCCGCATGAACCTGGAAGATAGAAAAGATATGGCTGAGTTATTCGAATGTGAACAATTTGATGGCGTGGTTAATTTAGCCGCACAGGCTGGCGTGCGATACTCTATAGAGAATCCATTGGCTTATATTGATACCAATTTAGTAGGTTTTGGGCACATCCTTGAAGGTTGTCGACATAATCAAGTTAAACACCTGGTATATGCCTCTTCTAGTTCGACTTATGGTTTAAATACTAACCAACCATTTTCAACCCATGAGTGTGTGAACCATCCTGTAAGTCTATATGCAGCAACAAAAAAAGCTAATGAATTAATGGCGCATACCTATTCGCATCTTTATAATTTGCCAACCACCGGTTTAAGATTCTTTACCGTTTATGGTCCATACGATAGACCGGATATGGCACTACAAAAGTTTACTCGTGCAATCTTCAAAGGTGATCCGATTAAAGTTTTTAATTACGGAAAACACCGTCGTGATTTCACTTATATTGACGATATCGTGGAAGGAATTGTTCGCGTCTTAGATCGCCCAGCTGCAATTAACCCTGATTGGGATAGTAATAACCCTGATCCTGCTACCTCAAGTGCACCTTATCGTGTGTATAACATTGGTAACAACAACCCAGTTGAGTTGATGGACTATATCGAGGCTTTGGAGGCTTCTTTGGGTATAAGAGCTGAAAAGGAATTACTACCAATACAACCTGGTGATGTGCCAGATACTTATGCAGACGTTGATGACTTAGTTGCAGAATTTGACTATATGCCTTCCATGAGTGTGAAACAGGGTGTTTTAAATTTTGTTAAGTGGTATAAAGAATATAATAACCTTTAGTTTCTAATTACAGATTGAACTTCCTTAATAGAGTTTAAGATATGTCCAGCATTAGAGTTTTTGGAATCAATAGCATGTCCACTTTTTACTAATATAGTTTGATTTATACCAGCTGCATTAGCAGCTTTTATATCGGCTTCTTTGTCTCCAATAATCCAAGACCTATTCATATCAATACCATGCTTTTGTTTGGCCTTCAATAGCATACCTGGTTTCGGTTTTCTACAGTCACAGTCATCATCGGGATCATGAGGGCAAAAGAATACATCTAAAATATTGATACCATGGCAATGGAATTGATCGAGCATCCAGCTGTTAACTCGGTGGAAGTCTAATTCGGTATAGTAACCTCGATTAATTCCAGACTGATTAGTAACAATAACAATATGATAGTCCAATGATTGAAAGTATAAACAGGCTTCAAATACCCCGTTAATAAATTGAAAATCTTTAATCTTATGAAGGTAACCCACTTCATGGTTTATGACACCGTCACGATCCAGGAAAATAGTTTTTATGCTCATAGGCCAGGTACGTATAATCTTTTTAAATAATAGACACACGCTATTTTAAGATGTCAAACCCGCTTTCTGTAGTCATAATTACCAAAAATGAACAGCACTTTATTGCTGATGCGGTTAAATCATCTTTATTTGCCGATGAGGTACTGGTAATAGATAGTGGTTCTAGCGATAGTACTTGTGCAATTGCTACAGAATTGGGAGCTAAAGTTATCCACCAAGACTGGCTAGGCTTTGGTGCACAAAAAAATAAAGCTGTATCTATGTCGAAGAATGATTGGGTGTTTGTTCTGGATGCAGATGAGCGTATCACTCAGGATTTACAGAGAGAGTTATTAACCACTTTAGACTCACCCAAGTCAAATGCTTATAATGTGCCAAGAATCAATCGTTTTTTTGGTAAAGATATTAAGCATTGCGGTCTTTATCCTGACTATAGTATTCGCTTATTTGATAGACGATTTGGTAGTTTTAATGAGGTTAGCGTGCATGAGAGTGTGCAAATAAGCGAGACTGTTGAGAATCTCATAAATCCGATGAAACACTTAGCTTTTGATAGTGTGATCGAGTTTCGAAATAAGCAAAAATACTATGCAGCTCTGAGTCAAAAAAAACGTAACTTAATTAAAGCTTTTGTTTCGCCTATTTGGACTTTCCTAAAGATTTATTTATTCCGTTTGGGTATGCTTGAAGGATGGCGAGGATTTGTGATTGCAACAGTTTATGCAGAGTACACCTTTTGGAAATACTTTAGATGAATATATTGATTTTAAAAGTCCAAACTATAGGAGATACTCTTCTTATATCCCCACTTATTGAAAACTTAAGACAGTATTATGTCAACGCTAAAATTGATGTAATAGTAAATGAAGGCACTCAGTCAATGTTAGTATTCAATCCAAATATTAATCGAGTTTTAGAATATAAACGTGAGTCATATCGAGGCTTGACAAATTGGCAACGTTTGGTCAAAAACCTAAGATTTCTTAATGACATTCGACGTGAGAGATATGATTTGGTTATTGATTTAGATGAGGGAGATCGAGGCGCATTAATTACTTGGATAAGTGGCGCTAAAATAAAGCTGGGCAGTGCTAAAATTTCAAGCAGAATACTTAGAAATACATACACACACCTATTTCCAGCAAGGGGTCGTAGACACACGGTTGAGGTCAATCTTGATGCTTTAAGATTACTTGATATACCTATTATTTTAAAAAGTGTTAAGTTATTCTGGCTCAAAGAAGACGAAAATATTGCACTAGAAAAGCTTGAAAATATAGATAATTTTGTTCATATACACCCATTCTCCAAAGGTCGGTTTAAAGAGATTGACGACCGAAGTCTTGCAAAAATTATTGATTATTGCGAACAAGAACTAAATATAAGAGTTATTCTAACAGCAGCCCCTATTTCTAGAGAGTTAGAGAAGATAAATAACATATTAAAATTATCTGTTTCCAGGCCGATAAACTTGGGTGGAAATCTTACCTTAACACAAATTGGCGCTCTTAACCAATATGCCAAGCTGTTTATAGGTGTTGACAGTGCAATAATGCACATTAGCGCTGCGAACAATGTACCAGTTTTGGCCTTTTTTGGCCCAACAGCACCCGATGTGTGGGGCCCTTGGGACAATAAGTCTAAATGTGCGAATTATCATCTTAAAGGGGGGTTACAGATCAATGGCAAGCATCGTGTATTTTCCGATCAAAAAAACTGCATACCTTGTAATCAACATGGCTGTAATAATAGTATGGTAAGTAATTGTTTGATTGATCTTGATATAAAAACCATTCAACAAAATATAAAAGAAATGTTAAATTGATGAAAATCTTGGTCATTAAATTTAGAAATATTGGTGATGTTTTATTGGTTACGCCACTTCTTCATAATTTGAAACGTTTTTATCCACAAGCTAAAATTGATGTTGCTATTAATAGTGATGCAAAAGATATCTTAATTGAAAATCCTCATATTGATAATTTAATAATTTATGAAAGAAACAATATTAACAATTTGCCAAAGGTCAAGCGAATATTTTGGGAATTAATTTTTTTTCTCGACTTTGTTCGAAAATCTTATGATTTAGTTATCAATCTAACTGAAGGAGATCGTGGCGGATTAATTTCTAAACTGACTTTATCGAAAATAAAGATCGGTTACCTAAGCAAGAATAAACTATTAAAAAATGTATATACAAATTTTCTACCAAAACAGGACTTTCGCCATACTGTAGAAACCAACTTGGACCCACTTAGGCTTCTGAATATTCCTATTAAAAATAAGAAAGTTGAAGTTTTTTGTACTCCCGAAGATCATGAATTTATTGATTTGCATATAAGTAATATTGGTCGATATGTTCATATTCATCCCGTATCTCGTTGGTTATTTAAGTGTATTGCTGATAAAACAATGGCGAAAATCATTGATTTCTGTCAATTGAAACTTGGATTTAAAGTTGTAATTACCGCTGCACCTATTGAAGCGGAAATTAAAAAAGTAAATAGTATTATATCAATGTGTCAATCAAATCCCTTAAACTTATCTGGCCAGCTATCACTTAAACAAACTATTGCGCTCAATCAAAAAGCATCTTGTTTCATTGGTGTAGATACTGCAATTATGCACATGAGTGCCGCCAATGATACTCCGGTTTTAGCTTTTTTTGGTCCAAGTGGTGCTGATCATTGGGGGCCTTGGGATAATCAAATTCTGGAATCTGGTTACACTAAGAGAAATGGTATACAACATATGGGTAAGCATACAGTAATTTCGGAGAGCAGGGATTGCCAACCCTGTGGAAAAGACGGATGTGGTGGGAGTAAAGTGAGCGACTGTTTGATGGGCATGAATTTTAAAGAAATTAAAAAAGCAGTTATCAAACTGACTCAGTTGGAAAATTTGAATTAATATAATATGAAATATAAACTAAATAAGCCTGGCATAGATCATTATTTATTTATGTTAATAGTTGAATGGAAATGATAAATTTGATGCATACGGAATGGTCAAAGGGCTGGGGAGGTCAGGAAATTCGTATTCTAGGAGAATCTATAGCTTTATCAAAGAAAGGTTTAAATGTTTTTATAGCTTGCCAACCAGACAGTTTATTGTTTAAAAGGTGTTTGGAATCAGGCATCAAGTGTCTTCCAATTAAGTTAAATAAAGGGCTTAACTTAATAGCTTTGTTTAGGATTGTTTCTTTTATTGTTAGAAACAAGATAAATATAATTCACACTCACAGTTCTGTAGATTCTCGAGTGGGTGGGATTGCTGCTAAGATATGCCGAATTCCTGTAGTAAGAAGTAGACATATTAGTGAGCCTGTTAAAAAAAGATTTTTTACTTGGTTTCAGTACATGGTAATTGCTGATGCGGTAATCACATCAGGCAGTTATATTCGAAAAATGCTTATAACAAATAATAAAATGAAGCCTTCCAGAATCATCTCAATACCAGCAGGAGTTGATGCAAATTTATATCTAAAAAAACAAACTTCTCAGGAACCTAACATAATCGATGAGTTAAATCTTCATGGTAAGTTTGTTATAGGAATGGTTTCAGTTCTGAGATCTTGGAAAGGTCATAACTATGCTATAAAAGCTGTTAATAAGCTTATTCAAACTTCAACTAGTTTTCATCTTTTAATAGTAGGCGATGGGCCAAAAAGAAAGGAAATTGAAACACTTATTAAGAAATTAAATTTAAATAAGCATGTAACTTTAGTTGGCCATGTTGATAATCCAATTCCATATTATCGAGCTATGAATATAGTCTTATTACCTTCTTATGCTGGTGAGGCAACATCCCAAACCCTTCCTCAAGCTATGATATTAGGTGTTCCAGTGATTACTACTGGTATAGGCGGACTTCCAGAAGTGGTGGAACATGAAAAGACAGGACTTGTTGTTGAGCCAAGGGACTTTCAACAAATACATGATGCTATATTTAGAATGTATAGTGATAATCGACTTTACAGAAAATTCTCCTTAGCTGGAAAGAAAAAGGTTTTAAAAAAATTCACTTATGAAAAAATGGTTGAGGATACATATTCAGTCTATAAGAATCTTCTAAAAGATATTCAATGACAAGGTTATTTTTTAAGACAATAAATTTCTTTCTGAGCAAAAGAAAAAGACCGATTAAAAATTCCGGTTTTAAAAAAATTTTAGTCGTTTCCAATACAGCCCTGGGAGATACTATTTTGTCTACACCATTAATGAAATCTATTAAATTAACCTTTCCGAATTCACAAGTTTATTTATTGACAAGCAAAATTCATGCAGATCTTTTAAAAAAATATGAATATGTTGATAAATTTCTAGTCTATGACAAAAGGTTTGTTGGTTTAATGATGTTGATAAGAAGAATCAAAAAAGAGCATATTGGGGCAATCTTTTTCTCACATTCTAATGGACCCCAAGATTATTTTATTGCATCTTTATCAGGATCCGAAAAAATTTTTAAAGCTTTAAGTTATCCAATGAAGATTACTGAGGAATTCGAAAAGATTATTAGTGGTCATTCAAATTTAATAAAGCAACATACTATTGAATCTAGACTAGATATGTTAAGAGGCATGAATTCAACCGTCTTAGAAAAGGACTTGAATCTTGATGGAGTCTACCCTAAAAGAAAATTTAATGGTAGTAAGATAATTTTATTACAACTTGCAGCTGCAGATATTTATAAAGTTTGGCCAGTTGAAAAATTTGTTAAGCTTGCAAAGAGAATAAATTTATCGTCAAAAAATAAATATAAATTTTTATTAATTGGACAAAGAAGTGAGGAATACTTAGCTAAAAAATTTATAAATCTTTCTAAATCTGATGTAAATGTTGAGAGCTATTGTGGAAAGACCAATTTATATGAACTTGGAAAATTAATAAGTCATTCCTCATTTTTGATTACAAATGACACTGGAACTCTTCATTTGAGTATTGCTATTGGAACTCCTACTGTATCAATTTTTTCCCAAACTGACCCAGAGATTTATGGCCCTTACCAGAATTTGGAAATACACAAAGTTGTATATAAACCAGATATTTCAGAGGCTAGAATACCTAAAAAGTTAAAGACCCAGGTGCCTATTAGTTCTATACCTGTCAGTGAAGTTTATGCAGCCTTCTTGTCACTAGAAGGAGCTAAATGTCAGTAAAAAAGACAAAAGCACTCATTATTGGAAATGGCGGTTCGTCGGTAAATCTTCATGCTTCTAATTTACATAAAGGTAAAGATGTTTTTAGAATAAATAAATTTTTTCTAGAGCCTCAGAAAATTCACGGAAGTAAAATAAAATATTTAGTAATTCCTGGAGCGCCATTCTTTATTTTTTTCGCTGACTATCTTGTAAAAAATAATACATATAGTATTGAGAATTGTATTTATAAAAAACTTCATAAAAGATTTTTTATTCCAGATACCAATCAAAAATTTATAGAATGGAATCAATTTGTTGAACAAAACGGTTGTAATAATTCCGTAGATGGATTTGATGGAGCTAATCAAATAAATTCCAACAAAGAATTGTCAAAGATTACAACAGGACCATTTCTTACAAATTGTTCGGTAAAATTAGGCTATAAGGATATAAGTATAATAGGAATTGACTTTTATTCTGAAAAATCTAGCAGAAAATACCCTGTAGCAGTCCCAAAATATCTTACAAAAATTTTGCCTTTTAGCGCAACATTTTCCTCTCCGAGGATGAACAAATTAAAAGGCAATTCTTATGATGTGGGGCATAGCATTAAAGCTGATATAGCTTACTTTTCCGAAATAATTTCGTCTAATCAAGATGTATGTTTTACTATTTATGTAGACGATAAAAACACCTTCAAAATTTGGTCACGCATTAAGGGAAATAATAATAATATTGATATAGTGCAATTAGACCCTTTTAAAGTCAATTTAAAGTCACCTAATTGTGAATCGGAAATTTTATTAGCAATTGAAGAATATAGAAAAAAATACTTCTTAATGCACTTAAGATCAACATTGTCACATTTATTTGCCCATAGAAGAGCTATCATTAGAAAGATGATCTTAATTTTGAGAGAATTATTAATTAACAAGTTAAAATGATGTTTTAATAAGTTAATATTATGTACAAAGCGTTAAATCTCAAAGAGTTATTTAAAGGCAATAAACATTCCTTAGATTATTCACCTAAAAAAATAATAAACTGGATTAATGCTCAAGAATCAATTCCACGCAGGGATCTTGTTAAAGGTCATGCTTTCAGTCGGGTAAGGTCTTTATATGATTTTTCCAGATTAGTAGAAAAAGAAAAGATCAATGTAGATAATGTATGTGTTATTTCTGGAGGATTGGACGAACTAGAGTTGAACTTTTTAGAATTTAATAAAGTTTTTGTTACATCTTTAGAGTCTGGATTTGATTTAACTGAATCATGGAAAAAGCTGAAAAATTTTAAAAAGTCTTATTCTGAGAATTTTGAATTTGTTATGTGTAATCAAGTTCTGGAGCATGTTCCTGATCCTATAACTGCATTTGAGAACATTTTTAGTTTAACTAAAAAAGGTGGTTATATTTGGATATCAGTTCCTGTTATCAATAGAATACATGACGAGCCAAATTTCTATTCTTCTGGCTATCATCCTCGTTATTTGAAATTTCTTGGTGATAATTTTGGGCTAGATATTATTCATATTGGAGCCTGGGGTTCACTTAAATATAAACTTTTTTCAGTTGCCAGAAATTGGCCACCTCTCAGAAAATTGAAGATTGGTTTGAGATCTAACAGTGACTTGCTATTCCCATCTTTTGTTTTTTCTAATGGACTTAAGAGTGAACTAGATCACATTACAGATACTTGGGCGCTTTATAGAAAGAAATAATGATTAAGTATAATGTTCTAATAAGAGTATGCGATAAAGTAGAGTCTGTTCATAGGGCTAAGAGACCTTTCGGTTATAACAAAATTGAAACTATTAAGCTATGTTTTGAGAGTTTATACTTATCTTTAAAAGGTTGTGACTATAGAATAGTTGTAATCGGCGATGATTTATCTATAGAAACTTTAAATTTCTTTAAGAAATATAAAAATATAGAAGTTCTAAATGAAAATTTTGGGTCTGCTTCTTTATCATTAAAAAAACAGCTTGATATAGCTTCAGAAATTCCAAAAGATGAATGGGTATATTTATGTGAAGATGACTATTTTCATGATATCCATGCTTTTGAATATTTGTCAGAATTAATAAATAATCGTTACACTTACCTTAAAACTTCGAAAAAGAAAAAAAATTTATACTCCATACTTTCGGGAGATTTAAGTATGAAGCCGCTTATAATTCATCTTTCAGATTATCCAGACAGATATTTGCCTCATTGGATAAGGCCTTCATATATTTTCTTATCAAAGTTTTGCCATTGGAGACAAATAATAAATACAACACATACTCTTCTTCTTGAGTCTAAAACATTAAATAAATTTATAAAAGAGTTTTATCTTTCTAGTATTGGTCCCAGTGACTCCAAACTTAGTGAGAAAGTTTATGGCAAGATCTTTTTTATTAACAAAGCATTATGTCTTTCTCCAATCAAGGGTCTATCAACTCACTTTACTGAGGATGTATTAACTCCTCAAGTTGATTGGGAAAAGTTATCTAAAAATACAGCAAAAGGACTTAAAGATAAGGGTTTGTTGTGATTAATCTCTTCTTGAAGTATAAAAGTAAAAGTTTTGAATCTAAAGAACTGAGTCATCAAGATATTAAGAACGCAAACAAAATTCTTTTTTGCTTGTTTACTAGGTATGGAGATACCATAATTTCTCTTTGTGTTATTAATGAGTTCATAAGAAAGCACCCTAAAAAAGATTACCTAATTTTATGCCCTGAGCAGATGGGTCCTTTTGTTGAAGAAATTCTCCCAAGAATTAGGTTTATAAAAGTCAATAAAAGAAATTTATTCAAAATGTTAGTAGTAAATAATCTTTTAAAAAAATGGTTTCCTGATATTGCATTTTCTCCATGGTCTAATGGGTTAGATAGTTGTTTTTTTTCATCTTATGCAAAAAAATATTTTTGTTACAGAGACTTTTCTAAGCCATCAGAGGTTAATCATTATGATGTCATTAGGAAATACCTTTTGCTTGAACAAAAACCTTTTCATCTTATAAAGAAGAAACCAGAAGAAATGCCAAATTCTTTTTTAATATGCCCTGACTCAACTGATAAAAAAAGATCTTTGGATGACTCAGAAGTTCAGAAATTGGTTGAAAAGATTAATTTGCTAAACGCTAATGCATTAATTACATGTGCTAGCATGAAAGAGATAAATTTCAATGGCGGAGCCAATTTTATTTTTAAAAAAAATAGTTTTTCATCCAGAGGGTTTATTAGTTTAGTCAAAAGTACAGATGTTATAATTGCGGTAGATTCTGCGCCTTTACATATTGCAATAGCTTTGAAAAAGGATACAGTTCCAATATTCAAAAGCACCAATCCAAAAAATGTCATTAATGCCCATTCAGAGATAGTCACAGGATTAATATAATGTTCAATCCCTTGGTATTTGTCTTATCTTTTCTAATCTTTATACTTAGTATTCATGGAACTATGGCTCTGAGATATTTCCTAGTAGTTACCTTGATTCTGCTACTTGTGACAAGGTATAGAAAATATGCATTGACAGGTTTAGATCAGTTTTTATTCTACAGAAGTTTTTTAAATCCACTTTTATGGCTATTAGTCTTTGTTATTTTTGTATTTTTCCATTCTTTACTCGTTTCTGTTGATACACTTTGGTCACTAGACGAGATGAGAGCACAC
>Ga0181565_10003498_pt1 | contig 12043 bp, 8 predicted proteins | sample 101ome_16_FD_129661 | JGI IMG/M metagenome (GOLD analysis project Ga0181565, IMG submission 129661) | Coastal salt marsh microbial communities from the Groves Creek Marsh, Skidaway Island, Georgia - 101401AT metaG (megahit assembly) | ecosystem: Environmental > Aquatic > Marine > Intertidal zone...
CTATCAAACCACTTTCAGTGAAAAATGAGAGTAGAGATACAACTCATTTTTCTGTTATAGATTCTGATGGCAATGCTGTTTCAAATACTTATACTCTTGGTGCTTCTTTTGGATCTGGAGTAACTATTCCTGGAACTGGAATTCTTTTAAATAATCAGATGAATAATTTAATGTATAGATCTGGTAATGTTGCTGTTGAAGGAAGAGGAGTAAGTCCAGGTAACCGTTTTAAACCAGGAAAAAAACCAATGAGTACGATGGCACCCGTTATGGTTTTTGATAAAAATAATGAATTAACATTAATTACAGGATCCCCTGGAGGTTCATATATACCGGGAGCTATCTTAAGAGTTATTACTGGAGTTATTGATTTTGATCTTTCTATTGGTGATGCAACAATGCTACCAAGAGTCCATAAAGATTGGCCTTATAGAGGTATAGATTACGAAAAAACAATTAGCTCTGATATTGTTGAGGGTCTAAATAAGCTTGGCCATAAAACCTCATCAAATAAAACAATGGGCAGTACACAAAGCATTCACATAGTTAATGGTGTCAGATATGGTTATGCTGATTTAAGAAGACCAAATGCCTCAGTTAGCTTTCAATCTAATTAACTCTATAATTTAAAGGCGGTTTTCTGTCACCTAATAGAGCTTTATACTCGAAATCTTTTCCCACTCTTTCATCTAATTCTTTTTTAGCTTCATTTATAATCACTGGATTCGAAAACAGCTCAATTGCAGTTGCTGCAATTGTCTTGGCAGCAAGTTCAGTTCCTTTTAGTCCAATTGATGTCCCTCCCGATGCAACTGCTTGCCATGAATGTGCTGCTGTTCCGGGGACCCATGTTGCTGTTCTTAAGCCTGCTGTAGGAACAACCCAACTAACATCACCAACATCTGTTGAACCATAACTATGTGAGTTAGAAAATTCAGTGACATATTTTTGTGAGCCAATCTCAAGAGTTGGTTTTAAAAAAGTCTTATAAATGTCTTTTGCGTATTCAAGCTCCTTATCTGAATAACTAATTCCACCAAAAGTAGATAAGTTTTTATGCATTAATTTTTGAACCACATCATTTGGCAATAATGAATAATTGCCATGCATGACCTCATATGACATTTTTGTATCAGTTCCAATAGCAGCACCTTCTGCAGTCTTCACCACTCTCTGAAATAACTCTTCAACCATGTTCATTTCAGGATGCCTTACGTAATAATATACTTCTGCTACATCTGGAACTACATTAGGAGCTAAACCACCTTTAGTAATTACATAATGTATTCTTGATTCCTGAGGAATATGTTCTCTTAACATATTAACCATCATATTCATCGATTCAACACCATCTAATGCCGATCTTCCTTGTTCTGGTGCTCCAGCTGCGTGAGATGAAATACCATTAAAAGTAAATTTTGCAGATTTGTTTGAATTAGATGTTCTTGAATTAGCAGAATTAATATCATCAGGGTGCCAGTGGAGTACTATGTCTACATCATCAAAAAGACCTTCTCTAACCATATAAACTTTTCCAGACCCTCCTTCTTCTGCAGGAGTACCATAAAATCTTACAATACCCTTAACATCGTTTTCATCTAGCCACTCTTTAATTGCTACTGCTGCCCATGCTGATGCAGCACCAAATAAATGATGGCCACAAGCATGACCCGCACCAGTTTCGTTATTAATTATTTCTTTAAAAGGAGAGGTGGATTGAGCTAACCCAGGAAGTGCATCAAATTCACCAAGAATACCTATTACAGGACCTGATAAGCCATATTCCGCTATAAATGCAGTAGGAATACCTGCTACACCCTTGGTAATTTTAAAACCTTCTTTTTCAAGTTCATATGCAAGTAAATTTGAGCTTTTGAATTCTTGATAACCCATTTCTGCATGGCTCCATATTTTTATAGCTACTTCAGAAAAAGTATTTTTATGATATTGGATACTTTCTTCTATTGAAGATGAGTAGGCATTGAAAGAAAAAGAGCCAGCTAACAATAAGACAAACAAACTATATTTTTTGTACATTATCCCCCCCTGTATATTTTATTTTTCAGCAACTCCCCAATAATTGTATCCAGCAAACTTAGGAGTGCTAGGTAGATACATTTCTTCGATTTCTGAAATTTTTAAACCAGATGATTTTATTAATCTGGGTATATCTCTATTAAGATTACAACCTCCAGCAATCTTGTTCCATACAGGATTAATTATTTTTTGCCATTTTGCTACACTTTCATCAGGTGCTATACCATGTTCACAAAACAATAGTTTCCCATTTGGTTTAAGCACTCTAAACATCTCAGCATTTGATAAAGAAATATCTGGAATAGTGCACATAGTATAAGTAATTACAATAGTATCAATTGAGTTATCTGCTAATGGTATAGACTCAGCACCACACTCTAAAAACTCTATTTCTAACTCATGGATTTTTGCAACCCTCTTAGCAATTTCTATAAGTTCTGATGATGGATCAAGCCCATACAAATGATTAATGTTAGATTTATTATAAAAAGGAATATTCAGGCCAGAACCTATCCCTATATCAAGAACAACACCCTGTGCATAAGGAACTATTTTATCTCTTTGATAATTAATAGGTTTTGAGCCACAAGCACAATTTATTATTTTTGGAAGAATATATTTATTGTATAACCCCAAAAGATTTTATTCCGTTATTTCATTAAGTGGCATGGCTGCTGTATTAAAACCTGCATCAACATAGGTTATTTCACCAGTTACACCGCTTGCGTAGTCAGAACATAAAAAAGCCGCTACATTACCAACTTCTTCAATAGTAACTGTTCTTCCAAGAGGTGCCCTAGACGAATGCTGCCCTAGCATTTTTCTAAAATTCTTAACTCCTGATGCTGCAAGAGTTTTAATTGGACCAGCTGAAATAGCATTCACTCTTATATTATTTGGTCCTAGCGATGCCGCAAGAAACCTGGTATTTGCTTCTAAACTAGCTTTAGCCAAACCCATAACATTGTAATTTGGCATTGTTTGCATTGCTCCTAAGTAAGTTAATGTAAGCAAAGCAGAACTATCATTAAGCATGTCTTTAGATGCTTTGGCGAGTGCTGTGAAGCTATAGGAGCTTATATCATGAGCTACTTGAAAACCCTCTCTGGTAGTAACATCTACAAAATTACCTGTTAATTGATCTGCAGGGGCAAACCCTATTGAATGAACAAGGCCATCAAAGGTTTCCCAATGTTTTTTTAATTCTTCGAATGACTGTTCAATGGATTCATCACTTGAAACATCGCACTCAATTAGTATATCTGAGCCATATTCATTAGCTAAAGGCTCTAAATTTTTGAGTAATCTTTCGTTTTGATAGGTAAAAGCTAAATCTGCACCTTCTCTATGCATTGCAGCAGCAATACCAGAAGCAATAGAGTACTTATTAGCTAAGCCAGTGATTAATATTTTTTTATCTTTTAATAACATTAGGATATAAATTTTTTAAAAGTGTATTGTAAAAGAAAAATTAAATTAATTCTTATTTATATAAAATATCAAACATATCAAACATATAAGAAACTTATAATCAATTATAAATAATAAAAAAAAAATAGATTATTTCTTTGCTTTATAAAAAAAAAGCGTTCACAATGGTCCGTAATATGTAAAACACATATGTTTTATATATATATTTAATTAAATAAAACATAACTACAGGGGAATTGTATGTTAAATAAGAAAAACTATTTATATTCAGTCTTAGCCCTTACATTCGTATTTTTCAATACTGATGTAGTAGCTCAAGACGAATCTGAAGATAATGTTGAAGAAGTTGTTACTACGGGTACAAGAATTACATCTCAAGAATTTGAGTTAAATTCACCTGTTGCTTCTTTAGGGGCGGAGGAATTTACATTAACAGGTACTGTTAATGCTGAATCACTTCTAAATCAACTACCACAAATCATTCCAGGAAATGATAGAACTTCAAACAACCCAGGATCTGGTATAGCTACTGTTGATCTTAGAGGCTTAGGTTCTACTAGAACACTAGTTCTATTGAATGGAAAAAGAATGGTTCCATCAACACAGGGAGGAACTGTTGATATTAACAATATTCCTACTGCGATGATTGAAAGAGTTGACGTGTTAACTGGTGGTGCTTCGGCTGTTTACGGTGCTGATGCTGTTGCTGGTGTTGTTAACTTCATTCTTAAAGATGATTTTGAAGGTGTACAATTGAATGCTGGTTATGAAATGACTACTGAGTATTCAGATGCAACACTTTTCTCAGCTGATGCTACTTTCGGTGCAAATACTGCTGATGGAAAAGGTAATGTTGTGTTTAATGTATCTCATACTGATCGTGGAGAGGTTTTCCAAGCAGATAGAGATTATACATTCTTCTCTCAGTGGGATGACGGTGCTGGTGGACTCTATAATGGTGGTTCATCCGGTGGTCCAAACACAAATATTTTCAGTGGTGCGGTAGCAGCAGGTACAACTATGGACTGCTCTAGTTCAGGTGTAACATTTGAAAAAGATGGTTCAATTAGATGTTATAGCAGTGATCCTGCTACAACAGATGCATTTAACTATGCACCATTTAACTATGCTCAACTACCACAAACAAGAAACCAAGTTTCTGTAAAAGGTCATTATGAAATTAGTGATACAAAAAGAGTTTATGGAAGTGCTTACTTTACATCAAGTAATGTTCCTTCTCAGTTAGCTCCTACTCCTATATTCCAGTCTGGTACGCAATTTACAATTGATGGAAACCCATTCTTACCAGTAGCAACTCAAACTATATTGTCTGAAGCTTTTGGCGATGGTGTAGATAGTGATGCTAATGGTATAGATGATACTGGTACAGCATACCTAAGAAGACGTATGCTTGAAGTTGGACCTAGAATCACTGATGATCAGATTAATACTCATCAATTTACAATTGGTATGGACGGAACTTTAGCTAATGGAATGGCTTTTGATATGTTCTATTCAGATGGTTGGATGCAAGGTTCTGGTACTCAAGACGGTAACGTCAGTAGATCAGCATTTAAACAAGCTCTTCTTGTAACAGATGCAAATACATGTACTGTAACAACTGGTGGCTGTGTTCCAATGAATTTATGGGGTAAAGAAAATATTTCTCAAGCTGCTGCTGACTTTGTTTCAATTAAAGTAGCTTCTGCATATGACTATCACCTAAAATCTATGGGTGCAACATTATCTGGAGATACTGGAATGAATCTTCCTGGTGGTGATGTGTTATTCGTAGCTGGTTGGGAAAAAAGATCAGAAGATGCTGACTACAGACCTTCACAAGATCTTCATACAGGTAATATTGCTGGTTTCAACGGTTCACCTGCTTCAGGTGGCGGATTTGATGTTTCTGAATTATATGGTGAGGTCACATTACCAGTAACAGACAAACTATCTGGTTCACTTGCTTACAGAGAATCAGATTACGATACATTTGGAAGTAAAGGTACCTACAGGGTAGATGCTGGTTACGAGCTAAACGATATGGTTAAACTTAGAACTTCTTATAACTTTGCTGTAAGAGCTCCAAGTATTGCTGCGTTATATGCTCCTGCAGGAGAAAGCTTCCCATCAGCTAATGATCCTTGTTCGTCAAAAGGAACGGTTCAAACTGACGCTGTTAGAGCAATTTGTGTTGCTACAGGTGTTCCAGCTGATCAAGTGTTTACTCAAGCAATCGACTTAGCTGCACAACAGGTAAGATCTCTTGTTGGTGGTAACCCAGCTCTTGAACCAGAAGAAGCTGATACAATGACATACGGTGTTGTTTTAACAGATATAGTTCCTGGTTTAACAGTTTCTGTTGACGCTTTTGATATTGAAATCGAAAATGTTATCGCTTCATTTGGTGGTAGTGCTTCTAATGTATTGAATACATGTTACGGAATCTCTGGTAACAATAGTGGAGCTAGCTCACCTTTCTGTGAAGTTATTAACAGAAGAGCTGATGGAACAATCGAATATGTTTCATTGCTAGCGCAAAATAATGCGTCAGTATCAGTCGCTGGTATTGATATTTTAGCTTCATACGACACATCAATAATGGGCAAAGACGTAAGGTTTAACTTTGTTGGTGGTATTGTTGAAGATAATACATTTATAGCATTCGATGGAGACGTTCCAGTTGAGTGTCATGGTGAATTCGGTTCTGAGTGTGGTGAGCCAAACCCTGAGTGGTCTCACAGACTTACTGCTGTCACAGATGCATGGGGCGGTACTGTTCAAGTTACATGGAGACACATTGGTGAATCTGATGATGATGGATCATTAGGTTACACATTAGCTGTTCCTACACTTGATTCAGAGGATTACATCGACATGACTTATAGACGTCCTGTTGGTAGCAATGGATCTTTCTTAATTGGATTTGATAATTTATTTGATGTGGATACACCTATCTTAGGTGATAACCAAGAGCAATCAAATACTTATCCAGCTACATATGATGTATTTGGAAGAACAGTATTTGTAAAATATACTCTTCAATTCTAATTAATATCTATTAATTAAAAAGAGGGCTTAGGCCCTCTTTTTTTGTTTATAATTTAGAAATAATGAACTCTAAAATTTTAAAGATTCAAATTTTACGATCCTTGATTGCTTTTCTTACTAAATTTTTTATTAGAGTTATGAATGTTTATATAAAATATAAAACAAAAAAATAAAAAGGCTATTTAATTTTTTGTTTTTGAGTTTCGTCTCTATGTTTCTTTAGATACTTCATAAAAGGTGTCCCACCTGTACCAGTGATAGTTGAACCGCCTCTTCCAAAAGGGTTCTTAATTTGAGACTGTTTATGAATATATGTAGCTGCAAATTCAAGATGTTGAGCTCGAAATATTCTAATCTCCTCTAAGCATTTATTATATTCATTAGTTAATTTTTTTGATTGGTGAATATACTGCTTAGCATTTGATTTAGTTTCTACGTCCTCTATTAGCTTTCTATGCTCAGGAGGCATATAGTCTCGCATTTCATTAAGATAATGTCTTAAGTGATCATTGGTATGATAGATACCTAGAGCACCATCTAAGAAAGGAATCATGCTACTTTGTGCGCCTGTCTCTCCTCGGAAAAATTGCGCCTTATTATTAAACTGATTTTGATATATCAAGCCATTCTTTAAATCAGGATTATCTTTTGTTCCAAAAATAAATGGTCTTACTCTGTGATAATAAACATAGGGATCACATTTCTCAGGCATTCTTGAAAATATAGAATTAACATCTCTAAGAGATGAAATAATATCTTTTAAATGTTTTGAGTAAGTAGATATTGAATCATCTTCATTTAATCTTGATAATGAATATGCTCCATGAAGAGCTTTTGATGCAGCATCTTCTATACAAACATGAATAGTTACAAACCAGTCCTCATCAACCCCACCAAGAAAGTTTGTTAGTAAACCAACATTTTCAAGACTTATCGGCTCCTTTTTATTTAATCTATACCAATTATCAAGGCAGTAGCTAGCGTAACTTAGAATAGGAGGCCTGCCTAAATAATTTGATAATTTAACCCAAGGTCTTGATAGGGATTCAGGTAATGTATTTGCAGGCTTATTTGAGCCCCAAATATAAGCATGTGATATAAAGCTTATATGAACCATAGCTAGCTTAATCTCATTTATGTTTTTACTTTTAATTAAATTGTTTACTGATAGATCGTTTGGTTTTAATTTATTAATTGTGCTTTGAACTGTTCCCGTGAGTAAAAGTTTTGGTAGTTGGGATGCTATATCAGCAATCCTAATTAATGATTTAGATGGCAATTTGTATTCAGAGAGAGGATCTTTTTTTGGTAAAAACATATCAAAATTATTTATATCTATTAAATATATTGTATTAGTTTTTTAAGATTAAAAAATAGTTAAAAAAATATTATTTTTTTTTAAATAAAGTGTTGACATAAATTCTGAAAGTAGTATATTAAATAGACCAACTTGATTCCGACTAACAATCAACTGCAGACGGGAGTTAGAGAGATCAAGAAGGAAGAGCCCATAGGGTGAAAGCGTTACTAAGAGTCGACGATAAAAAAGAGCTTAGCAACCCACCAAGAGTTTAAGAGAAAAAACTCAAGGAGCCAGAGAAAATCTCACTTTGGACCCCTAAGGAACTCGAACTTAAAGAAACAGAGCTAGTCTCTGTTTTTTTTCGTCTATAATTTATCCTAAGAATTTAATCATTACTCCAGCGGCTACCGCTGAACCAATCACGCCAGCTATATTTGGCCCCATAGCATGCATAAGTAAATGATTTTGTGAGTTGTACTCAAGCCCAACTTTATTAACAACTCGAGCCGCCATTGGCACTGCAGAAACTCCAGCAGCCCCAATCAGTGGGTTGATTTTAGTTTTGCTAAATAAATTAATTATTTTAGCTACCAACACTCCAGCTGCCGTGCCTATAGCAAATGCAACCATGCCTAATATAAGAATTCCTAAAGTTTCAGGAGAAAGAAATTTATCAGCTGCAAGTTTTGATCCAACTGATAATCCTAAAAATATTGTAACTATATTAATTAATGAATTTTGAGCTACATCACTTAACCTATCTACAACCAGTGATTCTTTCATTAAATTTCCAAGACATAACATTCCTAATAATGGTGCCGCGCTTGGTAATAACAGTCCTACAAGTAAAAATAACATAATTGGGAATACTATTTTTTCTCTTTGAGAGACAACTCTTAGCTGTACCATAGAAATAGTTCTTTCTTTTTCTGTGGTTAATGCTTTCATTATTGGTGGTTGTATTAGTGGAACTAAAGCCATATATGAATATGCAGCTACAGCAATAGGGCCGAGTAATTCTGGAGCTAAAATTGATGATACATATATTGCAGTTGGGCCATCAGCTCCCCCAATAATCCCGGTTGCAGCTGCTTGTTTTAAGGTAAAGTCTATTAAACCGTAATAATCTAAAAGTAAGGCGCCCATTACGGTTGCAAATATTCCAAATTGAGCAGCAGCTCCTAATATTAAAGTTTTTGGATTCGCTAAAAGTGGGCCAAAGTCAGTCATAGCTCCGACTCCCATAAAAATTAATAACGGAGCTATTCCAGATCCAATAGCCGTTTCATAAAATATATATAGTATTCCTGGACTATAACCAAGATTTTGTGCAGCAGCATTAAATGCATTAAGTTCGGTATATGATGCATTTTTTATAACTTCAGAAAGAGTTGCCCCTGTAATAGAGAAATCTGTAATGATCTTGTTAATATCATCTAAATTATTGGCATAGATTAATTTTTCTATTGGGTTCATTGATAAACCAATTTCAGGAATATTTGTAAGCAACGCACCAAAACCAATTGGCAAAAGCAGTAGTGGTTCAAATTTTTTATTAATGGCAAGATAAATTAATAGCAATCCAACCAGGATCATTACAGATTGGCCTAGTGTTATGCTAAAAATTCCTAGTGTTGAAAAAAATTCAATTAAATTCATTACACTACCTCAAATAAAGGATCTCCTGATTGAACCTTGTCACCATTTTTAATAAATATTTGTTTAATTTTTCCACTTATAGATGTTTTGATTGTAGTTTCCATTTTCATTGCTTCTAATACAATAATAGTCTCATCTTCATTAACATCGTCTCCGATATTTTTTTCAATTTTAAATATATTTCCTGCCAATGGAGCATGAATAACTGTGCCAGTTTTACCTGATGTGGATTCAGTGGTATTTGATTTAACTTCTGATATTGAATTACCATTTATAATTTCTGGCGCAGCAGTTTGAGAGTATTTAACTAGATAGTCTACTTCATCTATTACAACTTTATAAAATCCATTTTTATCTTCATTTAATTGAATTGGAGATTTTTCAAAATAATCTTTATTTTCTCTGTTTTCTAGGAACTTTAATCCTATTTCAGGAAAGAGAGTGTAAATAAGAATATTTTCCTCAGTATCATCAACATCAATATTGTTATCTTTCAATGATTTTAAATATTTTTCTTTAGTCTGCTCATATTCATTTTTATTAATGAGGTCAGCAGGGCGGCATGTTATTGGATCTGTATCTTTAAGAACCTTATCCTGTAATTTTTTATCAACACTTGCAGGAGTTTTACCATATTCACCTTTTAATATTGCCTGAGTTTCCTTTGTCACAACTTTATATCTTTCATTATTAAGTACATTTATTACAGCCTGTGTACCAACAATTTGTGATGTAGGAGTTACTAGTGGTATATATCCTAAATCAGAACGAACATTTGGGATTTCATCTATAACTTCATCAAACTTATCTATTGCATTCTGTTCTTTAAGTTGGCTTTCAAGGTTGGTAAGCATTCCACCTGGAACCTGAGAAGTAATTATTCTTGCATCAACTCCTTTAAGAGATCCTTCAAAATCAATATATTTTTTTCTAACTTCTCTAAAATGTTTTGCAATGGGAGCAAGGTTTTCTATTTTAATATCTGTTTCGTATTCTGTATTTTCTAATATACCAACTACTGTTTCAGTAGCTGAGTGCCCATATGTCATACTCATAGATGATATAGAGGTATCAACATTATCTAATCCTGCCTCAATACACTTAATTGCTGTTGTTGTAGACATTCCAGTTGTTGCATGGCTATGGAGATGAATGGGAATTTCAATTTTTTCTTTTAGTTTTGATACAAGCTCATGTCCAATATAAGGATCTAAAAGTCCGGCCATATCTTTAATAGCTAGTGTATGACATCCCAAATCTTGAAGTTTTGAAGCTAAATCCAGCCATGTCTGCATATTATGAACTGGGCTAGTTGTGTATGACATAGTGCCTTGGGCATGACCATCAACATCAATAGTAGCTTTTATAGCTGTTTCCATATTTCTTGTGTCATTAAGTGCATCAAAAATTCTAAAAACATCAACACCATTTTCTTTAGATTTTTCAATAAATTTAAAAACTATCTCATCTGAATAATGCTTATAGCCTAGAAGATTTTGTCCTCTTAGTAGCATTTGCTGTGGTGTATTAGGCATTTTTGACTTGATGTTTCTTATTCTATCCCACGGGTCCTCACCAAGGTATCTAATACATGAATCAAATATTGCGCCACCCCATGATTCAACTGACCAAAATCCTATGGAATCCATATGTGAAAGAATAGCTTCCATGTCTTCATATCTGAGTCTTGTGGCTAAGAGAGACTGATGGCCATCTCTTAATACTACTTCTGTAACACCTATTTTTTTCTTATCCATTAAAAATTCTCTTATTGATTATATTTATTATTTTTAAATGCTCTTTAGGCATTTCGTCAGATTTTTTACTTAAAGACTTATTTACTTTTATCTTTTCAACTTCAATGTCATCTTTAAAGAGTAGGGCTGATATATTTATCAATATTATTAATATTGCTAGGAATATGAATACAGTAATCATGCCGGTAAGCATCAGGTTTATTCCTGAAGAAATTAATTCGCTCATAAAACTTTAGTAATTTTGAATAAATAGCTTCTCTTACTTAAGACTAACTTCATAAATTAATGAAAATATTATACAATATAACATATTAATTTTAAATATTGTAAATAATTTACATTTATATAAAAACTAAAAAATTATGAGAATTGCTATTAACGGATTTGGAAGAATCGGAAAAAATATTACAAGACATTTAATTGAAGCAGGATACCTTGCAAATCAAGGGGGTGAATTGGAGTTAGTAGCTATCAATGATCTTGGAAAAATAGAGTCAAATGCTCATTTGCTAAAATATGATTCTATTCATGGTTCCATTGTTAATGATGTAAAAATAGAGAATCATGATATAAAAATTGATGAATCTTCCATTAAATATTACTCAGAAAGAAATCCAGAAAATCTACCATGGAATGATTTGGATATAGATATTGTATTTGAATGTACTGGCATATTTACTTCCAAAGAAGCTGCGTCAAGTCACATTAAAGCTGGAGCAAAGAAAGTTTTAATATCTGCTCCTGCACAAAACCCTGACAAAACTATTGTTTACGGTGTTAATCATCATGAATTAGCAGATGATGA
>Ga0181565_10003504_pt1 | contig 12036 bp, 14 predicted proteins | sample 101ome_16_FD_129661 | JGI IMG/M metagenome (GOLD analysis project Ga0181565, IMG submission 129661) | Coastal salt marsh microbial communities from the Groves Creek Marsh, Skidaway Island, Georgia - 101401AT metaG (megahit assembly) | ecosystem: Environmental > Aquatic > Marine > Intertidal...
AACGGTGCTTCAGAAATTCACGTTATTTGTGGTGGTGTCATTCCTAAAAAAGATTATGATCAGTTATATAAAGCCGGTGTTAAATGTATTTTTGGCCCAGGAACCCCAATCACTCACTCAATAAATGAAGTACTAAAGTTATTAAAATGATAGATAATCTAGTTAAATCAATTACTGATGGCGATCGAAGATCAATTTCGAAAGCATTAACAATTGTAGAAAGTACAACAGATAAAGATAAAAAGATTACGGCTGAGCTTATTTCGAAGCTATTCCCACTTCAAACTTCTGATATACGAGTCATTGGTTTTTCTGGAATCACAGGTAGCGGGAAAAGCAGCTTGATTGAAGAATATGGAAAACTACTGTTAGAAGAAAATAAAAAGATTGCAGTTTTAGCAGTAGATCCTTCTTCCCCAGTTCATGGCGGTAGTATACTTGGAGATAAAACTCGCATGAGTACTTTATCAAACCACCCAAATTGCTTTGTTCGGCCAGTACCTAGCAAGTTTAATCATGGTGGAATTTCTCGTTCAACAAGAGAAGCAGTTAGTATTTTCAGTGCATCAGGTTTTGATTACATTTTTGTTGAAACAGTAGGTGTTGGTCAGACTGAATATAGCGTATCTGAAACTTGTGACTGTTTTATCGTCAATCTGCTTCCTGCAACAGGAGATGAGCTCCAAGGAGTAAAAAAAGGCATTAATGAGTTAGCTGATATAATTCTAATCAATAAAGCTGATGGAGCATTAGAGACTCAAGCAAATATCACTGTTAATGAATATAAAAAAACTCTTAACAAGCCTATTATTGCAACCTCTATTTATCAAAAAGATACGGTGAAAAATCTGGCAAATTTGGTGAGTGAGTTTTTTGACACTAAGAGAGATATAGTTCAAAAAAAGAGACTAAACCAAATAAATAAGTGGGCAAAAAGCCTTGCTATCTCACATCTTGCCTCTACGTTAGATGAGATAAATTTACCTACGATGGCAAATCCATATCATGCCAAAAATGAAATAATCAAAAAGCTAAAAACAGTTATTTAGAAAGAACTTTTTAGGAACTTAAAAAACTCAGAATCGTTTGAAATTATTAGCTTAGTCTTACCAGCCTTAATTGATTTTTTATATGCCTCTAATGATCTTTGGAAAGAGTAAAATTCTTTTCCCTGGTTAAGTGCAGCAGCATAAATTTTTGTCGCTTTTGCTTCTGCATCACCTCTTAGTTTTTGAGCCTTCTTGTAGGCTTCTGATTCAATCTTTTTTAAATCTCGATCGATTCGGCCTTCAATTTTTGCTTTTTCACCTAAGCCAATAGACCTTATTTTCTGCGCAATTCTTTGACGCTCAGAGATCATTCTTTCATAAACTTTTTGCTCAACACTCTTCTCATAAGAAATTCTTCTTAACTGAACATCAATTAACTCAATTCCAAATTTACGAAGTTCTTTTTCTGCCTCTACAACAATACCCTCGCTAAGTTTTTCCCGGCCAACAGAAATTTTTTCAATTTCTCCACTAATTTCCTCTTCGACAATGGATTCGCCTAACTTTTTTCGATCCTTAATGTTTTGTTTTACTTCCTCAATTTTCGCGAGAATCGAATTAGAATTTCTAACAGCTTCTACTAAATTATGGTTTGAGATAACGTCTCTTGTTGTCGCATCTAAAATTGCATCTAACCTCGCTCTAGCCCCTCTTTCATTTCGAACGGTTTGAATAAAAGTTAATGCATCAACAATTTTCCATCGTGCAGTAGTATCAACTTTAATATATTTCTTATCCTTAGTTGGAATTTCAGTCGGAAAACCATCCCAGGTCATGATTCTTCGATCAACCTTTCTAATTTCTTGAACAAACGGTTTTTTAAAATGCAGCCCTGATGTAGCAATAGGATTTCCAACAGGCTTTCCGAATTCGGTAATCACAACTTGATAGTCAGGAGTAATTACAAAGGTTGAGCTATTTACAACAAAAGCTCCTATTAAAATTATTACAATAAATACGATACTTTTTTCCATTATTAAATCCTATGATTTTAGATTTTAAAAATTACTTCACAACATCTTTGGTTGAAAAAACGGGAAGCATTCCTTTTATTGCACTATCAACAATAGTCACATCGTCCAAAGAGCTGTATACCGTTTCCATGGCGTCTAGATATAGACGTTTTTTAGTAATAACTGGCGAGAGTTTAAACGCCATATACTCAGAGGTAAACTTGTCGGCATCCCCTTCAGCTTTATTAATTAATGCCAAGGAGTAACCTTCTGCCTCCGTGATTAATTGCTGTGCTTTACCTCGAGCCTCAGGAATGATTTTATTGTAAGCCCTTTCAGCCTGATTAATTGCCTTTTCTTGCTCTTGTTTAGCCTCATTTACTTCGTTAAAAGAAGGTTTAACAGTATCAGGGGGATTAACGTCTTGAAGTTTCACAGTAACAACATTCACACCCATTTCGTATTTATCCAAAACCTCTTGAACTAAAACTCGAGCCTCACTGGAAATTTCCTTTCGTCCGGTGGTCAACACTTCTGTTACAGTTCTATCACCTACAACTCTCCTCATTATTGACTCTGAAACATCTCGAATATTCACGAGAGGTGAATTTGTTTTAAATAAGAAGTTATAAGGATCAGATATTTGAAATTGCACAACCCATTCAACATCTGCAACATTCAAATCGCCGGTAAGCATTAACGACTCAATATCAAAATTAGTTTCAGAATATGAAGCTCTCGTATAACGATTGCTTGAAGTTCGAAAGCCAAACTCCTCCTGGAGGACTCTTTTCGTTTGAACTTTAATTACCTTATCTATTCCAAAAGGTGCTTTGAAATGAAGACCTGGAGGTTTTGGCACTCCTGTATATTTACCAAACCTTAAAACAACAGCTTCTTCATCAGGCTCTACTGTATAAAAACTTGAAAGGACTCCAACGAATAATAAAACGCCAATGAAGCCGTAAAGAACCACAGGACCTTTTGACTGTAGGTCTCTCTTAAATTTTGCCATTTCCTCTTGAAATTCATTTGGATTATTATAATTCATTTTGTTTCCTTATTTTTTTTCAAGCTCCATCATCAAAACACCATTATCGAGTGCTTGACCCTCTTTAACATAAATTTCTTTGACAACACCGTCATAGCTAGCTTTTATTTCGTTTTCCATTTTCATTGCTTCAAGAACGATAACGGTTTGCCCTTTACTAACTTCAGCTCCGACAGAAACGGGTATTTTTATAACCTTTCCGGGCATTTGAGTTTTTAAACCGCCTTCATCTCCATCAGTTAAACCACTCGGTTTATATCCTCTGAAAACTTCGTAAACTTGATCAACATTCAACATTACCGTTGGGGCATCTTGCCTAGCAAGCTTATTCCAACGCTTATTATCTAACGAAACAAAGTATTGGCCAGCAAGTTTGCGTACAAATACGTTTTGTTCCTTCGTTAACTTTTGCTCATCTAAGTAAGAAAATTTAAATTCAACAAGATCACTGCTGTGAACAGTTGTTCTAGTTAGATCAATTACATGCTCATTTTTATCATTATCTATAAAATATGTTCTCATGCCTAACTCCTAAAAGCCCATTCTACGTGCTTCAATCGTAGCAAGCATCTTGTAGAATCTTAAATGGTCAAATTCTATATTAATTTCACCTTGTGGGTTTTCTTCCTTGATAAAGTTTGTTGAATAATTTCCACTTTTGAACTTTTCGTTTTCTAAAATTACTTTATGCAAAGGGATATTAGTTTTTAACCCTTCAACAAAAAGTCCATTCAGCGCTGCTTTCATTTTTCTCAGAGCGACTCCCCTTTTCAAACCTTTGGTGACAAGTTTTCCAACCATTGGGTCAAAGTCTGGAGTAACTTCAAGTCCCTTATAGATACAATTATCGAATCTTGTTCCCTGAGGAAAATTAGTCTCAAAGCCTGTTACTTTTCCTGGTGCGGGTAGCATAGTAATTGGATCCTCAGCACATATTCGACACTCAATAGCGTGACCACTTCTCGTAATCCAATCTTGGGAAGGAATTCCAAGGTCATCACCAAAAGCAGCCTGAATCATACAAACAATTAGATCAATACCAGTTATCTCTTCAGTGATTGGATGTTCAACCTGAATCCGGGTATTCATCTCTAAGAAGTAAAACTTCTTATCATCACCCATAATAAATTCGACCGTTCCCGCAGAATCATAGTCAACTGATTTGGCTAATCTTACTGCCGTTTCGCACAGATCTTTTCTTAAAGCTTCATCATCTCCAATAAATGGAGAAGGAGCTTCTTCGATAATTTTTTGGTGCCTTCGTTGAACGGAACACTCTCTTTCAAAAAAATGAAAGACGTTTCCTTTTTTATCAGCAAGGATTTGAACTTCAATGTGTCTTGGGTTTTGAATAAATTTTTCAACAAGTAAATCTGGATTTCCAAACGCAGACAAAGCTTCCCTTTGCACTACTTCAAAATTAGCCGCTAATTCATCCTTATCAAAGCATGGTCTTAAGCCACGCCCGCCCCCTCCGGCAACAGCTTTTAAGAGGACTGGATACTCTATCTCTTCTGCAATCTTTTGAGCTTCTTCGACTGTAGCAACTGCCCCAGTTGAACCAGGTACAACTGGAATATTATTTTTTTCCGCAAGGGTTTTAGAGATAGCCTTATCACCCATCAACCTGACAGCATTACTATTCGGTCCTATAAATATAATCCCTGCTTTTTCCAATGCTGCAGCAAAGTCCGTATTTTCAGACAGAAATCCATAGCCTGGGTGAACTCCATCTATTTTATTGTCAACAGCCAGTTTTACCAAACCATCGATATTTAAATAGGTTTCTTTATTCGTTTCACCTGGACAAAATAACCATTCGTCACAAAATTCTAAATGTTTTGCATGAGGCTCACTTTCTGTCCATAAACCGACAGAAGTATACTCTAACTCTCTACATGCTTTTGCTATACGCGAAGCAATCTCACCTCGATTGGCAATTAAAATTCTTTTTGTCATAGCTGAATATTCCCATGTTTACGCTTAGGTAGTTCAAGTTTTTTGTTTTTTAATACAACTAGATATTCATATAAACGTTGTCTCGTCTCTTCTGGTAGAATTACAGCATCAAGATATCCAAGCTCTGCAGCTTTATAAGGGTTTGCAAATTCTTTTTCATAATTTGCAACTAGCTCTGCTTTTTTCTCATCAAATGTTGAACCTTCTAAACCAGCTAATTCTTTTCTAAAGACAATATTAACTGCACCATCTGCTCCCATAACTGCAATTTCAGCCGTCGGGTATGCAAGATTTACATCAGCACCAATATGTTTAGATGCCATAACATCATAAGCACCACCATAAGCCTTTCTAGTGATTAAAGTAATCAATGGCACAGTGGCTTCTGCGTAAGCATATAATAGTTTTGAGCCATGTTTAATAATTCCACCGTACTCTTGAACCGTACCAGGTAAAAAGCCAGGAACATCTACCAGAGATATAATTGGAATATTAAAAGCATCACAAAATCGAACAAACCTTGCCGCTTTCACTGATGAATCAATATCTAAAACGCCGGCCAATACTGCTGGCTGATTCGCTACAATACCGACTTTAATCCCACCAACAGCAGCGAAACCAACGATGACATTTTTTGCATAATCTTTTGAAATTTCTAAGAAATGAGCATCATCGACAATATCAAAGATAATCTCTCTCATATCGTATGGTTTTTTGGGATTAGCTGGAACCGTATTTTTAATCTTTAAATTATCTCGATAAATCGGATCACTAGTAGGAGATTTCGTTCGCGGTGCAAAGTTATTTGAAGGAAGGAAAGTCAATAACTCTCTTACTCTTTCAAAGCACTCATCCTCATTTTTACAATTAAAATTAGCGACACCACTTGTTTCGTTATGTCTAGTTGCTCCACCTAAATCTTCTTTTGATACTTCCTCATGAGTAACGGTTTTAATTACATCTGGTCCTGTCACAAACATGTAGGATGTTTTATCAACCATAAAGATGAAGTCTGTTATCGCCGGAGAATACACAGCTCCACCAGCACAAGGCCCCATAATTAATGAAATTTGAGGAATAACACCAGAGGCTTTTACATTACGATAAAAAATATCAGCATAACCAGCGAGACTAGCAACACCTTCTTGAATCCGAGCACCGCCAGAGTCATTAATTCCGATAATAGGAATTCTATTTTCAAGAGCAAAATCCATTATTTTGCAGATTTTTTTTGCATGGGCATTACCAAGGGCTCCTCCCCAGCATGTAAAATCCTGAGAGTAAATAGCGACACGTTGTCCGTCGATTGAGCCAATACCTGTTACAACACCGTCTCCTAGGAACTTCGTTTTCTCCATTCCAAATTGAGTACATTTATGGGTAACAAATCTATCAAACTCTATAAATGTTCCGGGATCAATCAATCGTTCAATTCTTTCTCTTGCTGTATATTTCCCCTGATCATGCTGGCGAGCAATTCTAGCTTCACCACCACCAATTTCTGAAACTTTTCTCTTTTCAATCAGTTCAGTCCTTTTGAGCTCTAAGATATCGGACATAAAAAACCTCCTAATAAACGGGCGTATGATAATACTTTGTTTATTAGGAGGCTAATTTTTTTAAAACTTTCTTGTTTTTATGCGCTATGCAGCTTTTTTTCTTTTATCTAAGCCATACTTATCAACTTTCATAATCAAGCTCGCACGACTTATTCCAAGCTCTTTGGAAAGCTTAGATTTATTAAAGTTGCATCGCTTGAGCCCTTCTTTGATCATCAATGTTTCAAGCTCTTCGAGAGCATCTTTTAAGCTACCTGAAGTTCTGACTCCTCTAGCTGCCGAAAACTCTTCTCGGCCAAAGTCTAGAATCCTAGAACTTAACATATCTGGAGTAATAGTTTTATCGCTGCCAGAAAGAACAACGAGTCTCTCAATTTCATTTTCTAATTCCCGCACATTACCAGGCCATGCATAATCAAGCATTTTCTCTAGTGTTTTCTTAGATAATTGCTTTAGAGCAATACCAGACTCAGAGCATTTTTTTTCTAAAAAATGGTCTATTAAAACAGGAACATCTTCTTCTCTTTCTCTGAGTGCAGGTAAATCAACATTGATAACACTAATCCGATAGAATAGATCCTCTCGAAACTCACCAGACTTCATCATTTCTTTAATTGGCTTATTTGTCGCAGCAATTATTCTAACGTCAGCCCTTTTTGGAGAAGTCGCTCCAACGGGCAAGAAAGTGCCTTCTTGAAGCACCCTTAGCAGTTTTACCTGCATCGAAAGGCTTGTATCACCAATTTCGTCCAAAAAGAGTGTTCCTCCATTGGCTTGTTCAAATAAACCACGTTTATCTTTTACTGCTCCTGTAAAGGCTCCCTTAACATGCCCAAATAGTTCGGAATCGAGAAGGTTGTCATTAAAGGCTGAACAATTGAGAGCGAGAAAAATATTATCCTTTCTTGGAGAATAAAAGTGTATCGCTTTGGCAACTAGTTCCTTACCAGTACCATTTTCACCCTGTACGAAAACACTAGAATCACTGCTACTAATTTTTTCTAGAAGGCGATAGATTTTTTGCATCTGTTTAGATTTACCAATCATCGTATGATAGCGATATCGATCACCTAATTCACTATTTAAATCTTTGATCCGCTCCTCTCTCTTTGCTATTTCATAATGATAGGTTCCAATTTCATCTGAAACAAGTGAAACTAATTCACGAAGATAATCCTGTTTGTCTGCGGAAAGTTTAGGAAGGGAAGATAGAGCATTTGCTGTATCTGTTGAATTGACTCCAATATCGTTCATCTGGTTTGTACAATGATCAATATCACTGGCATTGATAAGCTCTGTTACAAAAGGATAAACAAAAGAGTACCCAACAAGTTCGCCATCGACTTTTACAGGGGAGGCAAGAAAATTAAGAGAATTAATTTTAGATTTATATTCAAAAAAATGTTCATCCATCCTATTTTGATCTAATAAGGTTTCAACATCCTGCATGAATACATCGTAACCGTGACTGGCATTAACAATTAATTGAAATAAAGGATTGGGACTAAGGTAATCCTTTTGAAATTGTTTAGAGTGTACTTTACCATTTAAATCACAGAAAAATAATTCAACGTTAAACCATCGTTGGAGAATAGATTCTAGTTTACTAACAACATGTAATTCACTCATCTCATTCCAATTGACCATAAATAACTCCTTAAAGCGTATATAAAATGGACACAACTTTCGGCCATTACGTATAACTTGTCGGAAACCTGATCAAAATAATTAAGAATTAGTAGAAAAAAGCGAACAAATAATTTACTGAGAAGATAAATAATTGAAATTATTATAAAAATATTCATTTAGCCAGTCTTGAGGGCCTACAAATTTTTTGACAATATCCAAATTTTTGTCAAATAAATATGTTTCTGGAAGTCTTAAGGTACCAAATTCTTTCATCGCACCTCCATCTTCATCCGAAGCGTAATAAACATTGGAACCAACAGGGCCAAGTTTTATCAGAAACTTTTTCACTTTTTTAAGATCATCTTTAGCAGCAATAATGAGAAAATTAATATTTTGAAATTTTTTAGAAAATTCTACAAAATCTGGCAACTCGGCTTCGCAAGGGCCACACCACGTGGCCCAAAAGTGAACAACTAACAAACCCTCACCACTTTTAAGGAACTTAAAGTCTCTATTTTTGTCGAGTAACTCTAGTTTGGTATTAACAGGGAATTTTTTTAACACATACTCATCAAGGGAATTATACTTCAAATTGATATTATTTCTAAAAAAAATACCCAAGGAGATAAAACTACAAGCAAGAATTAAAGTAATTGCAGTACGAGAATATTTATTTAAAACCATAAAAAAAACCCCTAACGTTAGTTAGGGGTTTAGCATAAAACATATAGAATAAAAACTATACTAGTCCAATAAAACTCATATCAGAACCGTCACCAACTCTAGGCTCAGCAAGTCTCAAAATCCTTGTGTAGCCACCATTTCTATCTTTATAGTTAGTAGCAACTTCAAAAAGAGTCTTAACAGCATCTTTGTTATTTAACTTTTTAAAAGCTAAACGACGATTAGCTACATTATCTTCTTTAGCTAAAGTTATTAACTTTTCAACAAATGGCTTAACAGCCTTACACTTAGTATGTGTTGTCTTAATTCGACCATGATCAATAACTTCGATAGCCAAATTTCTTAACAATGATTTACGATGAGAAGGACTAGATCCAATACTATATTTAATTTTACCGTGCCGCATATATAACTCCTATTAATTAACCTTCAGCGCCATTTTGTGCTTCTTGAACTTCTTTCATAATACTGTCAACTTTCATTCCCAGACCAAGACCCATATTAGTAAGCAATTCTTTAATTTCATTTAAAGATTTTCTACCAAAGTTTTTGGTTCTAAGCATTTCGCCTTCAGTTTTAGACACAAGTTCATAAATATATTTAATATTTGCGTTTTGCAAACAGTTTGCAGACCTTACAGATAGCTCCAATTCACTAACAGGCTTTAACAGTGCATTGTTAGTAGGCGTAGCAGCTTGAACAGGCTTAGACTCAATTCTAGTAATTTCCTCTTTATCCTCAAAATTCAAGAACACAGAAAGCTGATCACGAAGAATTTTTGAGCTATATGCTACTGCATCAGTAGGATCAACTCCAGAGTCAGTCCAAACCTCAAGGGTAAGACGATCAAAGTCAGTTCTTTTACCCACACGACTATTCGTAACGCTATAGTTAACTCTATGAACAGGAGAAAACAATGTATCAAGAAAAATCCACCCTACTGGAAGTTCATAGTTTTCTTTATTATCAATCGCAGTAACATAACCCTTACCACGACCAATGAGTAAATCAATAACAAGACTGCCACCACTAGAAATATTAGCAATAACATGGTCAGGATTTAATACTTTACAACCAGAAACTTCAGAAATATCTGCAGCAGTAACGGATCCTTCAGAGTTTTTCTCAAGACGCACTGTTAACTCTTCTGTGTTATCCAATTTAAATCGAACTTCCTTAAGATTGAGAATAATTTCACTTACCTCTTCCTTAACATTATTAATGGTTCCAAATTCATGGTCGACGCCATCGATTTTAATAGCAACGATACCAGCACCTTGCAACGAACTAAGAAGTACTCTACGAAGTGAGTTGCCTAATGTTTGGCCGTACCCTCTCTCGAGAGGTCTAGCAACAAATTTACCATAGTTTCCAGACAAACTATCAGAGTCAACCTCAAGTGCAACAGGCCTAATCATATTTGTCCAGTTTTTAGCAACAAAGCTTTCCATGCGATATACTCCTTATTATTTACTATAAAGTTCTACAACTAGTCTTTCTTCTAGTTGAGCAGTAATATCTTCACGCTTTGGAAGATCTTTAATTTCACAACTGAATTTAGTTTTATCCACACTCAACCAAGCAGGAACTTCCCTCATCGAATAAGTCTCTAAACCTGAAGTAATTTTAACGATTGACTGACTACCATTTCTCAGCTCTACAACATCACCGACTTTTAGAGTCATAGAAGGTACGTTAGCTTTCTTACCGTTTACAGAAAAGTGATAATGCTTAACCATTTGACGAGCTTCCTTTCTTGAAGCAGCAAATCCAATTCTATAAACAATGTTATCTAGTCTCCTCTCAAGTAAACTAAGAAGATTCTCACCAGTAACACCTCTCATTCTAGTTGCACTATCAAAAAGGTTTCTCATAGGTTTCTCTTGAATACCATAAATCCTTTTCAATTTTTGTTTTTCCCGAAGCTGAACACCAAAGTCAGAAATCTTGCTTCTTCTTTGCCCATGAACACCTGGTGGGTAAGGACGTCTTTCAATAGAACATTTATCAGAGTAGCATCTTAATCCTTTTAAAAAAAGTTTCTCACCTTCTCTTCTACATAACTTACAAACAGATCCAACATATCTAGACATAACAACCTACCTTTTTATTAAACTCTTCTTCGCTTAGGAGCACGACAACCATTGTGAGGAATTGGACTAAAATCAGCAACTGAAGTGATCCTAATACCTACACCAACTAGCGCACGGATAGCGTTTTCTCTTCCTGCTCCAGGACCCTTTACTCTTACATCACAAGATGTAAGGCCATGCTCTGCAGCCTTTTTTGCAGCTTCTGCAGATGCAGTCTGAGCAGCAAAAGGTGTAGACTTTTTAGAACCCTTAAACCCTAACTGCCCTGCACTAGCCCATGAGATAGCATTACCCTGAGGGTCAGTGAAAGTAACAATTGTATTGTTAAAAGATGCTTGAATGTGACAAACACCATGTGAAATATTTTTTTTAATTTTTTTCTTAACTGCTTTTTTAACCATTTTTATTATCCTACTTCATTTGCTTAATAGATTTTTTACCAGCAATAGCTACAGCTTTACCTTTTCTAGTTCTAGCATTGGTGTGAGTTCTCTGACCTCTTACAGGAAGCCCCCTACGGTGCCTAAGCCCTCTATAGCAGCCCATATCCTTCAATCGCTTAATATTAAGACCCACTTCACGTCGTAAATCACCCTCTACGGAAAACCCGGACTCGAGCACTCCACGAATAGCTTGAACTTCTTCTTCAGTTAGCTCATTACTATTTTTTGATAAAGCAATACCACTTTGATTCAATACATCTACCGCCAACTTAGCACCAATACCATAGATTGATCTAATAGCGATTCTCATTTCTTTGTTTCTTGGAAGGTCAACACCTAAAACTCTAGCCATCTATATCTCCTAATTAACCTTGTCTTTGCTTATGTCGTGGGTTTTTTTTACAAACTATTCTAATAACACCTTGTCTTTTAACTACTTTGCAATCTTTACAGATTTTTTTTACTGAAGTTCTTACCTTCATAACATCTCCTACATTAACGTTTTTTACTTCTATATGTAATTCTACCTTTTGCTAAATCATATTTACTAATTTCCACCAGCACCTTGTCACCAGGAAGAATCTTAATAAAATGCATTCTCATTTTACCGCTAATA
>Ga0181565_10003505_pt1 | contig 12033 bp, 13 predicted proteins | sample 101ome_16_FD_129661 | JGI IMG/M metagenome (GOLD analysis project Ga0181565, IMG submission 129661) | Coastal salt marsh microbial communities from the Groves Creek Marsh, Skidaway Island, Georgia - 101401AT metaG (megahit assembly) | ecosystem: Environmental > Aquatic > Marine > Intertidal...
CACCCGGCGTTGCGCGAAGCAACGCGGCCGCTTACCGTTGCGGGGGCAGCGCAGGTTAGGGTGTTGCACCCCCCCTGCTTCCCGTTGAACGTTGACCTCAGAAAAAGGTTCAAGCGCACTGGCGTTGACATGCTATCACCCTTTGCTTTGGGCGGGCATTGATGCGCCTCACACTGGTCGATAATGACCCGATGCAAATCGCAACGTGGAATGTGAATTCGCTGGCGGTCAGGCTGCCGCAGGTTTTGGACTGGCTGGAGGCCAACCCCGTGGACGTGCTTGGGCTGCAAGAGCTCAAACTGAGCGACGACAAGTTTCCTGCCCAAGCCCTGGCTGAAGCCGGCTGGCACGCGGTGTGGCACGGACAAAAAACCTACAACGGCGTGGCGCTGCTGAGCAAGCAACCTTTGCAAGATGTGGTGCGCAACAACCCGGTGTTGGCCGACGACCAAGCCCGACTGATCACGGCCACTCTGCCCTTACCTGATGGCACCGGGTTGCGCTTGATCAACGGCTACTTTCCCAACGGTCAAGCCCCAGACAGCGACAAGTTTGCCTACAAAATGCGCTGGCTGGACGCGCTGCGCGCGTGGCTGCCCCAGCAGTTGAGCGCCTACCCTCAGTTGGTGCTCATGGGTGACATGAACATCACCGTTGACGCCAAAGACGTGTGGGACGCCGAACTTGAGGGCAGCATTCACTGCACACCGCAAGAGCGCGAGCAGCTCGCTGCCCTGATGGGCCTGGGTTTGCACGACAGCCTGCGCTTGTTTACCCAGGAGCCCAAAATTTACAGCTGGTGGGATTACCGAGATTTGGCGTTTAGACGCAACCGAGGCATGCGTATTGATCACCTGTTGATCAGCGAGGCGCTGCGCCCACTGGCCACGGATTGCGCGGTAGACAAAACCCCGCGCAAAAATCCACGCCCATCGGATCACGCACCGGTGGTGCTCAGCCTTAACCTCAGCACCCAAGCCTAGGGGGCGCGCCGCACCACCGGCTCACGCGTACGGTTTTGTTGATACAGCGGTAGCAAGCGCTGCGCCTGGGTGCGAAGTTCAGCCAGCCGCTCGCGGTGGCTGGGGTGGGTGGACAGCCAAGCCGGTGGCTGTCTACCCGAACTTTGCGCCGACATTTTTTGCCATAAGCTCACCGCGGCGCGCGGGTCGTAGCCAGCTCGCGCGGCCAGTTCCAAACCCAGCGAATCGGCCTCGGTTTCGGCGCGGCGACTGTTGGGGAGCTTGAGCATCAGGTCGGCCCCAACCGAGACCATGTCGCCCACCCCAGCGCCCACGCCCAACAGCTGAATCCCAAGGTTGATGGTGAGATCGGTGGCCAGCGCCTGCGACATCGCTTCGCGCGAATGCTCGCGTAACGCGTGTGCCATTTCATGACCCAGAATCGCGGCCAATTCGTCGTCGGTTAATTGAAGCCGATCCACCAAGCCGCTGTACACCGCCATCTTGCCGCCGTGCATGGCCCAGGCGTTAAGCTCCGGGCTGTCGATCACGCGCACCTCCCAAGCCCAACCAGGGGCATCGGCTCGAAACGCGGCCGTGGCCGGTACCAGGCGCCGCATGATCAGCCGCACCCGCGCCAGAATATCGGTGCGCCTGTCCAACTGGCCTTGGCGCTTGGCCTCACGCAAGGTGTCGGCGTAGGCTTTGTTGGTCATGCGTTGCATTTGCTGCGGCGAGACCAACAGCAATTGCTGGCGTTGCGCAGCGGCGTCACCGCCTTGGGTGGTCGATGCACACGAGGCCAACAACGCCAAACAGGGCAGCAGGCAGGTAAGGGAGCGGCGCATGGTGGTTTTCATGGCCCGCATATTAGCCTTAGATGCTTGCCTGTGGCGCTTAGTCCAATCCCAGCTCTTGAATTTTTCGGGTGATGGTGTTGCGCCCAATACCCAGGCGGTTGGCCGCCTCCACACGGCGGCCGTGCGTGACCTCAAGCGCCGCACCAATCAGTTTGGCCTCGAGTTGTTGCACCATGTGATCCCACACACCGTTCATACCCTGAGCCAGCAACGTACGCGCTTGGGTTTGCGCCTGATCGGCCCACTCCATGCCACCCCAAGTCACAAGCTCGGCTGCTGATTGCATAACCGCCGACGCAGGTGGTGCCGCCGTAGGCAAAGGTACGCCACCTGCCGGCCGGTACTCCAGGCCCTGACCCACTGCGGGTGCCGCCGGCGCCAGGTGCAAGACCTCGGGTGGGAGATCTTTTTCTTCCACCACCTGCAGCGGCGCCATGACCGTAAGCCAATGGCAGATGTTTTCTAATTGGCGCACGTTGCCTGGAAACGCAAAGCCATGCAGTCTGTGCTGCGCCGCTGGCGACAAACGCTTAGGCTCCACACCAAGCTGTGTGGCACTGCGCGCCAAAAAATGTTTGAGCAGCAAAGGCAGGTCCTGCTGACGCTCACGCAGTGCCGGCACGCGCAGGCGAATCACGTTGAGCCGATGGAACAAGTCTTCGCGAAACTGACCATCCATCACCCGCTTGTCCAAATCTTGATGGGTTGCGGCAATAACGCGCACATTGGCCCGAATGGCCGTATGCCCACCCACCCGGTAAAAGTGACCGTCGCTTAGCACCCGCAACAAACGGGTTTGCAAGTCAAACGGCATGTCGCCGATTTCATCCAAAAACAGCGTGCCCCCGTCGGCCTGTTCAAAACGGCCTTGGCGCGCCGACTGCGCGCCGGTAAAAGCGCCGCGTTCGTGTCCGAACAGCTCAGACTCGAGCAAATCTTTGGGAATTGCAGCGGTGTTAATCGCCACAAACGGTCCCTGCGCACGCGGCGAGTGCTTGTGCAAGGCCTGCGCCACCAACTCTTTGCCGCTGCCGGATTCGCCGGTCACCAACACGGTAACGTGGCTTTGGCTTAAACGACCAATGGCACGAAAAAGTTCTTGCATGGCGGGCGCTTGCCCCAGCATTTCCTCGCTTGGTGCCGCGCTGACGCTGGACTCGGTGGCGCTGGGGTTGTCGGCCATGGCGCGACGAATCAGCTCAATCGCCTTGGGCACATCAAAGGGTTTGGCCAGGTATTCAAACGCGCCGCCTTGAAATGCGCTCACGGCGCTGTCAAGGTCGGAATAAGCGGTCATGATGATGACCGGCAGTTGCGGCGCCTGCTGCTTGATTTGGCGCAGCAACTCCAACCCCGACTGGCCCGGCATACGAATGTCGCTCACCATCACCGCCGGCTGCTGCGCCGGTGGTGCCGCGCGTAACGCCTCTAATGCCTGCGCCGCGTGGGTAAAGCTTTGCGTTGGCAACGACTCGCGCTGCAACGCCCGCTCAAGTACAAAGCGTATCGACTGGTCATCGTCAACAATCCAAATGGGGCGCATGGGGTGTCTCCGTCTGTCCTTAGGCGTCGTTTGGGCCAAGCAGTGGCAAGACCAACTTAAATACCGTGCAGCCCGGCACGCTGTCGCAGGTCATCACGCCGTGGTGTTGCTGCACAAAGCTTTGGGCCAGCGTGAGGCCTAAGCCCGTGCCCCCCTCTCGCCCCGAAACCAAGGGCGCAAACTCACGGCCACGAATGTGCTCTGCAATACCGGGGCCGTTGTCTTCAATTTGCAGCTCCAGCGCCAACTTGTGGCGCTTGCCCGCAAACGTCATTTGGCGCGCCACACGCGTGCGCAACACCAAGCAGGCGCTGCCTTGGGCGCGCTCAGCCGCCAGCGCCTGCGCGGCGTTTTGCGCCACGTTGAGCACCGCCTGAATCAGCTGCTGCTTGTCCGCCCAGAGCTCGGGCAACGAGGTGTCGTAGTCGCGCTGCACGTTTAGCCCATGGGTGTACTCGGCCAATACCAGCGAACGCACCCGCTCGCACACTTCATGAATGTTCACCGCCGCCCGCGCATGGGCGTGCCGGTGAGGCGCAAGCAATTTATCCACCAAGCTTTGCAGCCGATCGGCCTCATGAATGATGACCTGTGTGTAATCCACCAACTCGCGCGCCACCAGTTCCATTTGCAGCAATTGCGCGGCCCCGCGAATACCTCCCAAGGGGTTTTTGATTTCATGCGCCAGGTTGCGAATCAGTTCTTTGTTCGCTTGGGCCTGCTCTTGCCAGTGCGCGTCACGCTCCTGACGTGACTGCTGCGCCAAGGTGAGCACCTCCAGCAGCATGGTGTCGTCGGCGCGCGCTTCGCTGAGCACCACGTGCACCGGCAGCAAGCCACCGGCTTGGCGTGCCGTGGCTTCAAAGCGCAGCGCCGTAAACTCGTGGCGGCGCGCGCCTTGTACGGCGCGCTCCAGCGCCTCGTGCGATTCAAACAACTCCATTACCGATTGGCCCAACATGGCTTTGTGCGACACCGACCACAAATCTTGCGCGGCGCTGTTCATGGCCAACACCCTGGCCTGAGCATCCAGCAGCAACACGCCAGACGCCAAGGCGTCGTAAGCCGCAAACGCCTGATCGACGGACGCTAGCAAGTCTTGATGGATGTCGCTGGGTAAAGAAGAGGTCATCACCACGGTCACCGTGCAAACAACAAGGGGCGGTCAGCGCCGCCCCTGTTTGCTGCGCTCAAGCCATGATTACAGGCTGTAGTACATGTCGAACTCAACCGGATGGGTGGCCATGCGAAAACGCGTGACTTCCTGCATCTTGAGGTCGATGTACGCATCAATCATGCTGTCCGAGAACACACCGCCCTTGGTTAAGAAGGCGCGGTCGCTGTCCAGGTGCTCAAGCGCTTGGTCTAGGCTGTGGCACACGGTCGGCACCAACGCGTCTTCCTCAGGCGGCAGGTGGTACAGGTCTTTGGTTGCGGCCTCACCCGGGTGGATTTTGTTCTCCACACCATCAAGACCGGCCATCAGCAACGCCGCAAACGCCAGATAGGGGTTGGCCATGGGGTCGGGGAAGCGGGCCTCGATGCGACGGGCCTTGTCCGACGCCACGTGCGGAATCCGGATCGACGCCGAACGGTTGCGGCTTGAGTAGGCCAGCTTCACCGGCGCCTCAAAGCCAGGCACCAAGCGCTTGTAGCTGTTGGTGGTGGGGTTGGTGATGGCGTTCAACGCCCGCGCGTGCTTGATGATGCCGCCGATGTAGTACAGCGCAAAATCGCTCAACCCGGCGTAGCCGTTACCCGCAAACAGGTTTTTGCCGTCTTTCCATACCGACTGGTGCACGTGCATGCCCGAGCCGTTGTCGCCCACAACCGGCTTGGGCATAAAGGTTGCCGTTTTGCCGTACATGTGCGCCACGTTCCACACCACGTACTTGAGGTTTTGCGTCCAGTCGGCACGCTGCACCAGGGTGGCGAACTTGGTGCCGATTTCGTTTTGTCCGGCACCTGCCACTTCGTGGTGAAAGACCTCAACCGGAATGCCCATGCGCTCCAGCACCAAGGCCATTTCAGCACGCATGTCTTGCATGCTGTCCACCGGTGGCACCGGAAAATAACCGCCCTTTACCGTGGGGCGATGGGCGTGGTTGCCGCCCTCCATCGCCGCGCCGGTGGACCAGGGGGCCTCATCCGAGTCGATTTTGTAGAAGCTGCCCCCCATGGTGTTTTCCCAGCGCACGCTGTCAAACACAAAAAACTCGGGCTCGGGGCCAAAAAATGCGGTGTCACCCAAGCCCGAGGCCTTCAGATAGGCCTCGGCGCGCTTGGCAACCGAACGCGGGTCGCGGTCGTACGCCTTGCCATCGCCCGGCTCCACCACGTCGCACTGCATGTACAGCGTGGACTCTTCAAAAAATGGGTCGATGTTGGCGGTGTTGGGGTCGGGCATCAGCAACATGTCCGACGCTTCAATGCCCTTCCAGCCGGCAATCGACGAGCCATCGAATGCATGACCGTCGCTGAATTTGTCTTCGTTAAAGGCCGAAATGGGCACGGTCACGTGCTGCTCTTTGCCGCGCGTATCGGCAAAGCGAAAATCAACAAACTTCACTTCATGCTCTTTGAGCATGCTCATCACGTCAGCAACGGTGGTGGCCATTCTTTCCTCCAAAAATTTCTAACAGCAAAAAAGGTTATGCCCGGATTTAGCAGGTTTTGTGCCACTGGCGGGCGCGGCAGCGGGCGACCAAAATGAACCGAATTGGTGCAAATATCCGATTATGCACCTTATTGGTGCTATAAATCGCGCACCATTTCGGGGCCTAACGCTAAAGACTGTGCCGCCAATGCCTGCTTGAGCCAGTGGTAAGCCGCGTCTAGCTCGTGCGGCTTGCCTTTAACGCCGAGCTCAATATGACGACCATGCTCTGGATGGTCCACACTGGGCAGGCTAAACACTTTGACCCCCACGAATGCCGCCTCCAGCTCCTCCATTAAGGGGGTCAGCGACGCCTCCATGGCGCCGTACACAATCACCGAGCGCTCTTGCCAACTGCCGCGTTTGGCCAAGGTGGCGTAATGTGCCGCCAGTTCCGCTTCAACCATGGGCCACGCCATAACAGGAAAACCGGGCACAAAATGCACGGTGCCCCCTGCTGGTGCGTGGCAACAAAAGCCAGGAATTTTGTTGTACGGGTTGGCAATGATGCGCGCACCCACCGGAAACACCCCCATGTTGAGTCGATGCCGGTTGTCGTCTCGATCGGGCTCAAAGGGCACGCCTTGCTCGGCGGCCACGTCTCGCATGCGGGCATAAATCAGTTGCTCGGCCTCAGGGTGCAAGGCCAGCTCCACCCCCAGCGCCGCCGCCGCGCATTGACGGGTGTGGTCGTCTGGGGTGGCCCCAATGCCCCCAAAAGAAAACATCACGGTATCGGGTTGCGCAAAGGCCCGCGCCAATGCGGCGGTGATAAGGGCGCGGTCATCCCCCACGTAATAGGCCTCTTGCAAACTTAAGCCGTGCGCCGCCAGCAGTTCAATCAGCTTGGGCAAGTGTTTGTCGGCGCGTTTGCCCGACAAGATTTCGTCGCCAACAATCATGGCGGAAAAGGTGGTTGCGGTCATGGGGAGCGACTGGCCAGTGATGAAAAAAGTTTTTAGGTTGAGTCGGATGGTGGCGTTATCGATGGCAGTTCGGCCGCCGCCCAGGGGCGGGGTTGATTGCGCTGCGCCTCCAGCGCGGCCAGGGCGTAATGCGCAAACCACAGCGAGGCGTAGGCCAACACCAAGGTGTAGACCCAGATGGCCAAAGGCAACAGCAACGGCAGCAACAACACAAACAAGCCCGCGCTGGCCCATAACAAGCCGGGCAAGGCGCCCAAGGCGCCGCTGGCCAAGCCCATGATCCATAGCGTGCCGCGGTGCTCGCGCAGCACGGCTCGCCGCTCATCGGCGGTGGCGTACTCGGCCAGCGCCTCGTAGGCAAAAACGCGGTAGCTCAGCCAGCCCCAGATCAGCGCCGGCAACACCACCGCCAACGGTGGCAGCAACCACAAAGGCATGGTCAGTACGATCCAAAAAACGGCCATCAGCGTGGAGACCAACGACCACCACACGCTGCCCCACCAGCCCGCCCCCTCAAAGCCTTGCAAGTGGGCAAAGCGTCGCTGCACCACTTGGCGCACCATGGTGGGCGTCATGGTGGTGGCCACCATCAGCAATGTTCCCACCACAAACACCGGCGTGGCCAGCAACAACAACAACGTTGGCGCCAACGCCGCGGCCACCATTGCCATGCCCATGCCATTGAGCCAATCCACCGCCTCAGCGCTCCAGCTCGCGCTTTGCAAGCCTTGATCCAGCCATGCCACGGCGTCGGCCCAGCCCCACCAGCCTAGTGCTGCCACCGCCAGCAACACCACCAGCAGCGGCAACAGGGTTAGCAGCAGCACCTTGGGCATTGCCAAATACAACAACGCGCGCCATGCCGCGTCGACCATGGTGAGCGCCTTACCCATGCCCATTGGCTGAAGCGTCCAGCTGCACAGGTGCGGGTGCGTTTAAAAAGTGCTCACGGTAGTAGGCGAGCTCGTCAATCGACTCCAGCACGTCGGCCAATGCGGTGTGCGCCTGCCGCTTGACAAAGCCGCTCAACAGCTCGGGACGCCAACGCCGTGCCAGCTCTTTCAAGGTGCTGACATCCACATTGCGGTAGTGAAAGTAAGCCTCCAGCTTGGGCATGTAGCGCACCAAAAACCGCCGGTCTTGGCCAATGGTGTTGCCACACATGGGCGAGGCGCGCTCGGGCACATACTGCCGCATGAAGTCGAGCAGCACAGACTCTGCCTGGGCCTCGCTCAAGGGGCTTTGCCTCACCTTATCCACCAAGCCACTGCGGGTGTGGGTGCCGGTGTTCCACGCGTCCATAGCCGACAACAAGGTATCGCTTTGGTGCACCACCACCACCGGCCCATGCACCACAGGCCAAAGCTGCGGGCCCGTAACCACGATGGCCACTTCCAGCAAACGCTCGCGCTCGGGGTCCAGACCACTCATTTCGCAGTCGATCCAGACCAGGTTGTGCTCGTTTTTGGCCAAAGCTGGTGGCGTGGCCGTTGGGTCGTGATTCATGCCCCCATTGTTACCCATGCAGCCGCCAATGTTCGTACACTGTGGGCATGAACACGCGCCCCCAACCGCTTACCCCCGACGCGCTGCAAAGCGCGCTGGTGCAGCACGGGCTGGAGCAAGCCGGATGGCACGTCGCGCAAGGGGCGTTGATCAAGCGGTTTGTATGGCCCAACTTCAACGCCACCATGGCGTTTGTTAATACCACGGCAGCTTACGCCAACCAAGCCGATCATCACCCCACGCTGGTGGTGGCCTACGGCAGTTGCGAGGTGCACTGGGCCACACACGACCCTGCCGGTATCACCGAGCTTGATGTTGCCAGCGCCGCAGCGGTTGAGACCTTGGCAGCCCAGGCATGAGCCTTTCGCGCCCGCCAACGCCAGCGGCGGCGCGGGTGGTGGCAGATTTTGGACAGCAATGGACACTGCAACGCGCCGACGGCAGCTGCATTGAGGCCACCGCGCGCGGCAAACGGCGCGTGGCCGTTACCGGCGATTGGGTGCAATGGACACCGGCCGGCGACCGCGCACAAATCACCAGCGTGCACCCGCGCCACAACGTGTTGTGGCGCCAAGATGACATGCGCAGCAAAACGTTTGCGGCCAACGTCTCACGTGTGGTGGTGGTGGTGGCGGCGCAACCAACGCTAAACAACGACTGGCTGGACCGTGCGTTGGTGGCTGCGGCTGCCGCAGGCATAGAAGCTGAATTGGTGGTCAACAAAAGCGACTTAGCCGCCGAGCACACCCAAACCATGCAGCAACTCGAGCCCTACGCCGCCATGGGTTATGCGCTGTGGCCGATGTCGGTCGCACAAGGGCATGGCGTGGCCGAGTGGGCGGCACACGCGCAGGGGCACGTCAGCTTGCTATTGGGTGCCTCCGGGGTGGGCAAAAGCAGCTTGCTGAATCAAGTGGTGCCGCAGGCGCGCGCCCTTACCCAAAGTCTGTCGGCGGGCACAGGCACGGGCCGGCACACCACCACCCATACCGCCTGGCACTGGCTCGACCACACTCAACAAGGGGCGTTGATCGACTCCCCTGGTTTTCAAAATTTTGGCTTGCACCATCTCAGCGCCGATCAACTTGCTGGTCTGATGCCCGATGTGGCCGTGCTCACCGGGGGCTGCCGCTTTTACAACTGCGGCCACACGCATGAGCCTGGCTGCTCGGTGCGCAGCGCCTTGCACAATGGGGCTGGCGCTCTAACCCCCGCCCGCTACGCCTTTTACTGCTCGCTTTACCACGCCCTGTTGGAGGCACAGCAAGCCGCGCGACGCGGCGGCTAAGCCAGTAAGGCCACCAGCGCCAGCAACGCCAGCCAGCACACCATGCTGCGTGCCAGCAGCGATTCAGCCTGCATCAACTGCGCCGCGTGGGCCACCGGGTCGTCTTGCGCATCGACCCCCGAGGGCGCTTGCAAGGCCCCTGCCAACGCCGCACCCAACGCGGGGGTGTGGTCGCGCGCCAACGGGTCATGCATCAGCTGCCAGCCCGCCCACGCCCCACCAAAGTGCCCCATGGCGCCCCACACCAGCACCGTTAATCGGCTTGGTACATAGTCTAAAACGTACCACGCCCGATTCGCCACATCGGCCAGCGCACTGCCGGGTTGGGTTGCAGCTTGCGAAGCCAAGGCACCGGCCAATCGGTACGCCACCATCAGCCCAGGCCCTAGCCCCAGCGCCCATCCCAGCACCAAGGCTGAAACCGAACCCAACGCCAAGCGATGCATGGGCAGCGCGGCGTCCAACCAAAGCTGCTCGGCCGAGGCGCCCTGTTGCGTGGCCCAGGCCTCGCGCTGTTGATGCAACGCCTCATTGGCGGTTTGCCAGCCTACACAGGCCACCACGCAGGCACCCACCCAAAGCAGCGTAATCAGTCCGTGCCACGGAGCCACCACGGCCGCAACCAGCGCCGGCAACACCACCGCTGCCACCCACCAAAGCCAGGCCTTGGTGCCAGAGGTTGCGTCTTGCTGCCACCACCAAGCGGCACGGGCCCGCCACCAGCGGCGCCAAGCCGCCGACCGGCTGGGGGCGTAGGCATGCTCGACCCATAAACCCAATGCAAACGCAAAAAACAACATGGGTGCCATGATACCCAGCGCACGCGGCTAGGCCAGTAAATAACGGTACAAGTTACGCAGCATGCCGGCCGTGGCTCCCCAAATGAACCGCTCGCGCGCGCCGTCTTGATATGGCATAGACCACCACGCGCGCGGCACACCCGTGGGCAGGTATGCATGGCGAAAGTGGTGCGCGGGGTTCATCAGATGGGACATGGGCACCTCAAACACCTCGTCCACCTCGCGCGGGTGGGGTTGCCATCGCGCCTGCCCCGACACCAACGCCACCACCGGCGTTACCCGAAAACCGGTGCCCGTGAGATAAGTAGGCAAGGCGCCCAACACCTCGGCTTGTTGCGGTTGCAGCCCGATTTCTTCGTGCGCCTCGCGCAACGCTGCGGCCACGGCGGATGCGTCGCCGGGGTCGACCTTGCCGCCGGGCAAGGCCACCTGACCGCCATGAGCAGCCATGCCAACAGGGCGCTGAGTAAGCACCAACATCAGCTCTTCTCGCGGCACCAGCGCCATAAGTACCGCGGCGTCTCGCGGCTCGGTGCCTGGCTTGAGCAGGGGCTCGGCGCGGGACTCGGGCTGCCACTGCGGCGCACGCGCAAAATGGGCACGTAAACCACTGGCACTTAGGCGTGAGGACGCCACCGCCACGTGGGGGGGCGGCACCGGCTCGCCAGGAATGTCTTTGGGGTTTTGCACCGAGGAATCAACAAAAAAGCCGCTGAGCAAGCGGCTTGATGGACGGTGCCTTAGGCGCCGAGCTTTTCCTTGATGCGTGCCGACTTGCCGCTGCGTTGCCGCAAGTAGTACAGCTTGGCGCGGCGCACGTCGCCACGACGCTTGACTTCGATGTTGGCGATCAGTGGGCTGTACAGTTGGAAGGTACGCTCCACGCCCTCGCCGTTTGAAATTTTGCGCACAATGAAACTGCTGTTGATGCCGCGGTTGCGCCGGGCAATCACCACACCTTCGTAGGCCTGCACCCGCTTGCGGGTGCCCTCAACCACGTTGACGCTAACCACCACCGTGTCGCCAGGGGCAAAGCTTGGGATGGTTTTGCCCAAGCGGTCCATTTCTTCTTGCTCGAGTTGCTGGATGAGATTCATGTTTTCCTCGTTGTGATCGTGTTTGCGCTACACAAAGGGCCCCGGTGGCTCCGCGCTGGCGAACGTCCATCGTATGGGGCGGCCAAACAGAGGATCAGCCAGACATTATAGCTTAGCGGTTATCGTTGTTGCCGGAGCCTGGGGCAGGCAACAAGTCGGGGCGCCAGCGCTGGGTCATGGCCAGCCGCTGCTCGCTTCGATACCTGGCGATCGCTTGATGGTCTCCACCCAGCAACACCGCCGGCACCTGCTGCGGGCCTTTGGGTCCATGCCAGGTTTCAGGACGGGTGTAGTGTGGGCAGTCCAACAACCCGTCTTGGCTGGGATGAAAGCTGTCTTGGCATACGCTGTCGGCGTCGCCCAACACACCGGGCAAGGTGCGCGCCACCGCATCG
>Ga0181565_10003506_pt1 | contig 12033 bp, 15 predicted proteins | sample 101ome_16_FD_129661 | JGI IMG/M metagenome (GOLD analysis project Ga0181565, IMG submission 129661) | Coastal salt marsh microbial communities from the Groves Creek Marsh, Skidaway Island, Georgia - 101401AT metaG (megahit assembly) | ecosystem: Environmental > Aquatic > Marine > Intertidal...
AGGTTTTTTCTAATAATTGAGGAAAATCAGTACAGGAATTAACTTCTGTCGCTAATTCCGTTTAGGTATTTAACAATTATTCAACAATTGATTATTTACGCAGTGCCAGACAGCTATCTTAGCGCGTCGACATGGCACGCAGGTTTGCACGAAAAATAAGCATCGCTCTTCGAGGTCCTCTGAATGATGGGTGCACGAGTCTGTTGTCGATCAAAAAAACTGAATCTATTACATTTTGTATCTATATTTAGTGCGTTGTATCCAAGACAATGCCTGCAAATAATAACTTCACCACTGATTCAGAGGATTCCATGAGACTTTTCACTTTATTGTTACTGTTAATTACCCTCAATGTTGCATCAGCTTCGGACCTTGCTAAAGAAAAACGTTGGGCCGAGCAAACGGTTGATGCCATCATGGATGGTGATGCTACCTGGCTGAATGCTGATGGACATGAATTTCTGAGTATCTATATGGAAGCGGAAGAAGCTTCTACCAATGGCATGATCGTGGTTCATGGTACCGGCATTCACCCGAACTGGGATCAGGTTGTAAAACCTATCCGGGTTGGCATGACCGCCAATGGCTGGAATACCCTGTCCATTCAGGTGCCGGTTTTAGCTAACGATGCCAGTTATGCGGATTATGCCGCGGTCTATCCTGAAGTCCCTGCCCGCTTTAAAGCCGCAGAGGCGTTTTTAAAAGAACAGGGCATGGAGAAAATCGTCATCGTCGCTCATAGTCAGGGCGCAACCATGTCCAGTTACTATGTTGCTAACAATGACAGTCCGGCACAGGCGCTGGTACTGGTCGGCATGTCAGATCGTCTCGGTGATAGCGTCATCAATACGCTGGAATTTTTAGCCAAAATCAATATTCCCGTTTTTGACCTTTACGGCAGTGCGGATCTCGAAGCGGTCATGAAAAGTGTCGATAGCCGTAAACAGGCCGCCGCTCATAATGCCGATTACAGCCAGCAGATGATTGAGGGCGCCGATCACTTTTTTGTCGGTAAAAATGATGAGTTAATCAATGCCATCAATGACTGGCTCAAGTGATTCAGGCTTGACCACTTCTCTAAACATTCATTGAATTTATTGATGCTCAATATTATAACGATTTAATGTCTGTTTTTTTGCAGTGCAACATCTATAATAGGCTCAGCTTTCACAATACCGGAGTCTGCAGATGACGCTGCACAAAACCGACATTCTTCTGATCGGTGGAGGAATCATGAGCAAGACCCTGGCCATGCTGGTCAGTCAGCTCGATTCCTCCCGTCATATCACACTGGTCGAACAAGCCGATAAACTCGCCACTGAAAGTACGCATGCCTGGAATAATGCCGGCACCGGTCATGCCGGATATTGCGAACTGAATTACACCCCGCAAAATTCTGACGGCGAGATTCCTATCGAGCGGGCTCTCGACATCAATGTCCGCTTCGAAGAATCTTTACAGTTGTGGAGCAGCCTGGTGAAAAAAGGCGTGCTGGCAACGCCTGCGGCTTTTATCAATCCGGTACCGCACATGAGCTGGGTAGAAGGCCGCGAGAACGTCGACTATCTGCAAAAACGCCAACAGGCATTAAGCCAACATCCTTTGTTTGAACAAATGGAATATACCGATAGCCCGGCCGATTTGCAGGCATGGTTACCGTTAATGATGCAGGGCCGCGACATGTCAAAACCGATGGCAGCTACCCGCGTCGCACATGGTACTGATGTTAATTTCGGTGAATTAACCCATGCGATGGGCGATCACCTTTATCATCAGGATAATGTTGATTTCTGGCTGTCGACCTGGGTTTCCGGTTTGAAAAAAGTCGGTGATCGCTGGCAGGTGACTACCAAACATGCGCTGGCCGGCAACCGCACCATCGAAGCCAAATTTGTCTTTGTCGGTGCCGGTGGCGGTGCCCTGCCTTTATTGCAAAAAGCCAATATCGATGAAGTCAAAGGCTATGGCGGTTTTCCGGTGTCCGGTATCTGGCTAGCCAGTGAAAATATCAAAGCGGCGGCACAACACAATGCCAAGGTTTATGGCATACCCCCTATCGGTGCACCACCCATGTCTGTTCCTCATCTGGATACCCGGGTCATTGAGGGTCGCTCGGCATTATTATTCGGGCCGTTTGCCGGTTTTACGACGCGTTTTTTGAGAAAAGGCAGCTTTTTTGACCTGCTCAATTCGATTCGCAGTCATAATCTTAAACCGATGTTTGAGGTTGCCAGAGAACATTGGGCTTTGACCCGTTATCTGATTGGTGAAGCGCTAAAGTCCGGCGATCAGCGCGTTGCCCAACTGAGAAATTTCCTGCCTTCGGTTAATCCGGGCGAATGGCATCTGCGCCCCGCCGGTCAACGTGTGCAAATCATTAAAGTCTCGGCCAAAGGTCGCGGCCATCTGCAATTTGGTACCGAAGTGGTGAAAACCGCGGATCGATCTTTAGCCGCTTTACTCGGCGCATCACCGGGTGCTTCGGTCAGTGTTTCATCCATGCTCAGCGTGATAGAAGACTGTTTACCGGAACTGACCGCAGGCACTGCCCGCCACAAACTGCAGGAACTGATTCCCTCTTATGGCATGGCATTGGACCAAGATCCGCAACTGGTGAAAGACATCCGTAAATTTACCCTGGAAACTCTGGCTTTAGAGAAGCGTTAAGCAAGGGAACCAAGGTTTATGAGGAACATTATTGCAACAAAGGATGATCTGCCGGTAACTGGTGTGAGATCCATACCGCCAGTTTATGCCCCATCGTGACATGGTTTAGCTGATCCTGCGGGATCGGTTGAATGAGTTTGTCGTGAACCAGCAGTTTATATAGATATTCAATTTTAAGATCACGGGAATCTGTGGCTTCAAACTTGGCAGCGCCACGTCTTTCTGCATAATTCATCCCGACTGAAATGGCTTTTTTGAGCAGTTCTTTTTCGTTTTTAATCTTTTTCATGCATGACTGCCCTGAACCCTTGATTCGATGATTTGTTTCACCGGTAATTTAACCTGCAATCTGTTAAACAATAAATACAGCCCGCCAAGTTTTCTATGCAAGAGTAAAATCTCCACCGGTGGAATACGGCCGAATTTCTGTTTAAGCCGCATTTCTATGACAATTTCACGCATACGGGCGGGTAGAGCGTTGCCGGTGAAATTATAAGGCTCTTCAGATCTTGCCGGCTCGGTTGCCAGTCTGAGCAAGGCAACAATGCTTTCTTTATAATGAGCCGCATCGTCATCTTCGACATAACCCAGGCGTTTAGCCTGCTGCAATATGTCTTCATCACTGCCGGTCTGCATACAGATGATCAATAGCTGATAAAGCGCATCGATACGCTCACTCGAATATTGACGGGTCGCTCCAAAATCCAGTAGCTGGATTTGTTGCTGCTCAGGGTCATACAGATAGTTGGCAAAATTTGGATCTGTCTGCACTATTTTCCAGTCAAAAACCTCCATCAAGGCCAGATCCAGCATCTCATTGGCGACCTGCTGACGCACAGCCATAGGCTGAGTTGCCAGCTCTTCCAGTGGATGACCATTTAAAAACTCCATCACCAGCACCTGTTCGCTGCTCAGCTCATCAATGACTTGCGGGATTTTAAAACGCCTGTCTTGCTCAGCTCTGGCTTTGAAGTCTTTTAAAAAGCTGGCCTCCTGTCGATAATCAGCCTCCAGATGCAACTGTTGTTTAGCTTCATCCAGCATTGGCTGAATGTTCATTTCAGCCGGCACCAGACGGGCAAAACGCAATAAACTGGCCACATTATCCACATCACTATCGATGCTTCTGGCAATGCCCGGATACTGGATTTTAATCGCCAGTTGGCGACCGTCTTTGAGTTCAGCCTGATGCACCTGACCAATCGAAGCCGCCGCAATCGGGGTAAAATTAAAACGTTTAAAACGCTGCTCCCACCCTTCTCCCCAGGTTTCTCCCAATATTCGCGCCACATCACCTAATGGCATGAAATGCGCTTTATTACGTAATCCAGCCAGTATTTCTGCCAACTCCGGTGGTATCAGACTGCCCGAATCCATTGAGATCAGCTGCCCTACTTTCATGGCCGCGCCACGCATTTCCGACAAACGGTCGCCGATACGTTGCATATTGCCGGGTGACATCAATAATTCCGAAGCCACCGGCCGCTTGCCCTGCGATAACTGCCTGGCGCCTTCACTGATCACCCCGCCGGCAATGCCACCGGCCAGCTTGCCCAACATGCCCAGTCGGCCAATGCGACTGGAGGTAATTTTACTGTGTTTGGACATGATCATTCTCCAGATCAAGGGCGGACTGGTAATCCAGTTGCGCAATAGAGGATTGCAGCATGGAATGATGCAACGATTTGGATAACATGGTGGCATACAAACGTTGATAAAAAGGCAACTTTGCCTCATAAACCGGCATGGCTTTAGCCAGCGACTGTTGCTCGCCAAGTTGTTGTTCGAAAGCTAAACGCTGTCTTTCGATATGTTGCATCAGAAATACATTGGCCTGAGCCGACTGCGATAAATTCAGAGACCAGGTCATATCCGACTGCAACTGACAACAGCCCACCACCTGGCCAAAACTCTGATCATGCCATTCATCAGGTGCAATTAATGACAACTTGAATCCGGATGACTGAAAATAAAGCCAGTACTCACGCCCGATAACCGGTCTGAAACTAAAGTCAGCCGACAAGATGAACATCGAGGTAAACAGCTCATTAGCCACCTGCAAGACATTTTTAGCCGGCACATGATTTAATGCCAGACCGGTTGAGCTCATCACACTGATGAGCGACAAACCCTTGCCCTGCGGATTCGGATCGACTTTCTTTTGCATGACTAGATCGCTTGCGCCTATTAATAACCAAAGAAAAAACAATTTCTATCACAGTTGCTTATCTAATAGTTTATAGCCATTGAAAATCAACGGAGATTTACCATGCAGGCCTTCATCATCAAACCTACTGAAAAAACGATTGAAAGTATCGAATTGCAGTCCAGAGAACAAATCAATGAATTGATCGGTTTTGATACCGTCATTGCCGATGATCTCGGCGATGGCGAGCAACTGTTTTTCGATGAAGAATGTTTTCTTCGCGGCACCAGTGGCCGGTTTCAGATTGATAAACTGATACCGGTCTCCGGGATTGGCATCATAGTCGGCAGCGATGCAGACGGCAGTTTGCAGGACACCCGCCTCAGTCAGGATGAGCTGAGCGCACGTCTTAAGTTTATCGAATAAATGCCGATCAGGTTCTAAAGCTGCTGACCTGAGTATTGAGGCTATCGGATAACTCGCCTAATGTTGTTGCAGCCTGATGATTTTCATGGATTTTGCTCACAACATTCTTACTGAGTTCGGATATCGAAACGATATTCTGCGTAATCGAATCGGCCACTTTACTCTGTTGCTCGGCAGCCGTCGCAATCTGGTTATTCATATCGTTAATATGACTGATACTGCCGGCTATGGTCTTTAAGACCTGACCGGCTTTGCCAATCTCATCTGCCGTTTTGCCGGTCCGGTCCTGGCCTTGGGAAATATTCGATACCGCTTTATCCGTGACCTGCTGCAGGGTTTCGATAATTTTCTGAATTTGAGAGGTTGATTCCTGCGTTCTCTGCGCCAGCATTCTGACTTCATCGGCCACAACCGCAAAACCTCTGCCCTGCTCGCCGGCACGCGCCGCTTCAATAGCCGCATTTAATGCCAGCAGATTGGTTTGTTCGGAGATGCCACTGATGACATCCACGACCGAACCGATACTCTCGGCATTTTTCTCCAGTAAGCGAATAGATTCGGATGCATCATTCATACTTTCAATCAGCTCAGAGGTCATATTGATAGCGGTATTGACTACCATTTCACCATTACGGGCTTCCTTATCCGCCTCACCGGCAGCACTCGCCGCGAGCTGGGCATTCTGCGCAACATCCTGAATGGTTGCGGACATTTCAGTCATAGCGGTCGCAGAATGCTCGGTCTGGGCATGTTGTGAAGCAATATCATCCTGAGCACCACGGGCCACTAACTGCAAATTATCGGCCATACCCGCCAGATTATGCGAGGTTGTCGCCAGACCTGCGATTAACTGGTCAAATCTGCTGACCATGTTATTAAAAGCCAGCGCAACGTCATTGGCACCATCATCATCCGGAATGCGGATGGCCAGATTATTTTCTGTCTGTATTTGTGTGACGGCTGCCGTCAGGTGTACACCGGTCACCTCCTCTTTGCGCATCATCATGGCAAAGAACACCAGGATAGCGGATTCAAAGACAACAAAAGCTGCGTGAGTAAAGGCAATGGTCCAGCTACAGTCGTAATTAAACAGAATAATCGGCAAATCGCCTGCAGAGACGGCATTTAGCTGTAAAGTAGTCAGAATCAGATGATGTACTGCGATCCCTGCGGCTGCGGCAATAATGACCAGCCAGTCGCGATAAATCAGCAACAACGCCAGCGCACAGAAAATATGAAAGTGCATTTCGATACGCCCCATCTGCGACTGTATCATCACAGCGGAGAAGGTCATCAGGAGCAGACCGGATACGATGCCAAACCAGCGACTGCCACGCATCGAAAAATAAGCGGCCACCGATAATACGCCGACAAGTATTGATGCGGTCACGGCAAACGCCATGGTTTCATAACCGATCGGCACGATAAACATGGTGACCGGTAAATGCGCTAATAAAATCAAAAATACTATCCGGTCATATTTCAACAATGACTTTCTCTGACTTGCAGCGATCATTTTATCAAAATTCATAACGTTTCCTGTCACTTGTTGGCGATAAGGGTTTGTAAATCTTTGTGGATCAAGCGGCTGTCTCTATGCTTTGCAGTATAGACATAACGGATAGCACCGAGGTCATCAATTAAAAAATAAAAACCATTATGATTAATATCGTATTGATCGGGATTATCTTTTGCGACAAATGTATAAAAAGCCCGATAGTCTGCAGCAATTTTTTTCATCTGGCTTTCCGTCCGGGCCGATAAACTGTAAAAACCATCCCCCCGGGAATCGAAATACTGAAATAATTTATCTGCCGTATCGCGTTCCGGATCCATAGCCAAATACAAAAATACCGGCTTATCCTTGTAGTCGACCAATGCATGGATTTCTTGAAACAAAAGTGCCTGTGAATGACAAATATCTTCGCAGTTGATAAAGCCGAACATCAAAAACACATAGCGTCCGCGAAAATCTTTTAGACTGACTGTTTGTTGGTGATGGTTATACAGACTAAAGTCAGGTGCCTGGCGCTGTGACACAATCCCGTATCCATCAGCAGAATTAAGCGAGCCATGTATGTAGGGGATGCTGAAAAACAGCAATAAGGTGCTGATCAGCACAGCCAGGCGCCAGTAATTTGTTATCTTAGCCATCGCTTAAAAAACATTGTTTTTACTTCTTCATAAAGCATAGTTTAATCGTTATATTAAACTATGCTTTGATAAAACTTTTATCTGATTATCATGCCACATACGCAACTCAAACTCGCCGAACTGCTCAGCTCATTAAGTCACGCACTGGACATCACTGAAGGCCAGCCCGAAGGTCATTGTATTCGCTGTTGCTGGATTGGCATGCATATCGGCCGCGAGCTCAAACTCTCTGACGAACAGCTGTGGGAACTTTATTACACCCTGTTATTAAAGGATCTTGGCTGCAGCAGTAATGCGGCACGCATCAGCGAATTATATCTGACGGATGACTTGAGTTTTAAACGTGACTACAAATGGGTGGATAGCAGTCTGTCACAGGCACTCAAGTTTGTTGTCAGTCATACCGGACTGCAAAGCAGCCTGTCCGAGCGCTTTACCGCATTAATGAACATTTTTAAAAATGGTGACGACATCGCACAGGAACTGATTGCAACGCGCTGTCAACGCGGCGCCGAAATCGCCCGTCAATTACGTTTTAATGACAATGTTGCAAACGGTATTCACTCACTGGACGAACATTGGGATGGTCATGGTCGCCCCGATAAACTCAAGCATGAACAGATTCCGCTCTATGCGCGCATTGCCTTATTGGCACAGGTTGTTGATGTGTTTCAAACGGTCGGCGGCCCTCAGGCTGCGTTAGATGAAGCCGACAAACGCAGTGGCGACTGGTTTGACCCACAACTGGTTGAGATTCTTCATCGCCTTAATGAACAAGAGCACTTCTGGCTTACCCTGAAAGATGAAGAACTGGTTCAGGCGGTTTTATCGCTGGAACCGGCGCATCGGGAAATCAACCTCGATGAAGATTATCTCGATGAAATTGCCGCCGCCTTCGGGCAAATTGTCGATGCCAAAAGTCCTTATACTCAGGGGCATAGTGTCAGAGTCGCGATCTATACCGATTTGATCGCAGAAAAAATGGGCATTGAGGAACAACGCCGGCGCTGGCTTAAAAGAGGCGCTTTGTTACATGATGTCGGCAAGTTAGGCGTCAGTAATGCAGTGCTTGATAAACCCGGCAAACTGGATAATGAGGAATGGTTTGCCGTACAGCAACACGCTGAATTTACTGAATCGATTTTGTGCAGGATTAAAACCTTTCAGGAATTGGCCGAGGTCTCTGCCGCTCATCACGAAAAACTCGACGGCAGTGGCTATCCCAAAGGCTTGCAGGCTGAGGATATACCCATGGAAACCCGCATCATCACCGTTGCGGATATCTTTGATGCAATAACCGCCGCACGGCCTTATCGCGGGGCAGTACCGATTGAAGAAACCATGAAAATCATGTCCGAACATGTCGGCAGTGCTTTAGATCCGGATTGTTTCAATGCACTGCAACAGGTTATCAGGGAACGTCCGGGCATCACCGAAGAATCATTCACCTGATACTTTCGGCTCATTTGACTCGACTTCAACTTCAATATCTTCGTCGTCTTCAACGTCCATATGACCTTCGTCCTGGTTGGCCAGGCCGTCACTGAGCGCTGCGGACGCTTCATCAAAAAGCGCTTTATCGAGTTGCTTGAGTTTTTCAAGATCCGTTTCAACTGCCTGATATCCATCGACGGCTTTCAGCGGATTATTGACAGCAAGCGCTTGTATAACTCTGACTTCAGCCTGCTTTTTACTGATGGGTTTCGCCAGAAAACCATTAATATCCAGTTGTGTACAAGACTGTAGTATGGTCCTGACCGGATAGTCGGAAATGATCAGGATTGACATATTCGATGCCGAACGCGTTTCGTTACAGCGGATTTTTTTGACTAATTCCAGACCGTTCATATCAGGCATGAACAAGTCAGTGACCAATAGCTGAATAGGCTGCTGATTAAGCATTCTCAGCGCCTCTTTGCCATCTTTGGCGACGAGAACATCATGTTTGGTAATTTGCCGTAAAATTTGCGAATGCAAAGATTTTATAAAGGAATTATCCTCAACCAGCAAAATCTTCTTCCTGGACATGTTAATACTTCTTCAAAAAGCTCCTGATCGGTGTATTCTAACTTATAAATAAAGCCGAGAAAAACTCAGCAAAACCGTATCAGAACGCAAACTTAAACAAAAAAGCTAATAAAATGACAATAATGCCTTTCAGAAAAACCTTTGTATTTTCGCTCAGCCTGTTGATTTTACCGGGTATGGCTAATGCCCTGCCGGATATGATTTGCAGTATCGATACGGTTACGAAAGTAAGCCATGCTTATAACGGACAGGTTGGCAAAACAGAGTTTGTCAGCAGTCAATACAACACAACCAAAGTTGAATTTACCGATCAGGTTTTAAAATTTATCGATTCAAACGGTGTCAGCTCAAATCCTTACAGCAATTTCAGCACAGACAATGCACCGCCTGCGTCGAAGATCTCCTACGACAATTCACGCATTACGATCATTGAAGCTTCTGACAATAAAGAGGATTACCAGGCGTTTTTCAAAACCAGCATCCTCTCTATCAATGCAACAGAAACGCTACACTTCAATCTTAGCTGCTCAAGGTTTTAAGGAACCTCTGTTTCAGAGGTTCCTTAAGTTTAACTACGTCTTTCCGCCATTGGGGTGACAAAAAAACCAATAATTTTGGCTGAAGTCTCGTCATCCGCCATGATCGCAGCCGACCATTTAGGGATAGCCTGAGCCGCCCAGATCAAAAAAACGATAAGCACCATTTTTTTGCCACGGGATAGCGACTTAGCGAGAGAAACTGATTCGTTTTTGACTGTTGACACGTTAATCCATCCTCTTTTTTTATAAATAAGGAAACTCTAAAACTGCTACAGATCGTATCTCGATATAACAACTTGTCTGATCCGGATAGCTTCAAAATGCCTTAAATTGATTTTTATTATTATTTGAGAATAGCTCGTATTTAAAAAAAGTATAACTATTTTTGGAATTTAATCATCAATCTCCCACTTTGGTTACAAGCTATTTAAGGATAGAGGTTTTGTTATCCTTGTCAGATGACAAACACTTCCTTACCCACCACTACAACGACCGTGCTTTATGATGGCAGTTGCCCTCTTTGCAGCCGGGAAATCAATCATTACCGCCGGCTTAAAGGCGCGGAAAAGATTCGCTGGATAGATGCCAGTCAGGACGAAACATTGCTGTCAGAGTTTGGCGTCAGTCCGGCAGAGGCACTGGCCTATTTCCATGTGTTTGATGCCGATGGTCAACTTCACAAAGGCGCCTATGGTTTTGCTCAGGTCTGGGCGCAATTGCCTGCTTATCGCTGGTTGTATCTCAGCCTGACTCGTCTGCACCTGTTACCGCTGAGTGAGTGGGTTTATGCAAGGTTTGCCAAGTGGCGTTTCAGAAATACCTGTCAGGCAAATAGCTGCCGGAAGCATTGAATTTTTGTCAATATGGCCGTGAAAAACAAAAACCTCATCAAATCATGACTTTAACAAAAGCTTATCCTTGGATAATATTTTTTTATATTAATAGAATTTTATACACAAGCTTAATCCGTAGCTCCAGTCATTGACACTTAGCCGATTATTGTTACAGGAGCTTTTAAATAAGACTTATAACCTATTGTTTTATATATAAAATACATCAATTGTACAAATTTTATACAATCTAAAAACAGGCCTTATTTCATTAGCGTTATTCACCTTATTAATAATTTGTTCACAAAGTTATCCACAGCTTTTGGGGATAACAATCAGTGATTTTTTTCAACCGGACGTCACTTTAGGCATATTGCTATCTCAATGGCAGCGTTTTAGGATAAAAACAGTTTTTTCCGACAATTTATAAAAATAACAATGAAATTTGTGATTTCCCTATGCAGTTTCGCACTGGTTCTGGGTCTGATGTATCCGTTGGACTACCCGGTCTTCTGGAAATTTGTTGCTGCCGCGATCATTTCCCTGCCGGTATTTTTTGCTTTTGAACACCAAAACCCGATGCTGGATTCTTCGCAACTGATGCAAAACTCCGTAAATCAGCCGGACAATCTGCATGACTATCTGCCGATCAACGAATATAACAAGCGATTCGGCATGTCGATCAATGACATCAAGGATCAGATCAACAGCGGTAAGCTCAATGGCGTTCAGGTAGGCAGTATCTGGTACATTCACAAAGATGAACTCAACAGCGACTCCTGAATTCGCCTTGCCATAAAAATTCATATGTTTGAATAAAGAGATTTGAAGTTACCCGACGAAGCGGAGTTTTTACTATAGTTGTCGGTGACTGAGCAGTTCTCGCTGAGCAATCCTCGACCAATCAATCATGACGATTTATTGGAGAACTGTATGTGGTATTTAATTGGTCTGCTGGCTATACAACTTGTTGCGATTTTCGCTGTTTGCCGTAAAGAATCTGACAAGTCCTGTCGTATCAGCTGTTGCAGCCGCGGCCTTTATCATAGTAAAGGCTAATGTACCCGAGGGCTTGCATCCTTTTTGGATCAAGCCTTTTTTATTGCCCGCCAGAGTCTACTAATGTTTAGCTGAAGAAGAATCCAGCTCTCCGCGTAAAATAGCGGTAAAACCCTGTAAACGATCTACCAGCGTATCCGATTCGATCAGTAGCTGTTTATCTTCAACCCCGACAGGCAGAATG
>Ga0181565_10003507_pt1 | contig 12032 bp, 10 predicted proteins | sample 101ome_16_FD_129661 | JGI IMG/M metagenome (GOLD analysis project Ga0181565, IMG submission 129661) | Coastal salt marsh microbial communities from the Groves Creek Marsh, Skidaway Island, Georgia - 101401AT metaG (megahit assembly) | ecosystem: Environmental > Aquatic > Marine > Intertidal...
GGGTACCATGCTGCGGATATAGTCGGCGTCAACGTCGTTTTTTATGCCATACCAAGAGCACCACACCGGTTCCCAAACCGGAGGTGGGGGTGTGGGCAGTGCGACGTTATGGACCCGGTCGTAGGCGCGGGAAAAGGCGCGCACGGAATCCAAGACGTGCTCATCCGTACGGGACAGATAGAGCGTTTCCCGCCACAGGTCTGTTGTGCGCGGTGCGCGGTGGATCGCCATCTGCGCGTCTTCATCATAGCAGCTGTGGCGCGTTTCGGCTGTGTGTATGTGGTCGAGTACGCCCATGCAAAAGCGGGTGTGATCAAAGCGGTTTAAAGCGGCTATAAAAGGGAAAGACCACGTGGTAAATGTGCGCTCCTCTACGCTCCATGGCAGGCTAATTAGGTCGAGCTTTCCTATGGCATCGTGTAATACGGGCACAAAGATGCGGTGTAGATCAATACCTGGCACCGCGGCCGTGATCTTGGCCTCCACTAGGTCAAATGGCTGGTCGTCTCTGCGCCGCAGCTGCCAGTCGAATTGCAGGCTTGTATCGGTTAGCTGCGTTATCGAAAAGGTGATTTCGTAGGGTCCGTCCGCGTAGGTCCCGGGCGCGTCGTAGCAGCGGTCACCGAGGTCGGGCTCGGCGGTGAAATCGATCTGAACGGGTACGTCGTTGAACTCAATGGTATAGCGCATAGCCATGCTTTCGTCGCGGGTGATGGTGTGGTGCGACACCGTATGCGTTAGATTGTGTTGTTCAAAATACAGATTGGATTGGTTTCCTCAAACCTTAAGTAGGAATCAGATGAACTATACGGGAAAGGTTATTGTTAAAAACGGGGAAGGCATTCGCGAGGAGCACGACTGGGGGACATTCAATAAACTGCTATGCAAAGAGACGACCAACGACCCCAACTTCACGTTTGGCGAACTGTCCTACGTGCCGGGCGGCATGCGCGGACCGCTGCAGGGACACGAGGCGTTCCACTGTCTGCGCGGACGGGGAATATTACGGGTCTGGCCGGCCGAGGTAGACGATGCGGAGCCCGTTAGTATACCGCTGGGGCCGGGCAGCGAGTACTATGTCCGGGGCGATGTAACCCGTACGGTGGAAAATACGGGCGACGAACCCCTCTTTGGGATTGGCTTTTTGTGTCACGTAGATCGGCCCTGTCACGCCCATGCTTTTTCGCACCGACCAGGCGAGGGCAATTTTCTGCACTATCACGGCGTCGATAAGTGGGTTGAACCGCTGCGTCAGGAATTTGTCGAGGCGATGTATCTGATTGAAAGTCCCGGCTTTATCTCCACGGCCGATCCACTCAATACGACCGTTGAGGACTACGAGATCGAAGAGGGCAGCGCCGTCTACCACCCGCTCAACACGCTTCATCGGCAGTACAATCCCGAAACGTCAGACCGGGCTAACTTCTGGATTCACGCGGGGTATTATGCGGGGGCGGGTCGGCCGACGGCCGGCGTGTTTGATCTACCAGAAGTGGCGACCTGGCGTAGGCCGCGCTGAGCGACCGGACACGTATCTATTCGCTATGCCTCGATGCGGCTGAGCGCAATGCGCGCATTTTCGCGCACGTAAAGATCCTCGTCCTCCTGCGCGGCCTGCAGAGCACCCGCTGCGCTCTCTGCCGACGGCCCGATCTTTGCCAGCGCTAGCGCAGCGTTATGGCGCACTGTGACATCCGGGTCGGTCAATCGCTCGGATAGTGCGGGCACGGCTTCTGATCCATCGTGGCCCATATGGCCGAGGGCCTCAGTAGCGTTGCGACGCACCCAGACCGAGCTGTCGCTGAGAGCGCGCTGTAACAGGGGAACTGCTCCCACGGCTACGCGCCCCATATCACCCAACGCATCGGCTGCAGCAGCGCGCAGCGGCCAGTCGGTATCCACCAGCAGGTTTTCTAAGGGCGCCAGAGCCGGTGCTCCGGCTGCGCTGAGCGCGAATAGCGCGTCAAGCTGGCTGGGGTTGGTGTGCGCGCGCGCCAGGTTGCGCTCTTGCTTGTGGGCTGCTTCTGCGCGGAGTGCCTTAACGAGGTAGGGCACGCCGTCGGCGCCCTGAGAGGCCAAGGCATAGGCCGCTTCCAAGCGCTGGTATTCGGACGGACTCTGTAAATGGTCGTATAGCAGCTGTGGATCGTCGATGGCCGCGCGCCAGTCGGTCTGACCGCCCATCCACGCCCACTGGGACTGACACAGCGCGTCGGGTGGACCGTTGGGCGAATGGGTCCATCCTTGGCCCGTGCTGCTCCACGCAGGGCCGTCTGGTTCGCTCATGCGCGTGAAGAGAAACTTTACCATGTAGCGATCGTTGGTGCTCAGATTGGGCATGGCCCGATGCCAAAGGTCGTAGTGGACGATGGTCACCGTGCCGGCTGGACCGATCAGCGGCAGCTCGGCTCGTTTATTGGCCTGCTCCGTATCGTTGTAGTGTTGGGTAGCTGGTATGGCCGATGAAGGTCCATTTTCCAAGGTCACGTCCTGGGGATAGTAAAAAGCCATGGCCCACCGGCATCGGTGATGGCGCACGTTTTGGTCGCTCTCATAGCTGTCTTGGTGCATGCCTTGCCCACCGCTGCCAGCTAGGTTTTGGTGACAGTGCCGATGGGGATGCACGATGTAGTCAGGGCCCAGTAGGCTCGCCAGCGCACCGGAGATATGCTCGTCTCTGAGGACGCTATAGAGATCGGGCACCTTGGGCAGGATATCGTTACCGGGATTTCCTTCGCTTTGGAATAGATCGTCTATCTGCGTGCGGACCTGTGCGTGGAAGTCGGCGGGTAAATTCGCCTGCAGCGCGAGGTAGCCGTCGCGCAGAAAACGCTGGACCTTTGCATCGCTAAGCAGCTTCATAAGCGGTTCATCTCCCTACAAGAGCTCGTGTGCATATGTTGATGTTAGCGTGGGGTGGCATCGGCTTAGGCTTGCATGGTCCACTGTAGCGGTTCGGGCGCTAGGTCGTGCTCCTGTGCCCATGCGTCGAGTGCGTCATTTGCATCGCCCAACAGCTGTTTGCGGATTCCATCGAGCGGTTCGAGCACGGATCGCTCGGGCCAGACTTGCTCCATATTATCTCGTCGCCCGCCCATCCAGCGATAGCTATAGCCAAAGATAATCACCTTAGACGTGCGCTCGCTCAAATTGGGAGCCGACGTATGGTATACGCGGTTTTCAAAGAGAAAGGCATCGCCCGCATTGAGACGCAGATCAACGGCGTTTTCGGGGTCGATGCGGCCTTTTGGTATAGGTAGGGGCGTTGGCAGTTTGTGCGAGCCGGGCGCAAAGAGCGTAAAGCCCGACTGGGGCTCGTGAAAGTCGGTTAGGCAGTAGCCGACCTTTATTCCACCTCGCACGATGTGGGCGTGCCCAAGATCCTGGGTCATACCGATATCGCGATGCCAGCCGCGCGTCGGCTCGGCCGTTTCTGGTTCGGTAAATTTGTAAATGATAGCCGTCGTGTGCAGGTGGATATTGGGCGATAGCAGCTGCACGACCAGCGGCAGCGTTGCGTCGTGCGCAAGCAGTGGATGGAAAGCGGGCTCTTCGACAATGCCCGGCCGCAGCTGCACGTAGGGCTGATTTCCTGCGCGATCAAATTGCTCAATCATGCGGTCGCTAATCTGCGTTAGCGCCTCAACCTCTGTCGCCGTCAGCGCTCCGGGCACGACCAAATAGCCGTTTTCGTCAAAGAACTGACGCTGGTCTGGTTGCAATACGTTGGGCTTCATTTTCCGGATCTTCCCTGACTTAAGCGTCTTCCCACGCGTCTAAACCGATGGGCGTTTCGCATTTGAGCGCCTGCCGATCTTCGGCGATCCACTCGGCCCACATCGTCTCGTCGTCGCGCGAGAAACCCGAGTTGGCTCGTGCGTAGAGCAGTGGGTCTTCGCCCAGCAGCCGCATGAGGCGTCGATCCTCGTTGGCGCGCGCCGTCTGCACGATGGCCTGCACAGCTGGTCCTCCGTGGTTGTCGCGGCATTTAAGCCACGATTTGTTGTAGTATATGCTGAAGAAGTAGCGCGGATGGCCCGAGTAGTTGGGCGTTCCCGAGTGCAGCAGCGCCGCGTGCGTGAAGACCACGTCGCCAGCTTCTACCGGTACGATGACCTCCTCGGCGTGTGGCAGCTGGCCCTGCTCGGGGGCGATGCCGATATCGCGTCTGTGCGAACCGGGTATCACGCGCAGGGGGCCGTACTCCTCTGTTAGGTCTTGCAGGTAGGTAATGGCGTTAGAGGCCAGCGGCGGCACGTATTGGCCGTGCGTTGGTCGATAGGCCCAGATGTCGCGGTGCCACCCTGACGCCTTGCCGATCGCTTGCTCTTTCGGCATTGATGGAAAAGCCATAAAGGTCAGATTGTCCATTTGCACAAAGGGCCCGAGCACGCGCTCGGCAAAGTCGAGGAGATCGGGGTGGGCTATGGCCGGCAGCAGCAGCTTGGGCTCGAATTCCAGCGTCGAGCGGAGCCAGAGCGTGGGCTGCTCTTGTCCCAGCGGCGTTTGTCGCTCTACGATACTGGGATAGGCGTCTTTCCAGGCCTGCATGAGCGCCGGGCTAAACAGGCGTTTGAATACGGTGTAGCCGTCCCGCTTGTAGGCGGCTAGGCGTTCGTCTAGTGTCACGGTATGTCGATCCCTATTATATGAGACGCTGCGGCAAATTGCCCCGCAAAGAAACGGTTTGTACTGTGCGTGTGCAACTTGGTCTTCGTCGGCATAGGGCCTCACCTGCTTTATTTCAAAAAAGTTTAGACGAGATCAGGCCCATGCATTATAATGCTCAAAACTGTCGACGTAGAGAATATCTACGCACTGGATGTGATACGCGCTAACAAAGGCGCCTATTGGAAAGGATCAAATACAATGACGGATACTATCGAATTGTTTAACGGACGTGATCTGAGCGGCTGGGAAGACCACAAAAATCCCCACCTTTGGTCCGTTGAGGACGGCATGATCGTATGCACTGCAGAAACGGGCAAAATGAGCAATTTGAGCACGAAAGAACAGTACGGTGACTTTGAGCTCACGCTTGAGTACAATGCCGATGCGAAGGTAAACAGCGGCGTGTTTCTGCGCGTGTCTGATTTGGAAGACGAAGTGCACACCGGATTGGAGATTCAAATTCTCGATACGTATGGCAAAGAGCCTCCGCTGAGCAGAAACGACAGCGGCGCGCTCTATGACATGATCGCCCCTTCGTCTAATGCACTGAGGCCGGCCGGTGAGTGGAATCAGATGCGCATGCGCTGCGAAGGTGCACGGGTTGAGGTCGAACTAAACGGCGTGCAGGTTGTGGAAGCGGATCTCGACCAGTTTGATACGCCGGGCATAAATCCTGACGGCACGAAGAACAAGTTCAAATACGCTTGGAAGACCATGCCGCGCGTCGGCCATATTGGCTTGCAGACGCACGGTGGAATGGACGGTGCTTCAGGCGTTCAAATACGCTTCCGCAATCTGGTCGTCAAGGCGCTGTAATCGCGCCGAAGGTATATCGAAAGCCCTCGTGTTTTAAGGAGTACGATGAAATCGCATATTTCCGTTTCCGGGGGGGGATTTACCGGTTCCCTAATCGAGGATACGCCGGGGCCTTACTGCATCGGTTCGGGGTTCAGGCCCCTTGTACACTCGGCTTTTCCCAGCCAGAATATATATCGCGACGAAGCGATCGGACTCAACTTTGAACACGTGCTCAACGGCGTAGCTGCCGACGTTGATCGGAATCGCTTTACGCCGCGCACCGACACGCAGTCGCTTCAGGCTCACAGCGACGGGGAGGTTTCCGTCCTACATCGAGCAGAAGACTCGACCTGGGGCATTGAAAGCTCGATGCGCTACGAGCTGCGGGAAGCAAATGCGGTCGATATGACGTTTTCGGTTACGATGAGAGAGGATCGATTCCCGCTGGGCTACGTCGCTTTTATGTGGGCCAGCTACATGAATCGCACTCGCGAGCGCCGCATTCACTTTTACGGGGAGTGCGACGAACGCGAAAGGTGGCTGAGCTTTGGCGATCAGCTCACGGATGACGGGGCATTTGAAACGGGCACCGTGTCTGCCGTCGGCGTGCCGGACCTGCCTTATGAACAGGGAGCCGACACGCTTAATCTCGTGGAGAATCCACGCAAGAAGTTCTTGCTCCCCTTTTACTATGGCCTAGTGGATGGTGACGGTGATTTGGGGACGACGAACGACACCATGGTATACGTCATGATGTTTGATCAGACGGAGTCCATTCGCTTTGCCATGTGGAACTTCATTCGCGACGCAGAGGGAAAACCGGATCCACACAGTCCTGCGTGGGATTGGCACTTTGTTATACGAGAGCCCGTTGTTGACCGATCCTATGGTTATCGCGCGCGCATGCTGTACAAACCCTTTGTCAGCCGCGACGATGTGCGCTTCGAATACGAGCGCTGGCGCGCAGAGTTACCTTGGTCAGGGGATCAGTGATAGAGTGAAGCTTCCCATATCATGAAGATCGCACAAAGAAACGAAATCATTCCCATGAATCGATACGCCTTTATAGCTAGTGTAGTAGCTCTACTCTGTTTTATGTCCGAAGTGGGAGGACAGCAGCTGGCCTTTCCTGGGGCCGAGGGCTTTGGCCGTTTTTCACTCGGTGGCCGCGGTGGTAAGGTGCTCTTTGTAACCAATCTCCACGACAGCGGTCCCGGCAGCCTACGCGCTGCCATAGAGGCCGACTATCCGCGTATTGTCGTGTTTAAGGTGTCGGGTACGATTGAGCTACAGTCTCATCTGCGCATTCGCCATCCGCGCATTACGATTGCCGGGCAGACGGCGCCGGGCGATGGGATTTGTCTGCGTCGCTATCCGCTCGTTATTTCCGCCGACGATGTCATCGTGCGCTTTTTGCGCGTGCGGTTGGGCGATGAGGCCGGTAGAAAAATGGATGGTATCGACGTGTCAGATGCGGAGAACGTCATCGTCGACCACTGCTCCGTTAGCTGGACCTTGGACGAGGCGGTCAATACCTACCACGGCTCAAAAAATATCACGATCCAATGGTGTTTGATCTCCGAGTCACTGCACGACTCGCCTCTGCAGGAGGGACACGGCTTCGCCGCATCGCTCGGCGGCTTCAATACGTCGTATCACCACAACCTGCTGGCCAACAACGCCGGGCGCAATCCGAGCATTGCCGGCGAGGAAGACGCGCCGACGATCAATCTCGACTTTCGCAACAACGTCATCTTTAACTGGGGACACCGCACGCTGGACGGGCGGCCGCGCAGCATCAACGTCGTCAATAACTACTACAAGGCCGGCCCGGCTTCGCGCAGAGACCACATCGTGAAGATGCAAACGATTTACGACGGCTCGTTTGGTCGCTGGTATATCGACGGCAACGTAATGGTAGACACTGCTGGCAAGGTGCATCGCAGCGGCATTGTGCGGATAGACTCAGATGACGTGCCGCTCGATTCGGCGCTGGTGGAAGCTCCGGTCGAGTTTGCACCCGTCCTAACGGAATCGGCCGAGGAGACCTATGAGCGTGTGTTAGATGCGGCCGGTGCCACCCTGCCGCGCCGCGACGCGCACGATGTGCGCGTTGTCGGCGAAGTGCGCTCGGGCAAGACGACCTATGGCAACGGCATTATCAGCAGGCAAACAGACGTGGGCGGTTGGCCCGAACTGCGCTCTACTGATCCACCAGAAGATGCGGATGCCGACGGTATGCCCGATGCGTGGGAACGGCCGTTTACCGCGGCGGGCGATCTGTCACTAGAGGGTGCGCAGGATGCTGACGGTGACGGCTATACTAACGTAGAAGAGTACTTAAATGGAACGGATCCAACAGAAGGCGATTAGGCTGAATCTAAATACGCGCTATCGCCAGCCCCGACTGGACCTCTGATACGCGGTTCCAACCCGTTCCTTTGAGCCCGGCATAGATCATGTAATACGCGCCGTTCATAACAAACACCTGCGGAGTTAATAAGCCGCTGCTGTCCCAGGCCTGCGGGTCGGAAGAGGGCGTGAAGATCGGATTATGCGGGTTGGGCTCAAACTCGATAAAGTCCCGGGTGCGCACGTGTCCGATAGTCCACACCGCTCCGTCATATCCCCCGTAAAATAAGTCGAAATAGCCCGGTCCCTTTAGGACCTCGGCTTCGCGCACGCCGTATCGGTCCCACGCCTGACCCGAGCCGCAAAAGACGGGATTTGCTGGATTCTTGGTGACGTGCGCCGGGTCTGATACGGGGGCCGTCGCGTGGCAAATGGTCGGCACGTTGTAAAGGATTTCCCTGCGTTCGGGCGGGGCCGGCCGCTCGCCCGTATAGACCATGTGTATGGTGTCGTCGTCGACGGCTATTGAAGGATGCGAGCAGCCGCTTTCCTCGTGGTCTCCCGTGCGTGAGACCACAGGTTCGGAGCCCATTCTCTCCCAAGACCCCAAATCACCGTCGCTGACCAAGAGGCCCGTCTGTTTACAGCGCGGCATTGTTTGGTTGCCCAGATAGTACATGTAGTAGCGGCCGTCTGTGGGGTTGTGAAATGGAAAGGGGTATTCCACATCGCGACTGTCAAACCCTCCCTTCGCGGGGCTCACTATGGGGTTGCGTGGGTCGTGGCACACGGCGGTGGGATCGCTGGTCGGCGCCCAGCTGTGCATGAGCACCCAGCAGTCTTCGGCCTTCTTTTTGGCCCAGAGGTAGTGCACCTGCTCGTCGACGACGATGGCGTGGGCGGCGGCGGCCCATGCCGGCGGTTCTGCGTAGAGCAACGGCGCTTCTGCGGTTATTCGCTCAAAAGAAGCAAAGGTCTCAAAGGGTATGGGATCGGTTTCCATACATCGTCTCCTAGCAGATAGATTGAGTGCCTAATCCCGCAGCCCGTAGGCTAGCGCAGCTGAACCACGCGACGGCTCTGCGAATAGAGGGAACCGTCGTCAGCTTGGTATTGGAAGTGCATGGTGTAGACGCCAGAAGCGGTCTCTTGCCCCGTTGGGTTCCGGCCATTCCAGCGCCACTGGCTAAATCCAGTGCTCTCTGCTCGCTGACTCCACGCGTGGATGCGACGACCGAGCACGTCGTAGAGGTCGATCTGCAGGCGCCCAGGTCCCGGAACGCGATAGCGCACCGCGACGCTGGTGTTAAAGGGATTGGGATAGGGTGAAGCAACCGCAAAGGCTTCGGGCACGGCCGCTGAAGACTGGACGAGGGTGGGGGTGCGCCGCCCGTTAACTTCTTCAATAAGCTGCCAGGGTTCGATTTGGTCTCCCTCGTATCCGAGGGCCCACATGCCGAAACCGCCCAAATCATTGTCCAACGCCAAGTCGTACTTTCTGCGCAGGCTCTCGACGTCGTCATACCAGACCTGTATCCACTCCTCTCCGTCTCTGTAGCGATACCACGCCGTCTGCGACCGAGCATCCCACCGCGCTCCCCAGCGAGCGGCTTGAGGTATTGCGTCGCGCAGGCGGGGATAGTTGATAAATTCCTGGACGCTTGTATTGGGCTCTCCGCTGCGCGTTTTCCATTTGCAACCGTAGTAGGGCACGCCGAGAATCAATTTCTCTGGGTGGTCTCGCGTAACCTGACCGTAGTCGCGATCATCTTCTAGCAGAGAGGCGACGGTGCGTCCGGGGCCGCCAAGTGGTGCCGTAGGGCCTGTGCTACTGCTCCACTTGCCCGAAAAGGCATAGCCCATCACAAAGAGGTAGTCACAGCTCGCTGCGATTTGCGCGAAGTCCCAGCGACCGCCCCAGTCGATGGCCGGGCTGGCAAAGCTTACTTCGCTGCCCGGAATTTCGGCGTGCAGGTAGTCGGTTAACGCGCGCAGGAAGCCGCTTATTTGGTCGGGCCAGCCGTTTAGCCCAGGGCCCTCGAAGTCGATGTTAACACCGTCGGCGTTTCCTGCGCGTATCTTGTCGCGTATCTCGCGCATAAAGCGCGTGCGGTGTGTTTCGCTGTTGAGCAGCGTGCGCACGTCCGCATCGCCAAAAAGCGTTGCGGTTAGGATGACGCGCACGCCGTGTCGGTGTGCGCGATCAATCAGCGCCGTCCAGGGCCAACCGTGATCTTCGCCCAGCGATCCATCTGCGTTCACTTCAACGGAAAACGGGGCGATATGAGTCAGTAGGTCAAAATCGATTGAGTCGTAGTATTCTGCGCTGATCCAGTAGGGCAGAAAGCCGAACACGGCGCGTTGAGTTTGGGCGGCGCGGCGCGCGTGTGATGAGAGCGGCTGAGGCTGGCCACCGGGGCCGATCAAGGCGGGTTGGGTGGCATGGTGGCGGTGGTGTAGCCAAGCCGCATGATGCGGGCTGATGGGAGCGGATTCAGCAAGGGCGCAGTTCGTGCCGGGGACTTGAATGGCCCAAACTACGAGGATAATAGAGCAGATCCTGTAGGCCGAACGCCGCAGTCGCGGTTTAGTGTGTATGAGAGCTGTGACCATTAGATAAAATTTGTATGTATGAGTGCTCTTCCCATAATAAAAGTCGCCCTACTTCGGAGCAAGCAAGAGCATATGTGGATCGCTTTACATCCCGCGTTTTTTGCTTACTGTACGCTTAGTTCCACAACTGAAAATAGTCTATGGATGGGAGCCGTCCGATGTTTGAGCTGATATTTTTCGTGTGCTTTGCCGTTTTCTTCTCTTTTCTATGCTCGCTGTTTGAGGCGGCCCTGTACTCGGTGCCCGTTGCTCATATTGAGCTGCTGGAAAAGTCGGGTAGTGCTTCTGGACGGCTCATGAAAAAGTTTAGAGAGAACGTGGATGCGCCCATAGCGGGTATCCTATCGCTCAACACGATTGCCCATACGGTGGGCGCTGCGCTTGCAGGTGCGGCTGCGGCAGAGGTGCTGGGCGAACCGTGGTTGCCGTATTTTTCTGCGATTTTCACGCTGGTGATCCTCATGTTTTCAGAGATTATTCCCAAGACCATCGGCGTAGTCTATGCGCGCCAACTCGTGCCCTGGGTGGCCTATCCGATTCAGACCCTCATTTGGACGCAGGCACCGCTTATCTGGCTTTGCGAGCAGGTAACCCGACTTATATCCCGCGGTAAAGTCGACGATGCCGTCTCTTCAGACGAGCTGGTTGCGCTTGTTCATATGGGGCGTCGTGCGGGAACCATCGATGCGGAAGAGGGGCATGCTATTGAAAATATACTCTCGTTAAAAGAGAAAACGGTTCAGCAGATCATGACGCCGCGCACGGTTATGTATTCGCTGCCAGCACAGCAGAAGGTGGGTCAAGTATTGGAAATGGGCGTTCCAACATTTTCTCGTATTCCAATCGTCGACGATGAAGATACGGATGAGGTGGTCGGTATCGTGCATCGGCGCGATATCTTTTCAGCGCTTGCAGGCGGCCGTGAAGATACGCTGATGCAGGATTTAGCCCGCCCCGCAGACTTCGTTCCGGAAACGCTCACCTTGGATCGAGTGTTGCGCAGGTTTCTCGAGTCGCGCCAGCATTTGTTTATAGTAATTGATGAGTACGGCGGATTGAATGGTGTCGTGACCTTAGAGGATGTATTAGAAGAGCTTATCGGACGCGAAATAGTCGATGAAACGGATATGGTTGCCGATCTGCGCGAACTGGCACGCCGTCGCCGTCGCCAGGCCATGGGCAATGTGGAATAAGGCATTTTTTTGCTCTGTTGAGAGGAATGTATGACCATGCATGAAATCGAGTTCAGAAGAGCGCTAGCGTCTGACGCAGAGGCGATACTCGCCGTTATGTCAGCGGCCTTTGACCGACCGCCTGGATCCGATCGATACGAGCGCGATCGACGAACGCTTACACAGGATATAGACGCCCACTGGGTGCTCGTGCGATCCGGTGCGATTGTCGGTGCGCTGCATGTCTTTGTAGAAGAAATGCAGGTGGGGCGAGCCGTTATCGCCAAAACGGACATCGGTGAAGTTTGTATTGCACCCCAGTGTCAGGGAGAGGGGTTGGGGACAGTATTAATGGAAAAGGTGGTTGAACAATTAAAATCCGATGGCTATTACCTGTCTCGACTGGGTGGCTACCGACCGTTTTAC
>Ga0181565_10003509_pt1 | contig 12031 bp, 9 predicted proteins | sample 101ome_16_FD_129661 | JGI IMG/M metagenome (GOLD analysis project Ga0181565, IMG submission 129661) | Coastal salt marsh microbial communities from the Groves Creek Marsh, Skidaway Island, Georgia - 101401AT metaG (megahit assembly) | ecosystem: Environmental > Aquatic > Marine > Intertidal zone...
CGATTATCGCGGCAAGCTCGCATGGCCAGTGCAAGGCACTTTTAAAAGTCGTTTTGGTCAGCAGAAGTCATCCAGTAGTGGCTTGAATTGGACTGGTGTTAGCGTTGCGGCTCAAACGGGGACAAAAATACGTTCTATTTTCGCAGGCAAAGTGGTGTTTGCGGATTGGTTTGATCGTTATGGGTGGCTCACAATCATCGATCACGGTGATAATTACATGAGTTTGTACGCTCATGCAGAGGGCTTGTATAAGAAAAATGGTGAAGATGTGACACAGGGCGAAGTGATTGCTATTGTCGGGGATTCAGGAGAAACACAAGAGCCTAATCTTTATTTTGAGATTCGAGATAATGGCAATCCGGTTGATCCAGCGTTGTGGTGTCGTCGATCATGATTACAGTGGAATCAAAATGTTTCTACTGGTCGGTATCGAGGTATCAAACGAGGTTTCAAACAAGATATCAAACAAAGTATTTAAATATTTAATAATGGCTTAGTTCTAATAATATGGAGCATGACATGGAACACGTAAAACAGATGAGTCTAGCAGTAGTAATCAGCCTAATCTGCATGGCACTACTACTACCCTATTCTCAAGCGCAAGCTGACAGCGAGAAAAAGGGCGAGTCATCATCTGTGAGCCTGCCACTTTCTGACATTAGACTTTTCACTGATATCTATGCGCGTATCAAGAAAGAGTATGTAGAAGAAGTGAATGACCAACAACTTCTTGATGGGGCTATACGCGGGATGATGAGCAGCTTAGATCCTCATTCTGTTTTCTTGAGTGCAGATGAATTTAAAGAGCTACAGATAGACACCAGTGGAGAATTTGGTGGATTGGGTATCGAAGTGGGAATGGAGAATGGCGTGGTAAGAGTTATTGCTCCTATTGAAGATACACCCGCTGATAAGGCTGGCGTGCTGGCGGGGGATCTCATCATCAAGTTAGATGACACTCAAGTGAAAGGGCTGACGCTGACTGAGGCGGTCAAACTCATGCGTGGCAAGCGTGGCACCGACATTGTATTGACCATTGTGCGTGAGGGAGAGAGTGCACCCATAGAAATCACAGTGAAACGTGATGTCATAAAAGTTAAGAGTGTACGTAGTCGGATGCTAGAAGAGGGCTATGGTTATCTGAGAATTTCAAGCTTTCAGTCTAAGACTACGCGTAATGTTATCAATGCCGTGCAAAGGCTAAAAACCTCTGATCCAAACTTACAGGGTTTGATCGTGGATTTACGTAATAATCCTGGTGGAGTGCTGACCGGAGCTGTTGGCGTTTCTGACTTATTTTTAAATGATGGAAAATTGATTGTTTATACCAAAGGTCGAGGTGATGATAATAGTCTTAAATATACCGCAAGTACGCCTGATTTCATCGAAGGTATACCTATACTAGTGCTTATAAATGAAGGTTCAGCTTCTGCTTCAGAAATTGTAGCGGGAGCATTACAAGACCATGATCGTGCTGTCATTATGGGGAAAAAATCATTTGGCAAAGGTTCAGTGCAGACAGTGTTGCCATTGCAGGATAATAACGGGATTAAACTAACTACGTCTCGTTACTACACTCCCAATGGTCGCTCCATACAAGCAGAGGGCATCAAGCCAGATATTTTAGTTAAAACAAACGTGTCAGATGGAGAACAAGACAAGAGCTTCAAGTTTGTGCGCGAGTCAGATCTTGCAGGGCACCTAGAACAAAATGACGATGAAAAATCGTTAGCTGAAACGGACACGTCAGAGAGTGATCAGCAAATCAAAACAGTCACTGTGCCAGCCAATGACGAGGGTGATGCGGTCTTAGATGAAGCATTGAATATATTGAAGCAATTATCTTCGGGCGCAGATGTGGCTACTCTATAACAGCGATATAACACCAGGTGCTTTGGTGCTTGGATGATTCGATGTTTGGATGTTTGTTAACGCAGTGGCACATATGTAGGCTTGCTGATAAAAGCGGGTGGTTGTGTACCCGCTTTTTTAACTTTCGCTTTTTTTTCTAAGTTTTCTTTTTTAGTTTTTGTTATTTTTCCTAGACTAGTCAATAAATTAAAAATTTTACTCTTGGCTATTTGGGTCTTATCTGAATTATTTTCAATCGCTTTATGACTGGCAGTTGACTGCCTTAAGTGGGCTCTGTGTGTGCAATGTGCAGGTAGTCTAATCTCAACTGTGCGTATTGCGTGCTCATGCGTCTAGTCAAAACTAAGGCGCAAATGCCATGCTTATATTTTTGAAAGTTCAACATGACATCACAAGGTTTAAGCATGCTGGGATTAATTGTCGTATTGATGCTCATCGCGATGGTAATGAATTATGCCGTGCCTTCCTATCAAAGTGTTCAATATAAAATCCAGCGTTCAGATGCACAGAATGTTTTGCTATCTCTCATTCATGCGCAAAGGTTGTTTTACTCTCAACATCACACGTTCACAGCAGAATTGGATGAAGTGTTAGCCTATGCGGTAATTTATCAAAGCACTGATGCCTATCAATTCACAGCACAGGCATGTGAAGGTGAGGCTATACAATTATGTGTTGAGTTGTCCGCTATACCTAATGATGGCGAGCAGCTGACGATGGCTTATAATTCTCGCAATCAGAAAAAAAATTGGTAGCTTATTTTTATCTGCGCAATTCTTTTGGTACTGCAAAAGTGATGTCTTCTTTGACTCCATCCACTTCATTGATTTGGGCGTTACATAATGTGGATAAGGTGGTGACAACTTCTTGTACCAGCACCTCGGGTGCAGAGGCGCCCGCGGTGACACCTATATTAGTTTTCCCTTGTAGCCACTGATGATCGATTTGTTCAGCATTGTCAATTAAATATGAGCTGATACCATTTTTTTCAGCAATTTCACGCAGTCGATTGGAGTTAGAGCTAGACTGAGAGCCAATCACCAGTAATAAATCACAATCATCCATGAGTTTTTTGACCGCGTCTTGGCGATTCTGAGTGGCGTAGCAAATATCATCTCGTTTTGGCGTATGGATGTTTGGGAAGCGATTTTTGAGTGCCTGAATGATCTCTTGGGTGTCATCCACGGACAGAGTGGTTTGGGTCACATATGACAACTCTTCTGGATTGTCGACAGCAATCGTGTCAACGTCCTGTGGCGATTCTACCAGTAGGATTCGTCCTGCATCATCACCATCGCATTGTCCCATGGTGCCCTCAACTTCAGGATGGCCTTTGTGCCCGATAAGAATGGTATCTCTACCTTGGCGAGAATTGCGCATCACTTGCATATGCACTTTGGTAACCAATGGACAGGTGGCATCAAATACTGTTAGCTGTCGGCTTTGTGCTTCTGCGCGCACAGATTTTGCCACACCATGTGCGCTGAAAATAACTGTAGCGTGATCCGGCACTTCATGCAGTTCCTCAATAAATATCGCTCCTTTCTGTTTCAAAGAGTCCACCACAAAACGATTGTGAACTACCTCATGACGAACATAAATTGGAGCACCAAAATATTCCAGAGCACGTTCGACGATTTCAATGGCTCGGTCGACACCTGCGCAAAAACCACGTGGATTAGCTAACTTTATTTCTATGCGTTTCATGATTGTGGATTTTCTCGTAAAACTTGCACAAACAGTATTCCGGCACCGATACAGATGAACATGTCTGCGATGTTGAAGGTAGGCCAGTGACAGCTATTATTTGCCCAATGATAAAAAAGTGGCAAACATTGTGTTTGGCTAGAGTAATAGACATCCAAGAAATCAGTGACCTGCGCCATGAAGATTCTGTCGATTAGATTACCGAGTCCACCACTTGCAATCATGACTAAGCCTAAGGCAGTTTTATTTTGCTCGACCTTCAATTGACTTAACCAATATAAAATATAAATGCATATAGCACTGGCAAGTGCGACAAAAAACCAGCGCTGCCAGCCACCGGCCTCACTTAAGAAACTAAATGCGGCACCCCGATTGTAAGTTAACATCAGGTTGAATGAAGGTAATATCTCTACAGGTGTGGCGAAGTGTAGGAAGGTTTCCGCAAGCCGCTTAGAAATTTGATCAAGCGCGGTGAGGATGACTATCCAAATGAGCCATTTACGCATAATGTCGGACTTCACCTTCGCCATCAATGTTATCAATACAACGTCCGCACAATTCTGGATGCGCATCATGATCACCAACGTCAGCTCTCAAGTGCCAGCAACGCGCGCATTTCTTGTGTGAAGATTTTTTGATGATGAGGCCGATTTGCTCCTGATTGCTTAAATCAAAACGCGGACCGTCGAAACTCTCATCTAGAGCTTGCACATTGGCCTCTGAGGTAATCAATACAAAGCGTAATTCATCTCTAAGTAAAGACAAAATTTGTTGCGTTTGAGGGCCACAATATATTTCGACATGGGCTTCTAAACCTGAGCCTATCAGGTCATGCTCACGCGCGTCCTCCAGCGCTTTAAGGATGAGTTGACGTACTTCAAAAATACACGCCCATGCATTAGTGTTGAGTGCCTCATCTTTATCTAGTGTGCCTAGGTGTTGATACCATTGAGTGGTAAATATTGTTTTATTGTCTGTCTCTGGAAGGTATTGGAAGGCCTCCTCGGCAGTAAAACTTAATATCGGCGCTAACCAACGCAGCAAGGCTTGGGCTATGTGGTAAGTCGCTGTTTGTGCGGAGCGACGCGCTCGGCTATCAGTTTGTGTGGTATAGACTCGGTCTTTAATGATGTCTAAATACAAGCCACCTAGCTCTGTGATACAGAAATTATGCAGCACTTGATATAACTGATGGAATTCATATTTGTTGTAGTGTTGAATAACTCGCGCTTGCAACTGTGCAGTTCGATCGATGATCCATCGATCCAATGCGATCATATCTTGGTAAGCCACCGCGTGTTGCGATGGCTCAAAGCCATGCAAATTGGATAGTAGGTATCTTACGGTATTGCGCATACGACGATAAGAATCTGCTGTGCGTTTCAGGATTTCATCAGACACCGTCATTTCTGTGCTGATGTCACTGGAGGCGACCCACAAGCGCAGAATATCAGCACCTAAAGATTTAAAGATTTTCTGAGGAGCAATGACATTACCCAATGATTTTGACATTTTACGCCCATTGGCATCGACGGTGAAACCATGGGTGAGGACAGTCTTGTAAGGAGCAACATCATTTATTGCCACGCTGGATTTAAGTGATGACTGGAACCAACCACGATGTTGATCGGAGCCCTCTAAGTATAAGTCTGCAGGAAAATGTAGAGCAGGGTTTTTTTGCATGACGGATTCATGCGTGACACCAGAATCAAACCAGACATCCAGAGTGTCAGCAGACTTCACATAATCATCCGCATCCTCTGTAAGTAGATCGCTGACTTCAAGATCAAACCAAGCTTGGATACCCTGTTCTTCTATGCGACAGGCAATTTGCTCAATTAATTCTTGAGTATTTGGATGAGGTTCTTGAGTGGTTTTATGAATGAATAAAGGAATGGGTACGCCCCAAGTTCTTTGTCTTGAGATACACCAGTCTGGGCTATTCTTTAACATGCTAGTGATGCGGGTTTCGCCCCAATCCGGCAGCCATGACACTTGTTCAACTTCTTCCAGTGAACGCTGCAATAGTTGGTTTTTGTTCATACTAATAAACCATTGCGGTGTGGCGCGGAAAATCAGAGGAGTCTTAGTTCTCCAACAGTGCGGAAAGCTATGATGGATTTTATGTTGGCAAACTAATTTATGCTGTGCTTCTAGAAGTTCGATAATCGCAACATCAACTTTATGCACGTGTTGCTTAGCAAAAATTTCCACATCTTCACGATAGACACCATTGTCATCAACAATATTCAGCGTACCGAGGTTATATTTATTACCGACCACAAAATCATCCATGCCATGGTCGGGTGCTGTATGGACTGCCCCGGTGCCGGCTTCAGTAGTCACATGCTCGCCTAAAATGATAGGCACGCATTTATCATAGAATGGATGTTGCAGTGCGATATTCTCTAACTCTGCACCTTGGCATGTTGCGACGACTTGATAATTTTCAATCGCGTAACGCGTCATGGCTGATTCGGCCAAGTCACTGGCAAATAGAAGATACTCACCCTCAACCAAGCATAAAGAATACTCAAAATCTGGATGCAAGCTGACCGCTTGGTTGGCAGGTAATGTCCAAGGGGTGGTGGTCCAGATCACCACATGCGCTGAAATGTTTTTATCCGCTCCCTGAAAGTGCTGAAGAAATTCTGCAGAATTATCAGCGGTGAATTTAACATCAATGGCGTAGGAAGTTTTATCTTGATATTCAACTTCTGCCTCTGCCAGTGCTGATCCACTTGCAACACTCCAGTAAACAGGTTTGAAACCGCGCTCTAGATGGCCATTTTCAATAATTTTACCGAGTGCCCTTACCGTGTCTGCTTCAATTTGATAATTCATTGTGAGGTATGGATTTTCCCAATCAGCAAATACACCGAGACGAACAAAGTCTTCACATTGTTTGTTGACTTGTTGTTGGGCATATTCTCGACAAGCTTGACGAAAATCTTTTTCACTGATTTTGTGCCCGGGTTTACCTTTTTTCTTTTCCACCATGACTTCAATCGGCAAACCATGACAATCCCAGCCAGGTACTAATGGGGTGTCATAACCATCTAGCGTTTTACTTTTGACGATAATATCTTTTAACACCTTGTTGACCGCATGCCCAATATGAATGTCACCATTAGCATAGGGAGGCCCGTCATGCAGGATGAATTTTTTATCACGATTAGCACAGGCTGTACGAATGTGTTGGTAAATATCCATGGCTTGCCATTGCTTGAGTATTTCAGGCTCACGCTGAGCAAGATTGCCTTTCATAGGGAAATCAGTTTTTGGTAGGTTGAGCGTCGCTTTGTAATCCTGAGTCACGGAGTGATTCATCCTTTTGAAAAATAGTATTTGGCTAGATTCACATCAATCTTTATTTGTTCTAACAATGTGTCTAAACCTGAAAATTTTTGTTCTTCCCTGATTTTTTTATAAAAGCGTATGCTAAGACGCTGTCCATATAAATCTTCGTCACAATCAAACAAGTGCACCTCGCATTGATCACGGGTGCCGTTTACAGTTGGGCGGTGGCCAATGTTTGCCACGCCATTCCACTGTTTGTGTGTAGACTGGGCGCTTACTGCAAACACACCATGTAATGGTAATGTCTGACGCTTGAGTAAAATATTCGCCGTAGGAAAGCCTATTGTACGTCCTTTTTTATCTCCATGAAAAACTTTACCGGAGATAGTATAAGGCCGTGTGAGTAGTTGTTCCGCCTCATCAAACAAACCCTGATCGAGTTTTTCTCGAATTAATGTGCTACTGACACGTTCACATCCAAGATGAATAGAGTCAGTGTCAGTGACTTCAAAGTCATATTTTTCTGACATCTTTCTCAGTAGATGAATATCTCCTTGACGTTGATAACCAAATTTAAAGTCATCGCCAACATACAGTTTTTTGATGTTGAGTGATTTGAGGAGTATGTCTTCAACAAAATCTTCAGGTGGCATTTTAGCCAACTGCTGATTGAATTTGAGTGCAACACATAGGTCCGGTTGCAGTTCTTGAATATGCTGAAGTTTTTCTCGCAGGGTATAGATACGCGCAGGAGCTTGCTCACGCATGAAATACTCTTTAGCGCTGGGTTCAAAGCTGATTACCACTGATGTAAGTTGGTTTTGGCGAGCGTCTTGCAGCATGTAATTAATCAAGGACTGATGGCCCTGATGAAGTCCATCAAAGTTACCAATAGTTGCGATGGTCTTTTGCCCTAATGTGGGCAAAGATTGATTACCTCGAATTAATTTCATGCCAGATTAATCAGATTCAAGTTTGAGTTGGGAAGGTTTGATGCCGAACATCCATAATACCCAACTGTAACTGAGGACACCAAGTGCAATGAAGCCAAGAAGAGAGCCGACGCGCATGTCAGTCTCCCAGGCAGCCCAAGTTTCCACCGTTGGAACAAATTTGTTTAATAGATAGAACATGATCAAAGCACTGATAAACACCTTGCTCATGAGAGAAAGAGTGGACTGCATGAATCGAATGGCGCGTTGTCTATGCAGCATCATGTAAAGCAGTAGTACATTGACATAGGCTGATAGAGAAGTCGCCAAGGCAAGACCTGCGTGACTTCCTGTTATTTCATAATGTATGAACAACCAAACAAACAACAAATTCAGAACAATGTTCACGAGCATGGCGATAACACCAATCTTGACCGGTGTTTTGGTGTCCTGACGAGAATAGAATGCCGGTGCCAATATTTTAATAAAAATAAACGCAGGCAAGCCCAGTGCGTAGGCCATTAAGCTTAGACTAGCCATATGTGTATCAAAGGGGGTGAATTCACGATACTGCACTAGGCTTGAGAGTATGGGTGAGGCGAGCGCAATTAATCCCATCATGGCGGGTATAGCAATCACCAGAGACAGGCGTATGGCCCAGTTCATGGTATGGCTGAAATTTTCACTTTGTTGGGTAACATATTGTTTGGATAAAAGCGGTAAAATCACTGTGGCTGTGGCGATACCGAATAAAGCCAGCGGCAATTCTACAAATCGGTCTGAGATGTATAGCCAACTGATGCTGCCCTCAGCTAAGAAAGAGGCAATCATGGTGTCGATGAGCAAATTAATTTGCACGATGGAGGAGCCGAATATTGCTGGCAACATCAGGGTGAAAACTTGTTTCACTCCTTGATTGGCGCCTGAGAGCTTAAACTTTGGGCATCCTCTGGCACGTATTAAAAATGGAATTTGAAAAACCAACTGTGCAATACCCGCTAAAAATACCCCCCAAGCAAGAGCGGTGACGGGCTCATCTAATTTTGGTGCTAACCAGATGGCTGCAGCGATTAAAGAGATATTCAGCAGCACCGGCGTAATTGCGGGGACGGCAAAACGCTGCTTGAGATTCAAAATACTACCCGACATGGCAGTCAGAGAGATAAAAAACAAATACGGGAAGGTGATTTTGAGCATGTCACTCGCTAGCAGTTGCTGTTGAGGATCATCAAAGCCGGGCGCGAAAATAAAAATAAATAGCGGTGAGGCAAGAACACCAATGATTGTGATGGCCAGCACAATCAGGGCGAGTACCCCACTGACATGATTGATTAGGCGCTGAAAAGCGGTTTCACTCTCATGCAGCTTCTCAGACATGACGGGCACAAAAGCTTGAGAGAAAGCGCCTTCTGCAAATAAGCGGCGCAGGAAATTAGGGATTCTAAAGGCAACAAAGAAGGCATCAGTGCCAGCATTGGCGCCAAAAAAGATAAAAATAACGGCATCTCGAACGTAGCCAAAAATTCTTGATATAAAGGTCAGACCGCCGACCACCAAGGTCGATTTAAGTGGTTTTTTACTCATTTTTCTGTGTGATTACGTAACGATTAGCTTTATGCCAAACCCCATGGGCACAATAGCGACACTATACATCATTAGAAGGTTGACATTTTACAGCGAAAATCGCATAGTACCGCGCCCTTGATCAAAGAATAGAACATAGAGGAAAAATTTTGGCTAATATCGCTTCAGCAAGAAAAAGAGCCCGTACAGCAGAGAAATCGCGTCAACGTAACGTTGCTATGCGCTCGAAATTTCGTACCCACCTTAAAAATATAGTGAATGCTATCGAAGCGGGTAACAAAGAAGAAGCCACTAAATTGTATCAAGCCTCTACCTCTGTGATTGACTCTACGGCCTCTAAAGGCTTAATACATGCCAATAAAGCGGCGCGTCATAAGCAGAGACTAAATGCGCGTATTCGCGCAATGGCCTAAGTTATACAGCTAACATTCCTAACGCCCTGGGTTATTCATCTTGGGTCATCCATCTTTGGGTTATTCATAAAGCCTCTATTAACACTCTTTAAATTATCGGCTTGAGCATCCGCAATGTCGCTACCCCCGTCTCATGGTGGGCGTGTCTATATTCTATTCGCTTCGATGTTTATTCACTGATGTATATTCATTGCCGAACCAAGATAATAGATTAGACTCAGATGTTCTCACGACATCAACACGTGGGGTGAGTAAGCAGGAGTGAGTGAGCAGAGGACGCTGACATCTTCGTGGCATATGGATGAATGCTCAAACTAGCCATTTTCAATACAAATGGCGACATTTAATAACATTTATCGGAATTTTACATGCAATTCGTGCATTTAATCGCATGCCAACACGGCCATATGAGTCGCTGCTGCCTCTATACTAATGCCAGATTGTCGCGATGTATTAATTCTGACTCGTCGACGTACCCCAAGATATCCTCTATTTCACTGGAAGCATGGCCTTTAATGAGTTCGACTTCTTGTGAACTATAGTTGATTAAGCCACGTGCGATTTCTTTACCCTGGTGGTCACAGCAGGCGATGAGATCGCCGCGTTGGAAATCGCCTTCCACCGCACGCACACCCACAGCCAGTAGGCTGGCGCCGCCTGAATTCAGCACACGGCTGGCTCCCTCATCCAATTCGACAGTGCCCATCACTTGTAACTGATTGGCTATCCACTGTTTGCGTGCGGTGAGTGGTTCTATGGTTGGATGTATGGTGGTGCCAACATAGTCATCATCTGCCACCGTTAGTAGGGTATGGGGATTCAGCCCGGACATGATCACGGTAGTAGTGCCAGAGCGTTCAGCACGACGTGCCGCGGCAATTTTAGTGATCATGCCTCCACGTCCTAGTGCGTGGTGGGAAGGGCCGGCCACAAGATCTAACAAGGGATCATTGGCAGAGCAGTCTCTAATCAGTTCAGCATCTTTGAATTGTTGTGGATTTTTATTGTAAACCCCGGCTTGATCAGTGAGGATAATGAGACGATTGGCATCGATTAGGTTGGCTACCAGAGCAGCGAGATTGTCATTATCGCCGAAACGGATTTCATCAGTTGCCACCGTGTCATTTTCATTGACCACAGGGATAACGCCCAAGTCCAATAATGTGCATAGTGTTGAGCGGGCATTAATATAACGACTTCGATCTCGCAGATCGTCATGGGTAAGTAAGATTTGTGCGCTGTGTAGGTTGTGCGCTTGTAAGTGACGCTCATAAGCTTGCACCAATCCCATCTGTCCTATGGCTGCAGCAGCTTGCAGTTCATGCAGTGATTGTGGACGTTGTGTCCAACCCAGACGCGCCATGCCTTCAGCAACGGCTCCGGATGAAACCAGGATGAGTTCTATATTGCGTTCATGCAGAAGCGCAAAATCTTGCATCCACGACTCAATGGCAGACAAATTGAGTCCTTTACCCTCATCAGTAATGAGCGAGCTGCCAATTTTTATGACCCAGCGTTGGGTCGAGTTACTCTTCGTTTTCTTGTTCACTAGTTTCAATATGGTCAAGGATAGCGTGGCAAAGTTCATCAGTGCCCTGACGGCTGACAGCTGAAATGGCAAATACGGGTCCATGCCATTGGATGGCCTCGCATACTTCTTCTATGGTTGAGTTTAAAGCGTCTTCAGTCAATAAATCAGTTTTATTAAATACTAGCCAGCGCTCTCTTTTTGCGAGCGTGTCCGCATATTTGTTTAATTCTTGGTCAATCGTTTTGTATTGTGCTACCGGGGTCTCATGCTCACCACGATCTGACAAATCAATCATATGTAATAACAATCGGCAGCGCGACAAATGTTTGAGAAACTGAATGCCCAGTCCATGACCTTCTGCGGCACCCTCGATTAAGCCGGGTAAATCAGCCATCACAAAGCTGCGCATCGGGCCCATTCTAACCACCCCAAGATTTGGATGCAGTGTAGTGAAAGGATAATCGGCAATTTTGGGACGAGCATCGGAAACGCTACTGATCAAAGAGGATTTGCCGACACTGGGCAAGCCCAGAAGGCCAACGTCTGCAAGCAGTTTCAATTCTAATCGTAGTTCACGGATATCCCCTTCGCTGCCTTTGGTAGTTTTACGTGGCGCGCGGTTGGTAGAGCTTTTGAAACGTTGATTGCCCAAACCATGATATCCGCCTTGAGCGACTTTCAACATCTGACCG
>Ga0181565_10003520_pt1 | contig 12015 bp, 8 predicted proteins | sample 101ome_16_FD_129661 | JGI IMG/M metagenome (GOLD analysis project Ga0181565, IMG submission 129661) | Coastal salt marsh microbial communities from the Groves Creek Marsh, Skidaway Island, Georgia - 101401AT metaG (megahit assembly) | ecosystem: Environmental > Aquatic > Marine > Intertidal zone...
CATCGCCCCCATCGTCGCGACTTCAACTCCAATGGATGGCTGCCGCGAAGATGCAAAGATGCGAAGACGCGATGACGATGCGCGCCGCGACGCGACGCGACGCGACGCGACGCGGGCCCCGGTCGCGCGCGCGACGCGGTGCGCGCCCGCGCGCTTTCCTCGCCCGCGGTACTCGCCCGCGGACCTCCGTGCGGGGTACTCCGTGCGGTGCCGTGTGTGGTCCATCGGTCGCCTCGCCCCGTCGTCGTCGTCGTCGTCGATGTCGATGTCGATGTCGATGTCGATGTCGTCGATGTCGTCGTCGATGTCGTCGTCGATGTCGATGTCGTCGTCGATGTCGATGTCGTCGTCGTCGTCGATGTCGATTTCAAATCGAAATCCCGTCAGACGGCTGCGCGCGCCGCGATGGGTGGTGACGACGACGCGACCGAACGCGTCGGTGACGTCGAGGCAGAGGAGACGACGACGACGACGACGCGGGGGACGAGGATCGTCTCCGAGAGCGGCGTCGCGGCGGACTCGAGAGAGGGCGACGCGGATGCGGACGCGGACGCCGATGGTGCGCGCGCGGATGACACGGGCGCGCCGATGACGACCGAGACGACGACGAGCGCGGACGAGGAGGCGCCGACGCGTCGAGGCGCGAGCGGACCGCGCGGTGATGGGTTGGTCGTCATGCGTCGATTGATCGAAGGCGGACACGTTCGACCGGGACCCGGGGTGCTGTCGACGACGCTGTTCAAAGAGGAGACGAAGGCGGATCTACTCGAGGACGGTACGGTGGCGTGGCGAAGAGACGACGGCGAGGTGTCGACGTTTAAGACGGTGTCCGAGTTTCGTCTCGCCGTCGTGCGCGTACGAAATCCAGAGCGAAAGGTGGACAACGGATGGGATTGGGTCAAGTACGAGGGGAAAAAGTTGGGCGAGTACAAGCGCTTGTTGCCGCCGGCGCCGGCGCCGGCGCCGAAGCAGAAGCGCGAGCCTCGCGCGCCCAAGGCGCCCAAGGCGTCGACGCCCAAAAAACGACGAAAAAAGTTGGACGACGACGAGAGGACGTACTCGTCGTACGTGAAAAAGTCAAACGCGCCCGCTCGGGAGAAACGGGAACGTCGAAGCGCGTCGAGGGCAGTCTTCGAGGCGTTCGACGACCGCGGTCAAGATTTGCAAATGGTGACGTGCTCCAAGTACAACGGCAGGAGTCGGAAGCAACCGTTCGAGATTACGATTACGCGCGCGGCCGAGTTGGTGATGGATTTTCACGCGCACCTCTGCAGCGACGAAATCATCGGTTTTTTGGGGGGCGTGTACGACGCGTCTTCGGAGACGTTGCGCATCACGAGAGCGCTGCCGGCGAGACAGATTCGGCAAGAGCACGCGGGCGTGGAAGTTGAACTCGATCCGGAAAGCGTCCCCGCCATCGTTGAAACGCTCACCGCGAACGGCGAGCGCGTCGTCGGGTGGTACCACTCGCATCCGGTGTTCGCGACGCAACCGTCTTTGCGAGACATTGAGAATCAGTTTGCCTATCAGTTGATGTTTTCTTCCGACGCGGACGCGCAAGACAAAGCACCCTTCGTCGGAGCCATCGTGGGTCCGTACGACGAACAAAACGATTCGAGCGCGAGCGACGTGCGCATGTTTCACTGCGTCTTGAGCGCCGTCGACGACGAGCCCGAGCCGTTTGAGCTCGCGACGCGCGCCGCCGAGGCGGACGACGTCGTCGGCGAAGACGTCTTGCTCGAGATGAACAAGCTCGCGGACCGGTTCCGTCTGTGCGAATCCACGGAAGACGAGTCCACGCCGCTTTCGCCCATCGACCTCAACGCGACGCCCATCGAGCTCACCGGGCACTGGCGGGACGGCAAGACGCGTCTGCGTAAATTGACCGAGTCGATTCGAACGCGCCTGCCGAAAACGTGGAACGCCGCGAAACGCGACGCGTTCGTCGATCGCGCCGTGAACCACCTCAAATCGAGGTGGGGCGTCGCGTGATCTTCTTCTTCGTGTTGTAAAATTGATGACTCATTCCATTCCATTCGTTTCGTTTCCACGCCGACGCTTCGCTCACGACCGACCGACCGACCGACCCTTAGGGGCGCGAAGGGGCGCGAAGGGGTGTCGTGACGTGATGTGAATGCGCTGCGCGTGCGCGTCGACGCCATCGGTCGACGCGCGCGACGAAAGGACCGCCCGCGATGTCGACGCGCTCCACCGTCGACGTCGTTTCGACGCGTCGACGTCGTCGTCGTCGCGACGGAGGAGGAGGATGGCTGGCGCGGACGGTGTCGACGACGGTGTCGTCGGCTCAACGGTGTCGTCAGCTGACGACGACGATCGCGATCGCGATCGCGCTCGCGGCGTGCGCGACGGTCGCGCGCGCGCAGGGACAACAGGGACCGGGACCGGCGACGACGTGTCGAGGACCGGCGACGAAGGGTGCGTTGCGCGAGGTCCTTTTGGAGGGATACGACAAGTACGACGTGCCGGATACGGGGAATCAAACGGCGCTGCTGGTGAGCGTGCAAGCCGTGCTCAGGGTGCTCGAGAGCGTGAGCGCGCCGACGGGGTCGTTTCGAGCGGTGTTTCAGGTGAAATTCCAGTGGAAAGATCCGCGTCTGGCGTTTAATACGTCGCAATACAATAACGGGTGCTTTCCGTCGCAAGTGGCCAACTATCCCACGGGCGTGATCGACGACATATGGACGCCAACCTATTACTACGCGAATCAAATAGATTCATTCGGGACGACGATCAAGTCTGTGCGCGTCTCGTACACGGGCGACGTGTTCCTCGTCATCACCGAAGGTATCGAGGCCAGCTGTGATTTTACCTTCACAAAGATGCCGTTCGATCAGCAGACGTGTCACGCTCGGTTGGTGTTTCTTAGTTCTCAACACGAAGTAAAGTTGCAGCCGTCGGCGGCGGGAACGTCGGCGCTCAGCTTCAGCGGGAAGGGCGGGACGCAAGAATGGACCGTCGTGTCGGTGTCCTCCGCCGAGGGAACGGCGCGGGAACCACCGAGCGGGTCGTTCATCCAGTTTGAGTTTACGATGAAGCGAGCGCCGAGCTATTGGGTGACGTTTGTGATCGTGCCGTCAATATTTCTAGTCATGCTCTCGTACGGAACGTTTTACGTCCAACGAACGGCGGCGCCCGCGCGAGCGGCGTTTTGCTTCGTCTGTTACTTGACGGTGATCAACCTCACCAACGGCGCGCTGGCGTCCTTGCCCAAGCTGGGCGCTTCGGACGCGTTGCTATTGGCTTTGATGAGCGCGAGTCAATATTTTTGCGCGTGCACCGTGTGCTTGGTCGTCGTCGCGAATTACCTTTTGCACATCGAGCTACGAGTCGAAGCCGCGCTGAAGGAAGTCGAGCGTCTGGCGATCGAAGGCGAACCGGTGGGAGACGTCCAAGCGTACGTGAAAGCCAGATGCGGCCGCTCCGGGGTTTTCTTGATCAAAAAGGATGGCCAGATGTTGCTATCGGATCAACACGTCGACATCGCCGCGCGATATGTTTTCCCAGTGGCGTACGCCATCACTCTTGGCGCCATTATGTCATCGAAAAAGTAGCACGCATCCATGAAGACTCGCAATCTCTCACGACTCAATCTCTCCTTCACCGTAAACCCTAAGCACGCGCGTGCAGATTCGAGTGCGATCTTCGTCCAATTCGGGGAGGATGAAATATCCGCAGGAAAGCGAAAGCTCGTGCGCTCAATCTTCTAATACAAAACGACTGACTAGTTTGGCGGCGGTGGTAGAGGCGGCGGCGCCGGTGGAGCGACGCCGGGAACGACGACGATGTCTTCCGCGAGCACGGCGGCGGGCGCGACGGCGAGCGGCGGCGGCGGCGCTCCCTCTTCGTCCGGCGGCGGTGGCGGCGCGTCGTCTGGATTTCCGAGCTCCACCGTCGGCGCAACGGCGGCGTACGGCATGTCGTACGACACGGCGTACGGGTTTGCGCCGTAAAACGCAGCCATGCTCGGATCTATCATCGGCGCGTCGGCGAACGGCGTCGCGTACGGCGTCGCGAAGCCGTAACTGACGGGCGCCGAGAACCCGACATTGCTCATCATCGCGGGTTGAGGCGGTGGGACATTTCCGTGTTGTCCCGCGATGCGAACCGTGAGCGGGCGGGACGCGTTCGGCAAGAGCTGTCCGTTGAGCGACGCGATGGCGTTCTGCGCGTGCGCGGGATCCATCATCTGCACAAAGCCGTACCCTCGCGGCACTTGGGTCGCGTGATCGCGAATGATTTTCGTCTTCTGTACCAATCCGTACGGCGCGAAGAGGTCGCGCAGGTAATCCTCGTGCGCGCTCTCCGGAAGCCCGCTGACGTAGAGATTGGCGTCGGCGTCGAATTCGCCGCGCGGTTCCTCGCGCGGCGCCGTCTTCATGCGCACCTCCATCGGTCTATCGCCAAACATGGTCCCGTTCGTCGCGCGCACCGCCGCGTTGGCCTCCTCGGGCGTCTTGAAGGTGATGAAGGCGAAGCCTTTACACGAGTAACCCATCGCGACGTCCGGAATGCACGCGACGTTTTCGACGCATCCGTAATCTTTAAATCTCTCCATCAATTCCTCCGCTGTCGCCGTGTTCGGTAGGCGTCCGACGAAGATTTTTCTGTCGTCGTCCTCGCTCTCGTCCGCGCGACGAGACTTGCCTCTGCCCTCGACTCCCAACTCGGACAAGAAGTCGCTGTACGCCGAGTCCAAACCGGTGGCGCCCGCCGCGGCGAACCCGTGCATCTTCTCCACATCCTTTCGATACGTCGCCTCGACCGCTTTTTTCACCGCCTCGGGCAACTGGTACACGGATCCGTTCGCCATCTCTTCGTCGAGACGCTTTTGCATCGCCTCGATGGACCCCTCGTCTCGCAGCGTCCCGTTCATCAGCGCCAACTCTCTGAGCTGTTGACGCTTGTGCTCGTTCGCATCCTCGTCTACGGGAATTAAAAGCTTTTCAATCATCGCCTTGGCCTTGTCCACGTCGCTCTGCGTGTCTCCCTCGATGAGCACGTGCAGCGGTTCGTGTTCAAACGCGTTGTTTCGCTCCGCCGCCCCGGTTCCGCCCTTGGCGCTCCCCTTGCCGCGAATCACAATCTTTGTATTCGTCTCCGCCTGCATCCTCTTCTGCGTCGACCCGCGAGGACCGATGATTAAGCCGAAAAAGTTATATCCCGGGTACTCGTCCACGGGAATGATGAGCTTGGCGCTTCGCTTGTTGGGTTTGTAATCCGGCGGCGGTCTAAACGTCGGACACTTGAGACAAATCTCCTCCAACAGCGCCATCCTGCGCCTGTGAAACTTTTCTCGCTCCATCGCCTCTCTCGTGTTCACGCGAACGCCTTTATCGTCGTACACGGGCGCCGGTTCCCTTCCGTTCGCCGCGTCCGCGTCGTCGTCGTCGTACGGCGCCCCCGCGAAGAGTCGCCTGTTGAGCGCGCCCAACTCTCGAAACAAAAAGTGTACCTCAGCCGTCGCCCCCGCCGGCGCGCTGTGTTCCGCCAACACGCTCGTCGGCAGCTGCACGTACACACCGCTCCCGACGACGATCGCATCCTTCGGTATCGCCCCCGACGTCGTCGCCGCGAGACTCGCGACCCGTCCCGCCGCCGCCGCCGCCCCGCCGCCGTCCCGCGTCGCCACCACCGCCCGGTCGTCGACGACGACGACGTCGCCACCACCACCGCCATCGGTCGCTTCCCATCGACTCCGTCGCCTTCTCTTCGTCGACGAATCGTCTTCGACGGCTCGTCGTCGTCGTCGTCGTCCGTCGTCGTCGTCGTCGTCGTCGTCACCACCGTCGCCCGCATCGCCATCAACGGCATCTCGCCTCGTCGCCGTCGTCCTCGTCGGGTCCTCCGCCGCGTCCTCGTCCTCGCAGGTCGACCACCGCGATCGACGCCGCGCCGCCGTCGTCCCCGTCGCCGCCGTCGCCTCCGCGACCATCGCGCGAGACGACGAATGGGGAGATTCATCCCGCGCGCATCTCTCCGTTCATGGGTTTGAAAGACGCGCGACCGGACGGCGCACAGACGGCGACGCGACGCGATCGACGGAGGGCGACATGCGCGTCGCGGCGCGTCGATCGGTGACGGTGGTGATGCGAGCGTGGACGCTCGAGGGCGTCGGCGTCGTGGACGGAGGCGTCGTCGGAACGTCGCGTTCGCGCGCGGTCGGGATGGCGACGGGGACGGCGGGGACGGGACGACGCGAGCGAGAGACGACGGTCGGGGATCGCGAGCGGGTCCGGAATCGATACGAGACGTCGTCGTCGAGCGCGTCGTCGGGCGCGTCGTCGACGGCGACGACGTTTCGAACGAGACGGCGCGCGGACGCGACGTCCGAGGTGGAGTGGGACGGGAAGACGTACGCGGGGTCGAGACTCGAGTACGCCGGGGTCGAGGCGAGGGGTGAGCTTCGATGGCCGATACCTCTGCACGCCCTGGCGGAGGTGAATCCTGATTTAAAGGCGCTGTTGGAGGTGACGAGGACGAGCGACGGGGAGGAGGAACGGCGCATCGCGAGTCGACTGAGCGTCGTGGAGGCGGAAGACGCGCTCGAAGGCGACGGCGAGAGACGGAGACACGCCGCGGCGTTCGGCGTCGTGTCGACGTCGTCGTCGGCGCGCGCGGGAGTGTCTGGGTTTCATTCGGTTCCGGGTCTCGCGCAGTTTGAGCAAAGGTTGCACGAGACGGGGTGGCGCGTCGACGTCGAGCGCAGAGCCAAGGCGAAGGCGGTTCGAGAGACGCTCGTGGATGAGGCGAAGAAGAAGACGCCGTTAAAGATGAAAATTGACGACGCGCCGCTGAGCAAAACCATGCTCTCCAAGGTGAGAGTGGAGAGCATTCGAGACGCGGTGCGCGAACTCGGTCTCGAGGATTTGACGCTCGGCGTGAAGAAGAAGGGTGATTTGGTGGCGCATACGCTCGCGTTTTACGAGTACATGTTCGACGCGGTTGAAGTGAAAACGACGACGGGAGTGCGCATGTCGGAGGTGTCGAACATCAGCGCGGACATCATGCGCGAGGTCGAAGCGACGTCCAAGACGCTCGGTGCGTCGCGAAGTCGACGGGAAGACGCGACGACGCCGCAACTGGAGCACGAGACGGATCCGTCTCGCATGCAGTACGTCAAGGCGTTTCGCCCCGAAGAGCTCGTCGAATTACTCGTACGCGCCAAGGGTATCGACGTCGTGGCCATCAACGTGCGCGACCAGTGCACGTGGACGGATCATCTCATCATCACGACGGCGCGGAGTAAGCAGCATTTACGCGCGCTCGCCGGAGCCGTGTTGCACGCCGTCAAGGCGCGAACAGAGTACGTCGCCGGTGGCCAACTCCAGCCAATCATCGAGGGCAAGGAAAACGGCGGCGACGACGATTGGCTCGCCGTCGATTGCGGGTCGTGCATGGTGCACGTTTTCTCCCCCGAGGGTCGCCAGAGGTACAATTTAGAGGAGCTCTGGGCGTCCGGAGACGAGGTCGTGCACAACGCTCCCGAGCGTTTGACGATAGACACCATCGGTTCGTCGCGCGACGAAGCGGCGTGAGGGGCGCGAGCGAGCGACGGCGTCTCGATTCTTTGTAAGAAAAACAAAATGTAACGAGAAAACACGCGTTGTTGTAACGAAAAGCGATTTTCGTCATTTTAAAATTACACACGATCCTGGACGGTTAGCGCGAACGCGTTTCCTTCATTCTTATACTTTTTCGGCGTTCACTTCGTCCGCCACGGCTTGCAATTCCGCGAGTTCGCCCTCGATGGCTTCGTAGTCCACCTCTTCCTTGAGCTTGTCCATCGCCGCGGCGTCGAGCGGCTTGATACCCGCCGCCTCCGCAGCCTTGGCGACGGCTGTTCCGTACTGCGCCATACCTTGAGCGTTATCCATGGCCAACGCTTTACCGATCGCCTTTTCCGTCTCATCCAAGGCGGCGACCATGACTTTGATGGTATCGTCGCCGTCGCGAAGACCGAGCGCCTGGCGCAACTCGGAGGCGTGCTCGAGAAATCCTCGAACCGTCGTCGCCTCCGCGTACGCGCCGTCGATGGCGTCCTCAATCTTATCTCCCGGAGACGCGATTTGTAACTGCACGCACGCGAATGTGTTCGAGGTCAGTCTCTTCGTCTTCGCGCGCGCTCCTCGAGCTCCTCTCCCTTGGGGTTTATCGATCGCGTGCGCATCCACGACGACCGCCTCCTTCACGCGCGGTCGTCGTCCGAGCGCTCGAACGCGCGCACCTCTTTTAAAATCGCCAATTTCTTCGCCGCGTACGCCTTCACCGCCGTCGCGTCGCCCCCCACCGGCGGGTTCAGCGTTTTACTCTTCTCGAGCAGCGCGCGAAATTTCTGCTGCTGCTCCGAAAACACGCGCTTGACGACGTCCGTCTCCGCGCCTCCGCTCGCACCGCTCGCCGCTTTCGTTTTCGCGCCGCCGCCTCCCGCCGCCGCCGCGTACGACCGGCTCGCGCGCGCGATGACACGTCGACCGAACATCCTCGATCGCGACCCGTTCTCGCGCTCGCGCCCGCGACCGATCGAGGACGTCGGGGGCGATTGACTTCCGGGTGTGTGCGTGGGTGGGATCCTCCAGTTCCTGACTCGTGGATATGTTCGACGAATGAGCACTCGTCGAGGTGGAGGGATAGAAACCCCAGGGTCGGCACCTTGAACCGCGTCAAGGTGCCGACCCTGACGCGAAACGACGGCGTCGCACACGTCGACGCGACGACGACGACGACGACGACGACGACGAGGCGGGAGACGATGACGACGACCATGGCGGACGTGGAGCGCGCGTCGACGATGAAGAAATCGTCGAGTCTGCTCGATATGCAAGAAAAGGTGCGAGATCTCGTTCGGCACGTCGGCGGCGGGGGGTGGAAGGATGGTGACCGATGACGACGAGCGACGACCGATGACTGACGACGACGGACGATGGACGACGAACGATAGGGCGCGGACACGACGCTCTCTTTCAGAGACGTGCGATTCGAGGTGGGTAAGAAGAATGCGCGCAAAGAAATCTTACACGGGATCTCTGGGCAAGTGTGCTCGGGCGAAGTGTTGGCCATTCTCGGACCGAGCGGGGCGGGGAAGACGTGTTTGATCGATTTACTCACGCTCGAGGCCAAGGGAGGAGACTACACCGGTGACGTTCGATTGAACGGTATTCCGTTGACCCCGGAGCTGTTCACCAAGCACTGCGCCACGGTGCCGCAAGTGGATCGTCTGTGGGCGTTTTTGACGGTGGAGGAGACGCTCATGTTCACCGCCGACTTGTTGCTGCACTGCAGCGCCGAAGATAAGGCGAAGAAGGTGAATGCCATCATCGAGACGGTGGGTTTGGATGGATCCCGTCATACAAAGTGCGGGAATCAGTTTTTGAAAGGTTTATCCGGCGGTCAACGGCGGCGTTTATCGCTCGCCGTCGCGCTCGTCGGTTCTCCTTCGGTGTTGTTTCTCGACGAGCCGACGTCGGGCCTCGACGCGGCGGCTGCGGCGTCCATCATGGCGTTTTTGAAAGAACTCGCGCAGGCTGCGAACATTGCGATTTGCTGTACGATTCACCAACCGTCGAACGCAGTGTTCAACGGTTTCGATAAAATCATGCTGCTCAGTAAAGGTCGCGTCGCCTACCTGGGTGCGGCGTCGAAGACGGAATCGTACTTTGCCAACATTGGATATCCCGTGATCGCTGGTGATGCGATCGCCGAGCACATGTTGAACGTCGTCAACGCGGAATTTTCCGATCCCAAGCAAGTGGATGAGATTCTCGATACGTACAAACCCGGCGCTCCCGGCTGTGATCACACGGGACCGCTCGAGGACGTCTCGAACAAAGGCACGTCGATCCTTTCGCAAACGAAGACGCTCGTTCGCCGACACGGGATCATCACGTATCGTGATCCTTCTATGTATCTCGGACGAATGGTCATGTTTCTGCTCGCGTGCGCGTTCTTTTCCGTCGTATACATCGAATCGCGCGCGCGGTCTCAAGACCAAGTGTTTGCAAGAATGTGGCTCGTGCTCTGGTTTTTGGGCGTTCCATCGTCGCTCGGTGTTGTCGCGACGTACATTTACAACGAAGAGTTCTACGCCATTAAAAGAGAGGTGAAAAATGGACTGCTTTCGCCGTATTCTTACTTGCTTTCAAATCTGATCATTCAAATTCCTCTCATGGTGGTGCTCGGCTTGTTTGCGTTGGCGATTCCGGCGTACGGCATGGTTGCGTGGTACGGACCGAAATTCGTGCAAGTTGTTTTGATGTACGCGCTGACTCTTTGGGCTTTCGAGGCTGCTGCGCAGCTCTTCTCGGTCGCGTTCGATAACCCACTTCTGGGAATGTTGAACTACATGAACATTTGGTTTGCAGGTTTCTTATTTTGCGGCATCATGGTTCGCGAAGGCGACGTAATCTGGCCGTTCCGTTCGATGGCGTACATCACGTTCCTCAAATGGGCGATTAAAAATATCGTGTACATGGATTTCATCGACGCGAAATGGACGGGCGCCGTCGACGACGCGAACTCTCCCACGGGATTCTCGTGTGGAGCGTCGCCTTTGTGTTTCGGACGAAACGGCAAAGAAGTGCTCACGAATTTGCACTACACGTACGATGCCATCGACGCCGAGGACAAGCTCGTCGAGAACGCCATGATTCTCCTCGCGATCGGCTGCGCGTACAAGCTTTTGCACGTGATTCTCTTCGTGACCAAATCCAAAAAGGCCCAAACCATAGGAGCTCCGCTCTCGAAGTCGACGTGAGGGGAAGCGGTTGTCTGACTTCTGATGTCTGAGCAAGCGTTTTCTCTATTTTTGCAAACTTCTAATAAAAATAATAATTATGTGACATCCCCCATTGTTGTGTGCCATCTCCCCACTCGCTCGTCACGCCGCGTACTCCCTCTCGATGTATTCGCAAATCTCTTTACTCTCGTACATGCGCACGCCGGTGTTTGGATCGTTCAAATACGGCACTTGAAAGTGATTCGTGCTCGCGAACAAGGCGTCTCTCTTGCTCGATCCTCGAGGACAGTACCGAACGATATGTGCCACGCACAACTCTGTGAGAGACTCTCGGACGAGTTTTGAGAACGGAGAAATCTCATACGTCCACAATTCGAGCGGTTTCTCCGGCTGCTTGCGCGCGGGGCGCGCGCGCAGCGCCTTCAACCTCGCCACAGCCGCCGCGTACGCAGTCGCGTTCGTCAAAACCCCGTTCCGCTTGAGAAGAAACGGAATGTCCGTCTCACCTCCGTAATTCTTAAACAAGTGTTCGATTATGTCGTCGCTCTCTCCCATCGCCACCCCCGCGTTTGGGTCCACCATGAACGGAAACGTCGTCGCCCCGAGCGCCTTGGCCTCGGCTCGAAACGTCTCGGAACCTCGCGGACACGGCTTGAACAAGACGTCTAAATCCAACACCGAACACGCCTCGCGTACTTTTTTACAATACGGCGATCCTTCGTATTCATACAACGTGATCGGTTCGCTCGGTCTCGTCTCCGGAAGCGTCTTTGAACGCTCGGCGACGCGTCTTCCCGCGAAACGCGCCAACGCGTACCGAGAGCCGTCGTCGTCCTCGGCGAGAGACACGTCGTATCCACCGATGAGCGCCCCCGTGCCGAGACGAAGGACGAGCGGAATCGCCGCGCTCATGACTTTGCCCAATTCACCCTCGCGCACGGTGAACGCGCGCGGCGGGACGTCCGAGAGGATGACGACGTCATCGTCATCCGTCCCCGCCTCGACGCGCGTCGGCTGTCTCGTCGCGCGCGAACGACGCGCGCGACGCGTTTCGATCGACGACGACGTCGACGCGGGTCGATCGCTCGCGCGCGACGCGAACGCGAACGACGACTTCATCGAGAACGGTGCGGCGACGCGTGACGACGCGGAGAGTACGATTGTAAAAGTGGGGTGAAAAGACGGCGGCGTTCGGGTGACGCGCGAGACGTCGACGGACGAGGAGGATGCGCGCGTCACCGTCGCCGTCACCGTCACCGTCG
>Ga0181565_10003527_pt1 | contig 12008 bp, 3 predicted proteins | sample 101ome_16_FD_129661 | JGI IMG/M metagenome (GOLD analysis project Ga0181565, IMG submission 129661) | Coastal salt marsh microbial communities from the Groves Creek Marsh, Skidaway Island, Georgia - 101401AT metaG (megahit assembly) | ecosystem: Environmental > Aquatic > Marine > Intertidal zone...
GGATTTTCATTCAAGAAAACTTGGTATTGCTCAAGAGCCTGCTGCCCCCCCTTACTAGAACTTCCTCGAATGGCGCGCCATCCATTCACAAGCGTTATTCCTCGAACGAGGTCCCCGTCCTTTGATTGACTAACAAGAATGGAAATATTTTTAGGTCGCTTCAAAGACAGAGATATAAAAGCATTCTCATGCCAACATGATAAAACGCCTGGAGTCTCATGAGTTGGTTTATAACCACCTAAGTAGATATATTTCTTGCGAGAAAATAACAAATACACGTAGTGAAAAAGACCAATCAAAATACTTGCAAGAAAATTAGTTGTACTTCCCTTGATCATAATACCCCTCAGCTAAAAAACTTCATCATTGTCATAATTGATGGCCAATTAACTGTCATGAAAAAATCTGCAAAAAACGAATAATAAATAAACATCTACTGAGATTTTTATGTAATCGTTCAAAAATTTTACTTTTTATAAAAATGCCTGATAGCATTTTAGTATATTTATTTTATTTTGGAGACACCATGGCATCTTTTTTATTTTCTCTAGGAATTGTTTCCGTTTGCTTATTCATGTTTGGAATAAATTTAGATCTTATGTGGTTGAGATTACTTGCAAAACCACTTCCAATATTAGCGATGATCATCTGGGCCAGTGCTCAAAAAAAATCAGCTTATCGCAATAGAATTCTACTAGGATTAGCTTTGTGTGTTATCGCCGACATGCTACTTGAGTTTAGAAAGTCTACCTTCCTATATGGTGTCATCTTTTTTCTATTGGGCCACATCGCATATATCTCTGGTTTCATCAAAAAGAACGCCAAATTAAAACTCGAATTATTAGTACCATTTTCAATTTGGGGTGGAGTCATTTTCTTTGTTTTAAAAGATGGTTTGGGCAAAATGTATTACCCCATTCTCGCCTATACTTTTGTCATCGTCATTATGATGTGGCGTGCGGCTGCTATCGCAGAGACGGGTAAAAAACTTAACTGGATGTCTTATCTAGTTTTGATCGGTGCAGTCTCTTTTGCATTTGGCGACACTCTTATTGCATTTGATCGATACTATCAAAAAATACCAAGTGTTAGATATTCAATATCTGCAAGCTACTACATCGCTCAGTTTTTAATCACTGGCTCCATTGCTTTTTTGAGTCGACCTAAGCAGAAAACCGACCTTCAAGCCACGGTTTAAGCTTTTCACTAAACGCTTCATTAAATTCTGCAAGTAAGTTGATTAAAGAACTATTTTTTTTCGTCAAAAGAATTTCAAAAGAGTTTGCGACTACTTCAAGTCTTGCGGTAAACTCTCCTGACTCTTTTTCGACGAGACAAAAGTTTACATTCGACTTATAAGGAGAACTGCGCTCTATTTTACAAACAAAATCATAAACGGCGCGTTTTATATCATCGCTGTCATGAATTAGATTAAATGTAATATTTGGTGTTTGTGTAAAAAATGACTCCATAAACTACTCCTAACAAAGCCCAATAAGATATCTTACCAAAAAAACCAAAAAGAAAAAGAAATTGTAAGAAGATTTATGGCGCTAACTGGACAAAACATCTAGTATTAAAATAATAACTGTCCAAATCGGTCAACAACAGGGACCCGTATTCAGGTAAACCGGTTAGATCTGCCGGCAACTCTGCTGTTGCAACGTTAAAACGGTCTGGAACACGACTTCCACTCCACATAAACTGATAATAAAAGTTATCCTCAAGGCTTAAATTATATGAGTTGATACTATCTTCAAGTACCACTCCACCAAAGTTATTTGGAACAGAGCCACCAAGCCAAATAAAGCTTCTTATTAATTCTGGATCAATATTATATTTTTCAATATTAGATAAAATTATTTTCCATTCCCTTAATGTAATTTGATTATGAGAAATATCATTAATTGAGTTTGCATTTAATAACACCTCTAGATCTACCTTTTGAGAACAAATCTCCGTTGCGTCCCCTAAACTAAGATCTGAAGCATCTGAGGCGAGTGATTTTTCAATGAAAATATTTTCGAGGTAGGAATAGGCATAGTTATCTGAGTTTGGTGTTGTATAAAAAGAAAAAATATTTTTTTCTGCTTTATCAAAAGCCAAAAACTTATCACCAAGAAAGTTGACGACAGGAACAACTCTCACATAATACCGACTAGAAGAATTAAGATTCTCTACGCTACAAGAATAGTGCTCTATCAATTGATCCGGAGTAATTTTACAATTTGCAGAATCAGGATTTATTGCCTTCACTTTAATTTGATCATCTGATGCCAATACAGAAAGACTTGGGTCAACAAAAACAAGATACTCAACAATATCACCAAAGTTTGTATCATAGGAAAAATCTTTCCAAAGGATTTCGGCACCGGAACTGCTGGTATTAATCTTATAAATCGAACGTGCATTTCCGTCTTCCATTAAATTCGCATAGGCCGGTGGCGGATTCAATTTACCTTTTATACTAACTCCCATCATTTGATTTGGTGGCGAAGAATCAATGGGATGATTAGAAAAATACTCGAATACACCAAAGTTTGAATTTAAATAATTATTAATTTGATTAGCATTAGGACGGTAATAAATCATTCCAAGACACTCTTCTCCATTATTAATACCATAAGACTCGTATCCACTAGGTGAATCTTTTAGAACCTTGCCATCTGAAACAAGCTCCATACTTTTAAGCAAGCAATGCTCTTTTACATATAACTGTATCTCTCCACTTGAAGAGCTAAAGACATTAACTAGATTTTCAATGCCATTAACAGTCTCTGGCACCCAACTCAATTTAGAATCCCAAATTAAGATGGGAAGTGTTTCGAAATTTCTCAAACAAAATTTTCTGTAAATGCCGCTAGAAATATCACTAAATAGATTTTCTCCGATATCAATGTTAATTGATTTTATTTCATAATTACTAGAGTTCTTCGTGTAACTAATTGTATCTAAACTCAGCGGATCATTTGAACAGATATCTGTTTCAACAACTTCTCCGCTCGATAAAGTATTATAAACAACTTTGAAGGGAAGAATTTCACCATTAACTAAAACGGTTGTTTTTATCGGAATCTCTTTAAAGGTTCGTTGTATATTCCCACTGTAAAATTCTGGATTAACTGACTCATACCCAATAACAAAATCAAAGTCTGAGCTGACGGTGACCTCTCCAGGAGTAAAAGTAAGGTCGATTAAGCAAGACTCTCCGCTTGCAATCTCAAATGTTCCATCACTATTATAGCAAGTCACAGGAACATTGACATTCACACTGCTGGGAGCAGTATCTAAAAAAACTTGATCATTAGTATTTTTAAATAAAAAAATTGGTGCAATTGGGAAGTTTTGCCCATTAAAGATTTCTATATACTGATGAGCGACTTCATTCTTCGCTGCCTCTATTTCAAAAAAAGAATCCATTCGATTATTAGCTTGAAAATTAATAATATTTTGCCCACCTGTTTGACATGAACTTCCCTGTGAAAAACATACATTTTGATTATTTGCAGGTAAACTACTGGCGCCAAAATCAAACACAATATCTCTTGTGGGTAATGTTTCTAAGCCTTCTGGGTTTAATAGATCTTGAATAGTTAGGGTTATTTTCAAAAAGTAATTACTCTCCCCCAAAGGAACAAATTTGAGTAAGTATCCATCACTTGCAAAATTAGATAGTTTTTCGATTTCTGAAATTTTTTCGTTGATACCGCTAGGGTTTAAAGAACAGCCAAGGTTAATTAACTCATTATAAAAAGATGAGGATGGAATGATACCAGCTACCTCCCCCGGAGAAAAGGCTCCGTCATCAGTTTCAATTTTACATCCAACAATTGTTGAGTTTTTATTTCCTGAGGAAACAAATTTAAAATTAAAATAATGATCTGTTAAATCATTGTTAGCATATGCTCCAAGAAAAATCTTCCAATCAGCATCACGAAATAAACCACTATTGCGGTGAAAGGATATATTTTCAAGATTAATTGCTTCTAATCGATCTCCAAAATCTCCATTCTGAATAATTTTAGAATTTAGAAAATAACTATCAGGATAAATAAAATCAAAATCGGATATTTCATTTAGTGGTTTAACTCCATGTGATGACCTCATTAAAGCAGTTTTGGTCATTGGAAAGACATCTTGAATATAAATATTTCCCTTTTCCATATAGGACATCATCAACTCAAAATCATCATTATTTTTTGTGGCCGTTAACACGTGCTCATCACCATATATTTGATTATCTCCGAGAATTTTATTGTCTATACCAAGAGGTGCGTTTTGATCTCCATCCAGGTAATAAATAATTGGGGACTCTTTCCAAAAATATTTTTTATAAGAAGGAAGAAATTTTAAATCATCAGAGGTATTTCCAATAAATTCATCATTAGCGCTAAAAGGCTGGGTTAGAAAATCTTGATTATAAGACGTTTTAAAAACTCCATAATCATTGCCAAACTCTTGCGTGAAGTTCGTTTCATCAAGAATTGATGGGGCGAAACATGAAAGGTCATTTAAATTTGGTTTAATTTTTAATCTTAGAACACAACTTTGACCCTCTTTTAGAGATCCACGCTTGTTTTTAGAAGAAATTAAAGGACTAAGTTGATCTAACTCAGCACCAGAACTTTCCTTAAAACCAAGTTTAGTATGATCGATGATATCAAAGCAGTCATAGGTTGGGAAAATATCCTCAAGTCCACCATAGTCTTCTTTTAAGAGTACGGCATCACGTTCTAATCCTTGAGCAATGTCGACAATTTTATAAAAACTACAGGAGTTTCGATTATTTCGATTTAAGTCTCCACCGCTTCCAAAGTACATATAGCTGATTTCATTTGTTCCAACGTTCGTCACAAAAATATCAAACGTACTTTCGTTTCCATAAACAGGCTCAATCCCTTTATCAGTAAATGCATATTTTCTAAGATTTCCCCATTGCTCCATGTTTGAAAATCTTAGAACACCTTTATTAATAATCGTGGAAGAAACTCTAGCGACTGTCCTCTTCTCACCATAGGCTGTTCCATCGTCATTATATAATGACCCATTTTCATAGATAAAATTAAATTGTTTAAAAGGTAGATCCTTAGTATTAACTAAAAGATCTCCTAAATGGTCATAAAGAAGAACATTATTGGCTGAGCTTTGTGCGTAGACTTTGTTTAAATTAAGAAAGAAGGAAATCTCACAAAATGAGTTTACTGCAAGAAACTCTTTACACGTTGTTTTTACATTTCTATAGAAGGTTTTTTCATTGTCGCTTAGCGATGTGATGTCTTGAGTGAATATTTCATTATCTAAGGCTAATGGTAACTCAAATCCATCGGCGCCAAAAAGGTATTGAGAATCTGAGACTTTTTTCATTCTTGCCGTCTCACCACCAACATTCTTAATCTTTAAAGTATACCTTTCTCCAATGTCAGGTGAGTTAACAAGCGTCTTGGATCCGATATCAAAAAATTGATCCGTTTCGTGATTAAACGTGCCAAATTTTTGATGAATAAAATTGTCTTGAGATTCATAATCCACATCTCCTGAAAATGATTCTTGTTCAGACTCCAGTGAGATAACTTGAAGAAGGGCAGGCTTCTTAAATTGATAGCTAATATTTGAAATTGGAATTGTCTTTAAATTTTCTACACCGCCGAGTCGTGAGTCATATTCCAAGGTAACATAAACCTCGTTAACTCTATCACTATTTACTTTTTCAAATTTTGTACTCGGCCAATAAACTAAATCAAAAAAACATTTTTCCCCAGCGATATTTTTATCTTTAGGTTCCATGCTTCTTCCAATACACGAAGTAAAATTCCTATCATAAACTTTAAACGGCAACTCAGATAGATTTACTTCAATACCACTAATGTTTCGACAAGTTAGCTCTTTGTTTTCGACCTTCACCTCGCGGCATTTAGCGATTAAGCGATTAAATCGATCATAAAAATTAAATGACTTTATAACCCCCTCTTTATAACCATCATTTTGCACTGTTATTGTTTTTGGAGAAGCTTTTGTTCCTGTAATAATTTGGCTATATGAGAGTTTATCCGTAATTCCGGTAAAAATTAAGCTTGCTTCGATTGCCGAACTAGTGAATCCAAAATTTGCGACTAAATTCCCCTGTTCGCCGTTTGAGCTTCGTCCATAATTAATTTTCAATATAGCATCATAAAAAAGTCCTGGGTCATCTTGTAATAAGTTGCTATTTGAGTAGTTGATGATGAGTCGGCATTTTTGATTTGGTTTAATTATCTTAGGGCAATTATGCTCCTTAACAAAAAAACCACTATCAATTTCAGAGGTATTTTCCACCCCATCTTTATCAATCAACCGAATAGAGTTTTGAATTTCAAATGATGTATTAAAAGCTGACAATCCTCCACTATTGACTATTTCAACAAGATGATCATCTTCTACAATCTTTGCCTTATCCAAGACCCCAAAACTAAATATTGAATTTTCATCGACGAAACTCAATGTTGCATACTCACCGACAACTGCCCGATATTTTACGTTTACTCTAATTTCATCAATAAGGTTTTTGTATTTAAGAATTATGCGCTGAAAGAACTCACCTCGTCGGTCAGGCTTAAAGAAAAATCTAATAGTACAACTGCTCCCAGCAGGTAATTTAGAGGTACAATCACCTCCGTTGCCTGGAAAAATAGACTCATCAAATTCATTTAAAGCGTAATCCATATTTGCATTTGATTCAAAATCACGAATAAAATTTAAGGACAGATCAAAAATTTCGTAGTTTGAGTTATTAGTAATTTTTAATTCAGTTAATTTGTCCTCAGAGTCTATTAGAAACTCACCTAACTGGCCGTCATTTTCGACTTCTATTGTGGGGAGCTGTTCAATCCCCTTCGTTTCAACCACAACGGTGTCTTGTTGCTCAGCCGGAGTACATCCAAAAATTATTGAAATTATAAAAAATAAAAATGGGTGAAAAACTCTAATCATTTTCATTGATCTTCACCACACAACGAAGCCCAGTATCATCCTTTGATATTTCTTGGGTGTAGGAGTTATTGCCTCGTAAAATAAATGAATACCTTCCACTCAAGGCTTCCCCTGATGGATCAGAGTTATACCTTGCTGCTCCACCTACGGAAAAATTAAAAAAAGATGAATCAGCAACTCTCCAAGTGTAAGTCACATAAGGAGTGCCACTAGCAATCTCACTTGAGGAGTCAACAACATCATCAAAAAACGCTTCATTGGTCGACTCGATTCTTGTTATATGCCTTTCATTAAAGCTGATATTCTTTGATGCCCGACTCGAGATATAGTCATTAACACCATCATTTTGAAAACTTGAATTTCCTAGATTAAAGTTATTATTTTCTATTCTAAACAATCTATTGTCAGAAGATCCCTCACAACTTCCAGCAGCACAGCTTAATGGCATTCCAACCATTGGGTTAAAATAGATAAAGTTCCCACTCTCAACTGAGCTAATATCATCTGAGAAAAGCAATGCTTGAGACTTCTTTGGTTCTCCAAGCTCACTGGCACTACCAAAATCTAAGAAGGTTCCGTCTCCGTTTCTTAAGTCATTAAGTATCGAAATATTAAAGTGATTAAATATTGGCCCTAGTAATTTTCGATCAAGGAAGTCTAGAAAGAAATCAAAGACAGGGCTATACATTTCACTACCTTCAACATAAGTCATTGTCTCTTGAAGATCATGTCCAGCTCCAACGACATTACAGTACATTTTACTCTGAGCCTGTGGAACGTATGGAAAAACGTTTGCGCTCTCTAGTATCTTTATTCCCAATAAGTTTCGATAATTATATTCAAGCGGACTCGTTTCTAACCTTTGCATTACTAAGTTATTTAAACTTTGATCTCTTCGAACATCAAAGTCAGCGCTTAATTGACCGCTCATTTCGCTTGAATAGGCAAGAACACCCGTTGTTCTCGTAAAATTGTTTTCATCACCAATTTTAAACCACATCTCTCGATCATTAAAATTACAAAAAATTCGATCAGCCGTCATCTCCATGATATTTCCCACAGCATCTTGAATACCAAAGCGTGACACACATTTCTCAGAATTATAATTTTTCACCTGCGAATCTATAACATTACTCTCTCCAGAAGGATCAATTTGTGACGAGCCGGAAAAGAATAGTGACAACGGAGCAGCAACTCCATCATTTATCCTATTAGGCAGAGCTGGAGTGATAAAATCCCCATCCTCCACCTTTTCGAGACTAACCTTTCGAATACTTAAATCCAGGCTTACCCCTTGCTCATCTTCCAATGGTGATACACCTGAATTCGTGTTACACCCGTTTACCTGTCTAGCAGAAGGTGCACCATCTCTTCTATCATTCTGTGAAAATTGACGTGATTCTAACTTTTGAATACTTTCAGCATCAAATGTATCAGGCCAGGCACTGAACGCAATGAACTCCTTCTTGGAAGGAAGCCTCTTTTTCTTTTGCGCAATTTGATGAACCTCATTGTTTTCATCATTTGGTTTGACGACTAGAGATATTTTATATTTTTGACAAAGCTTATTAGCTTCCTCTTGACCTATATTGGAGATCGGAGGTGCCTTAGCTGCATTTGTTGTTAGGACTCTCATAATATTTAGATTTGGGAAGTACCTATTAGAAGTTGCCTCAGGCATTTGATACTCAGAGTTTCCACTCTCTAAATACATTTTATGTAAAGGATTTTTAAGCTCGTTGATGCTTAGATCTCCTAGGCTAACTGAACTACCGCTTGCATCCTGAAGATCATTTATAGCGTTACCATTTAACAATGAAGATGATAACAACTGGTTGACAGAAAACCACCTTGGCTTAACTCCAGTTGCTGAATCTAGATAGCTTAAATTCACCCAACACTTTGAGTCTGTTTGCATTAAACTTCTCTTTCCTAAATTAATAAGCCTTCCATCATTCGTTGTTGGGCCAACCTGATTAAAGTTTTCACCAGAAGCGAGGGTCGAGGCAAGGCCTTCATTTCCTGAAGTGATATCACCAATATATCCTCTATTGTATGCAGAGAAACTGGCTCGATTGTATAAAACGGCAGCAAACTCAGACTGAACAACATATTGGTCTGCAGTTTCAATTGAACTACTTGGTCTAAAATATGATTGGAGGAAATGACCATTTTCATTAGCATTACTAGCATCAGTATAATTGGGCCCACCGAAGGCTCCTGGAAAAGTATATCTATTAATAGAAAAGTTAAGAGCTGTATTATCACTTTTATCCTGACTTAGTTTTGTCACCCAACTGCCGACACAGTCACCTTTTCTCGCGCGCTTCATATCAACGTAAGATTCTTCAGACAGTCCGCTTGAAGATGTGCTTAAAGGATATTCATCATAAATAATCGCACCAGTGTCGTCGGAATAACTTTTAGCGACACAGCCCTTCGTTTCATTGTAATTAGCTAAATCACTGGGCATTGCTGAAGCGCTCCAGTCCGCGGCATCTCCGCGAGTCCAATTACAACCGAGCTCAAAACGATCAATTATTAAATCTCCTCCAATATCATAAACGGTATCGCCTGAATACCAAGGAGTTGATTGCCCTGATGAGCCGAGACCGTCATAAGAACAACTATAATGCCCATTTGGATTTTTATTAAGCTCTCTAAAATTTCCGTCAACTGATAAATCAAGACACATTGATCGATTGATAATTTTACGATGAGCAAAAGACATATTTGGAGGCGGAAGAACAACCTTAATAACATTATCCTCACCAATTAATGGTATCGATATATCATTAAAAACCACTTCAACTTTATATAGGTACACTCGTGCTCGGTCGAAATCATTAACACTGTTTGCATTCATCACCGAGTAATCTGTAAATGATACTGTTCTAGGGTGATAAGCACTTAAGCCGTTGTGATAAAATCGTGTTCGACATGACTGAACAAATTCAGCATTAGAGACTTCATCAACAAAGTAACACGGATAAACAAGCCCACTATTTTCTTCCGTTTGCACATATTGATTAGTTAATCCCCCTTGGGTGTTTACCTTTGTCAGGTCGACCCAGTTAACGCCCATATCACTAGATCGAAGAACTCGATAACCATACTTACGTTGATTTTTAGGAGTCAGAAAAATAGAATCATTAATTTTATAAAGAATATCAAAAAATGTTTCATCTTCGTAAGTTCCATTAGTCTCATCAACCAACCTCTTTCCAAAAACTAGGTCTTTCCACTCAAGATGAATGATACCTTTATTACTCCAGTCTTTTTGCTCGACATTGAACACACCATCAAAAATACTTTTTTGAACAATTTCAGGTTGATCAATTTCAACTGGAGCAAAATCCTCATCTAGCCTTTCTTCTAGATGATGACGAACAACAGAATAAGACCCATCTGGATTTAACACATATTTTGTTTCGTATCTAGCATCTGTTTTAGGACCGAGGGAAATGACATTAGTCCATTCGTTGAAACTTATTTGTGGAATTTTAACCTGGCAAACACCCGTTCTTGAGTTATATTCACTAGCGTAAGTAACACCCAGTTCTTTTAATATAGGTAACACTGCCGTCGCGTATCTTTTAGCGGGAATTAAGTTTTTGAAATCAAAGTAATTCGTTCCCTTTGGAACATCGACGTAACAATATTGGCCATCCTCACAAACTGCCCCCTCAACTAACTCAACGCCATTAATTTTAGCCTTTTCAAAACTAAATAGCTCAGAGGTTTCACTTTTAATAAAAACACGATAGTAATTAAAAATACCACCTGTTGGTTCTTTGTACGAGACTCGAAGGCTTAATGGGATAGTGTTGCCAAATGAATCAATCCCCTCCTCACAAGTATCATTTTTACCAACAAACTGCTCCAAGTTTGGTTGAAGTCTCTTCAATTGAAAGCAGCGAACAATCATTTTCTTTCTTGCATCATCAGTGATCATGCCATCACTAGTTATATTGACAGGAGAAAAATCACCATGCTGATTAATAGAAGGAGAAATGCCAAAGCAATAATTTCTATTTTCTTGATATGCTTCACCGCCTAGAGTTACCGTGATTGTCTCTAGCTCCTCCCATTCCTTTTTATAGGCATCAAACCCAATTTCTCTTTGAGGAAAATCATTTTTAACTCTGATAGCATCACATATACTGCCATTAATTGGTGTAAGCTCCCCACCAACCTTAACCAATGTTGAGGTTGAAAGGTTCTGGGGATTTTCAAAGCACCATAAATTTAAATCATCTAGGTATCCACGCTCGGTATCAATACTCGGAAAAGAAAAATGAACATCGCCACTTAACAGCTCAGCAGGCGACTTGGCGAACTCAACACTAGAGATGCCCTCAAATTGTGAAATCTTTGGATAAGTAAAAACACTGGATTCTTTTGAGAAGGCCTTCTCTGAGCAATTCTCACCGCCACATGCAACCACGACCACTTGATACTCTTGATATTCGTCTAAATCTGCAACAGTTGTACTTGTGACAGTTGAATCAACTCTCAAGCACCCCTCTCCGCTGGCTGACGAGTACGGATTACAACTTGTCCCCCTAATGAATCCACAGTTTTTAATATTTAAATGACAACCAGACTCATCAGCACACGTTGGGCAAAGCTTCTTAATAAATAACCGATATTCACTAAAACCACCTGTTCCTCTACTCCACTCAACGTCAATACTATTTAGAGCATCAAAACCTGATGAAGGACGAGTAAAAATAAATGTATCACTTAGACCGTATTCGAGTGAAATATTATTTGTTACAGTAGAAATGATTTTATTATTTTGTTCATAAGAATAATTTAAGCCTGACTTTTCTTTTTGATCTAAGTAGTACCCATAATTAATTGCACGAACCCTAAAGAAATATTTAGTTCCAGGAGTTAAACCGGAAACGACGACTTGAGAGTCATAGCTGATAATTGCGGCAAGACTAGATGGAATTGTAAACTTTCCACCAGAAGTAAAGTCATTGGACTTTAAACTACTAATACCGTTAGAGCTTGAGGTATAAGAAACCTCATAA
>Ga0181565_10003537_pt1 | contig 11995 bp, 10 predicted proteins | sample 101ome_16_FD_129661 | JGI IMG/M metagenome (GOLD analysis project Ga0181565, IMG submission 129661) | Coastal salt marsh microbial communities from the Groves Creek Marsh, Skidaway Island, Georgia - 101401AT metaG (megahit assembly) | ecosystem: Environmental > Aquatic > Marine > Intertidal...
TCCACACCAGCAGTTGGAGAGCCTGGCCCCTTATGTGATGACTACCCATCTCAAGGATATGGGGCTTGCTCCCTATGAGTCGGGGTTCCTTCTCAGTGAAGTGCCGCTTGGCCAGGGGATACTCAATCTGAATGCGCTCTGTGACCGGTGCCTCCAAAGCTCTCCCCATATACAGTTCAACCTGGAGATGATCACACGAGATCCACTCAAGGTACCTGTCTTGGAGTCTGATTTCTGGATCACGATGGAAGAGCTGCCGGCGAGGGACCTGGCCTGGGTCTGGAAAAAGGCCCAGCAAAAAGGTCAGGATGCGGCGGCTGCCTTGCCAAGTGTATCACAAAAAACGGATTCTGAACGTCTGGCCTACGAGGAGGCCAATGTGCGAGCCTGCTTTCAATACGCGAGGCAGTCGATGGGGTTTGACGAAGCTGGATGATATGAAAGAACAACACGCCGCCCTCCCTGGTATTGGGCAATTTCGCATGGATGGTCATTTGGCCATGATCACAGGAGGTTCCAAAGGTCTGGGATTCGCCATGGCAGATGGGCTGGCTTCCGCGGGAGCCAACGTGGTTCTTGTGAGTCGCCACGGCGATGAGGCCAAAGCTGCCGCAGCTCACATTGGCTCTGCGCGAGGCGTAAAAGCCATCGGCTATCAGGCCGATGTGACCCATGAAAAGGAGACTCAATCCATGGTGGATCATGTGGTCGAACAGTTCGGGCGGGTGGATGTCTTGATCAATAGTGCTGGTATTAATATCAGAGGCCCTATTGATACGCTGAAGGCTGAAGAATTCAGAGAGGTCATGGAGATCAATGTGACCGGTACATGGATGGTTTCTCGCGCAGTCGTGCCGGTTATGAAAGAAGCGGGCTATGGTCGAATCATTCAGCTGGCCAGTGCTCTGGGGTTGGTTGGGGTTGCCAACCGAACCCCTTATGCCTCCAGTAAAGGAGCAGTGGTTCAGATGACACGATCCTTGGCCCTTGAGCTGGCTGACCAGGGAATCACCGTCAATGCCATTTGCCCTGGGCCTTTTCTAACGGAAATGAATGTGCCTATTGCTGATACTGAAGAGGGGAAACGCTTCATCGTGGGAGCCACGGCTCTGAAACGCTGGGGGCGTTTGGAAGAAATCCAAGGGGTTGCTATTTTTCTGGCCAGTCCCGGGGCCAGTTATGTCACTGGAAGCATGTTCTCTGTAGATGGTGGATGGACAGCGCAGTGAATGTTTCAGCCATCGACCGGGACCATCGCGCTGCCAGATGCTTCATCCAGTGCTTTGAGAACGATGGATGGGGTCAGCAATTCAGGCAAAACGATGGGCTCTGCACCCTCCGAAGGCGGGTAGACCAAGACCAATGGCACCCCGATGCGACCATATTCCTTCAGCTTTTGGGTAATCCTCATATCCTGGAAAGTGTAGTCCCCCCTCATGGTAAGGCCGCCAATCGACTCCAGTTTTTCTTTGACTGAGGGAATTTCGATGCTGGTTTTTTTGTTCACCTGACAATTGGGGCACCACTTTGCGGTGAAGTCTACCAATACCACTTGCCCTTTTTGCTGGGCTTGAATCACCGCCGCTTCGGACCATGCCATCCACTGGATGCCGTTTTTGCCTGAGATGAGGGTGGCATCGGAAGGGGTGTTTCCGCCGTCTTTGAGGGCGGGCCGGCGCCAATTCAATTCATGTTCCAGGATCCACCCATAGGTGACGAGAATCCCCGCCAGAAGAGCACCCCATGCCCATCGCTTTCGACTCCCTGCCTTCTGAATGCATTCCCCATAAATCCATGCCAAAAGGGAGATGGAAACCAGACAGAGGCCCAGCCAGAGGTCTCCACCAGGCCCAAAGTGCAGTCGGGCGATCGAATAAAGCCAAACCACCGTGCCCAGCATGGGAAAACCCATGAAAACCTTGAAACGTGTCATCCATGCGCCCGGGCGGGGCAATATCTGAAGCCAGCCTGGATTCCAGCTCAAAGCGACGTAAGGTAATGCTAGACCGACTCCGATGGTGGTAAACATTAAAAGAATGCCTGATGGAGGCTGGGTGAAGGCAAATCCAAGTGCGGTGCCCAGGAAAGGAGCCGTGCAGGGGGTCGCCAGGATGGTCGCCAGGACACCGTTGGCAAAGGCGCCTCCCCGCCCATGGCCACCACCCAGTCGAGAGGCTACTCCTGTCAGGGATCCACCTGTAATTTCGAAGACTCCAAAAAAATTAAGGGCAATCAAGGTCAGGAGGATCGTCATGAGTATGAGAAATTGCGGATTTTGAAACTGCATACCCCAATTGGCGGACTGACCTGTGGATTGGATGGCGATGACGATGGAAGCTAGAGCCCAGAAGGAGACCACTACTCCTAACCCGTAAAGCAGACCCATTTGAAATACCTTTTTGCGATCTTCAGCTCCCTGCTCCACAAAGCCCAAAATCTTGAGGGAAATCACTGGCAATACACAGGGCATGAGGTTGAGGATCATGCCACCTAAAAGCGCAAAGCCCAACATGAGCAGCATCGATGGCCTTTGAGGTGTTTTGTTTGAAGGGAGTGTTGTTGCCTGCGTCGAATTCGTCGTTTTTTCAGTTTGAGGAAAACTATCTCCCAAAACGATGGTCGTTTCCCTGATCCATGGCTTTTCATCCATATCAATCAGGAGAGCGACCCCTGAGATTTGGGTGGGCCAGGAGTCTTCCCAGTTGAGAACATTTTTCTCCAGCCGAATGGCTTCGTTACGATTCGGCAGGAGGGTGGAGGCGCCACCCAATTCAAACGAGTCATTCTCATGGGGGTAAAAGTCTAGCCAACGAAAGCCACTCTGAGGATCGAGCTCCAGAGTAAGAATGCGTTCATCTTCGGCCAGCGTTTTGGACCAATCCGCTCGGAGGGGTAGCGCGTTATCGATCTCTGGAACCAGATCTGCCGACCTTTGGATCATGGGGGCCTCATCGGAAGCTTTCTCCTCCAAAGAAATCTCCATAGTGCCCAGAACTTTGGCTTGGCGAGGAACACAGGTTTCCTGACATTCCAGCCAGTTCACTTGGCATTGCAGGTTGAGCTGCCCGGGCTTGAGAGAAGCATCGAATTGCAGAGGAACCAGAAGAAGAACTTCTTCATGATAACTGTAAGAAGTCAGTCCTGAAGCCACCTCTTTTTCGGGCAAAGGCCATTGGATAGAACCCGTCTCTACTCCCGGGGGCAGATCCCATGCAAGAGAGGGGGGTTGCGCGGCATCTCCGCCATTGCGCCAATAGGTATGCCACCCTTCTTTGAGCTCAAAAACAATGGCCGCAGTCGCCGTGCCACCGGGTGCGACAGCCCTTTTGGTGGTCCAGAGTGAGACCTTGGTTTCAGCCGACCACAGACTGGTTGGCAAGCCCATAAACACCGCCATCGCCAATTGGCATATGCTAACTGGAAGTTTCCTGTTAAAGCCACGGAGCATTGTTGGGTGATGCGTCATGCGTGATCCAGACATCTGTCTTTGGCTCGGAGGAGCCTCCTTTAAAATTAGAGGATGAGCAACGAAAAGCAACCACCGATCCGTATTCATGCCAAGCGGAAGGAGTTGCTTCTCCCGGACTTATGGCTGTCCCGGCGTGGAATGGCCCGTGAGGCGGGGACTATGATCCCAAATGCTGGAGGAAGGAAATGAGGGGTTTATCCAGCAATAGGCAGCTTTCGACCCTAGCGGCTCAGGGGGTTGAGCTGGAGTTTGGTATCCACAATCTTGGTGATGGAAGTGTGACAGGTAGAACAGCGTCCTTTGAGAATTCTACGATCTTTTTGAATGATCTTTTCTTCCTGACAAATCATGCCGCGTCGGGTGCGACACTCAGGGCAATAAACTTCATGCATAATGCAACTTGCATGAGATGGTGCGATCTCTATGACCCAGAAAATCGGGATGGAAACTTTCCTGTTCTCTTTTCTTCCAAGCCGTTGGCACTGTCCGGCTCGGGATGCCGAACATCTGGCATCCACTCCGTTTAAGACAGTGCCTGCAAACCGCAGTTTCAGACAAGTTGCGGCGTATTAAATCAGGCTATTGAGAGAGGTCAACATTGTTTTCCACTTATCGGTAGGTGTTGGCCAGTTGATCAATGCGAGGACGAAGGGGGGAATCTGGGCCGTTGCGCTTGTCGATTTCGGCAAAGGTCTTGCGCGCTTGAGCAGGGTCCTTCCTGCCCACCTTTTTCACATATTCCAGTTCAATTTCGGATAATTTAGGGTCCTTGAGGTAGGGGCGGTATTGCTGAATCCATGCCTTGAGCGCGGCAGCATCTTTTTCTAAAACCAAATCCAGTGCAGGTTGTAAACTGGCTGGCATTCCGGGCAAGTCTTCCGGTATGGCCTCCTCAACCGTTTCCGGGGTCAATTCAGCACTGTAATAGGCCTCACCTCCGGCATCCTTGGTGAGTTGACGATCTGCTTCTTTCATGAAGACGATCATCCGCGTCCCAACGGTTCCAACGATCAAAAATATCCCAACCGCAGCAACTTTAGCATTCATTTAACGTTCCTTAACTCGTTTGACTTTTGCCCCGAGGCTTCTGAGCTTTTGGTCCATGCCCTCATAGCCTCTATCCAGGTGATAGATGCGATTGACTTGGGTGCGCCCTGGGCACATCAAGCCAGCAATCACAAGCGCAGCCGATGCCCGAAGGTCACTGGCCATCACCTCAGCTCCACTTAGCGGAAGCCCTCCGCGAATAATCGCGCTGGGACCTTCGATAGCAATATCCGCACCCAACCGAGCCAATTCGTTCGCGTGCATGAAACGAGACTCAAAGATACGTTCTGTGATGATGCTCAGCCCTGCCGCCTTGAGCATCAAAGCCATGAGTTGAGCTTGTGCATCGGTGGGAAAGCCTGTGTAGGGTTGAGTGCTCACGTCGACGGCGCTGATTTCTCCCCCCGGTAAAATTTTGAGTGATGTGCCACGCGCCTCCATTCGGACGCCCGCTTCCTTCAGTTTGTCCAGGACAGCGGCAAGGTGATCGCATCTCATGTGATGCAAGGTGACTTCCCCATTGGTGGCAGCCGCAGCCATGGCGTAGGTAGCGGCCTCGATGCGATCAGGGATCACTTCGTGCTCTGCCCCATGCAGTCGATCAACACCCGTGATGACCATTCTGGGGGAGCCAGCACCCTCTATTTTGGCCCCCATGGCGATTAGGAAGTGGGCTAAATCTGTAATTTCAGGTTCGCACGCGGCACTTTCGATGACCGTCACTCCTTCGGCAAGTGTGGCAGCCATCATGATGTTGGCAGTCCCAAGAACGGTTGGGCCAACTCTTCCCCCGAGAAAAACCTCGGCACCTTGCAGGCGTCCCGCCTTGGCATGAACGTAGCCCTCTTGAATGTGAATCTCTGCAGCCAATGCCTTGAGGCCCTTGAGGTGCAAGTCAATAGGGCGCGTGCCGATGACGCAGCCACCAGGCATCGATACGCTGGCCTTTCCGCTGCGAGCCAGCAATGGCCCTAATATGCAAATCGAGCCTCGCATTTTACGGATCAGATCATAATCACCCCGAGCTTTCAAACGCTTGGCCTGAAGGGTCACGACCCCATGCTCATAGGTGAAGTCCGCTCCGAGGGATCGAAGGATTTTTCCCATGAAATGAACGTCACTGAGGTCAGGCACTCTCCGTATGATGCACGTCTCGCGGGTGAGAAGCGTGGCTGCCAAAATGGGCAAGACTGCATTTTTGGACCCACTGATTTCAATGTCTCCGCAAAGCGGGCGACCACCTTGGATCAAGAAGCTATCCATGAGTCGGACTGATAAACTTATGGGTGGGAGGATTCATGCGAAGGTGCAAAAACAATGATTCGATCAATACTATTGTAATCTTGAATGATCTCATCCGCAAACCAGGATGCAGAAATAAAAATCTGGATGATGGAAGAGGCCTGCCCCATGCCACATTCCAGAATTAGCTTGCCAGTGGGTCTCATGAAGGACCCGGCTTCAACGGCAATTCGGCGGTAAAAGTCAAGACCGTCGACTCCGCCATCCAAAGCCAATACAGGGTCGTGATCGCGCACCTCGGGCTCAAGGCTCTGGATTTCATGAGTCGCGATGTAGGGAGGGTTGCAAGTGACGATATCCCATTTCTCCTGACCGGGTGTCAACGACTTCCAAAGATCCGAGCACACCCAACTTACCCTGTTTGAAAGGCGATTTTTTTCCGCATTATGCTTGGCCCATTTCAGCGCGTGATTGGAAAGATCCACCCCAAGAATGGTTGCCTTTGGTAATGCTTTTGCCAATGAGAGGGCGATGCATCCGCTTCCAGTCGCCATGTCCAGACATCTGAGATCCGCATGATCCATCTCTCGGGCGATATTCAACGCTGTTTCGACCAGCAACTCGGTTTCTGGTCGAGGAATCAATACCTCGGAGCAAACATCCAGCTGCAGACCATAGAAGCCGACAGATCCCAGCAGATGCTGAAGCGGAATTCGCTTTTCTCTTGCCGAAATCAATGATTCGGCAATCTTTCGCTGATCCTCGTCGGGTTCCTGCTTGCGGAGGGTCAGCTCCCACGTTTCCAATCCCATCACATGAGCCCAGATCATGCGTGCATTGATCTCGGGGGAAGAGATTCCTCCGGCTTCTAAGCGTTGGATGGTTTGATGAATTAGTTCACGCATTGGTCTCTTCAGCATGACCTTTTGTAAGGGGCTGGTTCAACCTCGCAAGTCATCGAAATGCCAAAGTCAAACCTCCTGCTCCGGGGTGATTCCTGACGATATGGGTATCTTTTTGTCAGGATGCTTTCCATGGATTCGGTTCGATTCTTGACAATCCAGCGCTAGATTGGAATGAAGAAGGAGCTTATTACATACCTTTACACCTCATGGCCACCTACGTTTACGAAACTATTCCTCAGAAAAAAGGGCAAAAAGCTCGTCGCTTCGAAGTGGAGCAGAAGATGAGTGATGATCCTTTGACCCACGATCCCAAGACAGGTATGCCATGCAAGCGCATTATCGTGGGTGGATCTGGTTGGGTGACTCATGGAAGCAGCATTCTTTCCATGAACGTCAAGTCTGGGCGCTAGGTCGCAAGTTTTGAGTCGTCATTTCCCAGTCTGTAGATCTTCCAAACGGTTTCTTGCTTAGGTCAGCCAGCCTATTTCCGAAAAGGACGAGTTGCCAATCGATCGAAGGTTCAGCATCCCTGCTTCATGTTTACCCTGTTAAAAAAGGACCCCAGCAGTCGTGCCAGGCGTGGTCAATTGGCCACTGCACATGGAGTCATTGAAACGCCCGTTTTCATGCCAGTGGGCACGCAAGCCAGTGTAAAGGCGTTGGATCCCCGGGAATTATTGGAAATGGGTACGCAAATCGTGTTGGGAAATACCTATCATTTGGCGCTAAGGCCTGGAATGGACATCATGCAGGAGGCAGGTGGTTTGCATCGGTTCATGAACTGGGATCTGCCCATTCTCACCGATAGTGGTGGTTTTCAGGTATTCAGTCTGGCCAAAATCAGGCAGGTCAGTCAGGAAGGTGTGGCCTTCAAGTCGCACTTGGACGGATCGACTCTGTTTCTGGGGCCCAAGGAGGCCATGGCCATCCAACGACAACTGGGATCTGATATCGCCATGGCCTTTGACCAGTGTCCGGCCCATGATGCACCAGAGGGAGAAATGAAGGAGGCGGTGGACCGCACCTTGCGTTGGGCTGCTGCATGCCTTGATCAACCCAGAGCGGTTGGACAGCAGGTTTTTGGCATTGTGCAAGGTGGTAGCCACCCGGAGATTCGGGAGTCGTGTGCGCAGGCCCTGTGCAAAATGGATTTTGATGGATACGCGATTGGCGGAGTGAGCGTGGGCGAGCCAGAACCTGAGATGATGAAAGCGGTCGAATTCACCGAACCTCTGCTTCCCGAAAACAAGGCGCGTTATGCCATGGGTTTGGGGACACCTGCGCAGTTGGTCGAGCTGGTGGCTCGAGGTGTTGACATGTTTGATTGCGTGCTGCCGACCCGGGTGGCCCGCAATGGGACGGCTTTTACCAAGGAAGGGACCATCAGTATCAAAGCCGGTTATAACAAGCGTGATTGGCGACCCATAGAAGAGGATTGTAACTGTTACGCCTGCCAGCACTTCACGCGTGCTTACCTTCGGCACCTATTGAATGTCAATGAGATCCTAGGGCTACGCATGCTAAGTGTTCATAACAGTCACATGTATCTGGCATTGATGCGTGACATTAGACGCCATCTGGACGAAGGGACTTTCGAAGCCTTCAGAGCCTCGTTTGCGGCGACTTATCGCCCCACGCAGAAAATACTGGATCAACGTGCTGCTCACGCCTTGAGAGAGCAGGAATCTCCATCGAATTAGTTGCAGTACATTATTTGCAAGGTGCCGCCAATCAGGTAGTTTCTCCTCACTAGGCGGCTCATGGATCTACCCGAGCAACTCATCTTTTCCAATGCATCCTGGCTACCTTATGTGCTGGGTAGCTTGGTCTTCTTTGTCTCACTCCTTTTGTGGAGTTACCGAGGCAGCGGACTGTCTTGGCCCCGAACTCTGTTGTTTGTCAGTTTGAAGGTCGCGGCAGCTTTACTTCTATCACTGGCCCTCCTTGAGCCTCAGTGGACGGAGCAAAAACCGGAGCCTGGGGCCAACTTCATTGCCATTGTTGGAGATAACAGCCAGTCCATGAGTATCATGGATCCCGGTTTGGGTCGTTCTCGAGGGGATGAATTGACCGCATTACTGATTACTGAGCCAGGAGCCTGGAGAGACGAACTGGACTCCATGTTCCAGGTCAGGCGTTATGGAATGGATGCTCGGCTTCATGGGCTCAAGGATTTTTCGGAACTGACCTACGATGGAAGTGCCAGCAACATCGGAGGCGCCTTGGCCCAAATTGCTTCGCGGTTCAAGCAGCAGCCACTGGCTGGTGTTTTATTGCTCAGCGATGGCAACACGACCGGAGACATGGATTTGAGCGCCTTGGATTTTTCCGGTCTACCGCCTGTGTATCCGGTGGTCATCGGTTCGGATCAATCCTCACCAGATGTTTCCATACGTCAGATTTCGGTGACCCAGACTGCTTTTGAGGATGCGCCTGTCACCTTGCGGGCCGATTTGCATGCTTCGGGTTATGCAGGCAAAGACATCGCGGTGGATCTTTACGAAGTTTCTTTTGACTCCGAGGATGGCGTAGCCCCCAGCGTCACGGAAATGGAGCCCATGGAATCGGTGCTTTTGACTGTGAGCGATGATGAGGATGACTTGAACGTGCGATTCCAATTCAATCCAAGCAAGCCGGGTATTTCTTTCTACCGACTGGAGACTCGAGTGATTTCCGATCCACTTGCTGTAGGAGAGCCGACCCAGGAAGCCACTCAAGCGAACAATCAGAGAATGGTGGTGGTTCAGCGCGATGCCAACCCTCATCGATTGCTTTACGTTTCGGGCCGCCCGAATTGGGAGTATAAGTTCCTCAACCGTTCTTTGGCAGAGGATGATCAGGTGCAGCTTGTCGGCTTGATTCGTATTGCTCGCAAAGCACCCAAATTTGAATTCAAAGGCCGTCAGGGCGAAACCAGCAATCCTTTGTATCGTGGTTTCGATCGCAAGGATGAGTTTACCGAGCAATTGGATCAGGCAGTCTTTACCCGACTGAACATTCGGGATGAAACTGAATTGGTGGGTGGGTTTCCCAGTCGTGCCGAAGATTTGTTTGGATACACCGCCATCTTGTTGGACGATCTGGAATCCGATTTTTTTACTCAGGATCAAATGAGCCTGATTCAGCGTTTTGTTGCCGAAAGAGGAGGTGGCCTGATGATGCTCGGGGGGTATGAATCCTTGAATCGAGGAGATTATGACCAAACACCTATCGGCAGAATGCTCCCGATTTATCTTGATGGCGATGGAGATCTTGAGGGTATCGAAAGGGTGTCCCTCGAGTTGACGCGTGAAGGGTGGCTACAGCCGTGGATTCGTCTCCGATCCACCGAAGCCCTAGAGCGCGAGCGGCTAGCTTCGATGCCGGAGTTCAAAGTGGTCAATTTGGCCAAAGAGATCAAACCCGGGGCATCGGTTCTGATGCAGGCCAAGGATAGTTTAACAGGAGAGTCCTACCCAGCCCTAGTCAGTCAGCGCTTTGGTGCGGGACGGACGATGACCATGGCCGTGGGAGATTTGTGGCGCTGGCAGATGCATGATCAGACCCAGTCTGGTGATTTGGGCAAGGCATGGCGACAAATGATCCGAGGCCTGATTGCTGATGTGCCCAAGCAGACACAGGTGGATCTCAAGCGTGTCATGATCGATGCAGGGCCTGCGATGGATATTGATATTTCAGTCCGTAACGATGAATTTCTCCCCGTCGACCAAGCCGATGTGAGATTGACGGTGACCCATTTAAAAACTCCCCAGACCGCTGAGGAGAGCGCCGACAATAGTAATGATACCAATGCTTCCACTCCGGCTTCCCGCAGTATCGAGTTGAGTGCGGAACCCGGCTTGAGGGAGCCTGGATGGTATCAGGCCCAATACGTTCCTCGCGAAGAGGGTGCCTACCACCTGGCCGTAGAGATCGCTGGGCCGGAGGGTCAGATCCTGGCTCGCGAAGAATCTGGATGGACCAACGACCCTAATGCGGATGAGTTTCAATCGCTCATTCCACACCGTGCCTGGCTGCAGTCCTTGGCCGATCAGACTGGAGGGCGTGTCTTAGCCAAGAGCGAATTGGACGATTGGGCTCGAGGCCTACAATTTGAAAGTGCTCCCGTCATGCGTGCAGTGACAAGCCCCATCTGGCAAACGCCCTATCTCTTTTTGCTGGCCATTTGCCTGCTGCTGACTGAGTGGTTTTTGAGGAGAAAAGGAGGTCTTGCCTGATGCCTATTCTAACTGGGTCCATGTCTTCGGCGAGTTTCTGGTACACTCGATGGAGTCTCTTCTTGCTTCTGATGACCCATGAGATGGGGTTTTGTTCAAGAGCTCAGGAAGACTCAGAGGCTGTCCCTATAAAAGCCGACTCGGCAGATCTGGTGATTGTGGTCGGTGCCGGCGGGGAGGCCACCTATGAGAGCCTCTTCTCGCAGTGGGCCTCAGTCCTTGCTCAAGTGGGTGAGCAAGCGGGTGCCAAGGTGTGGTCACTGGGTCCAGAGATTCATGGCGAGTTGCCGGGTGAAGGGGTGAAGGGGCAATTTGCCGAACTTGTTCAGCAGTTGAATCGGGAAACGCAAAAGCCTCTCTGGGTGGCCTTTATTGGTCATGGAACTTACGACGGTGAGCTGGCACGCTTCAACGTCAAAGGGCCTGATATTTCACATCTTGATCTGGTCTCCTGGTTTGAGCCCATTCAGCGCCCACTGGCGCTGATCAATACCACCTCCGCATCGGCACCCTTTCTCAAAGAACTTTCCGGTCCCGGTCGGGTGATTCTGACGGCAACTCGCGATGGCTTTGAATTGAATTTTGCCCGATTTGGTTCCTACCTCGTCCATGCCCTTGGGAGCGAGGAGGCCGACCTGGACAAAGACGGGCAAACATCGCTCCTGGAGGCATTCATCATGGCCTCTCGGCAGACAGGAGAATTTTACGAAATTGAAGGGAGATTGGTATCAGAGCACGCCCTTCTGGATGATACCGGTGACCAGAGAGGGACCCCAGCGGATTGGTTTCGGGGCGTTCGGCCCGTGAAGAAAGCGGTTCAGGATGCAAAGCCGGATGGGTGGCGCGCGAGTCAGTTCCATCTGGTTGAAAGTGAGCTTGAAAGCCGTCTCTCCTTAGAAATGAAAAAGGAACGGGATGCTCTGGAGCAAGCCGTTTTTGAACTTAGAGATCGTCGAGCATCGATTCCGATGAAGGAGTATCTCGATCAGCTCGAAGCCCTGCTGTTGCCATTGGCCCGTCTTTACCAATCCGTCGATGTTGAGACGTCCTCTAAGGCTGAACCTTCAGCTGATTGACCTGAAGCTTCCAGTCTTCAAAACGTGCCTTCAGGAGCA
>Ga0181565_10003551_pt1 | contig 11974 bp, 10 predicted proteins | sample 101ome_16_FD_129661 | JGI IMG/M metagenome (GOLD analysis project Ga0181565, IMG submission 129661) | Coastal salt marsh microbial communities from the Groves Creek Marsh, Skidaway Island, Georgia - 101401AT metaG (megahit assembly) | ecosystem: Environmental > Aquatic > Marine > Intertidal...
TAGATTGCGAGCTTTTAAGCATGCCCACCAATGCTGTCTGGCCTGCTTTCTGGCTGATTTTTCTGAAACCTGCTTGACTGATAATTTCACTATGCCCGCCAGCACAGACAACCAGCAGATCAAACGGGTGTTCTGTGCCTTCTGAATCTGTTACAAATCGCTGGTCACCTGTTGTAACAGAGGCAATGTTTAGCTGATGCTGGTTTATATCATAGCGCTTTGTCAGCGTTTGGCAGGCATGATATAGTTCGGTATTTAGCACAACATGTGCCATCGGTTCAGCATCTTGCCAATCCAAAGGCCAGTCTTTACCAGCCCTTTCTTGCCTGTCAGATACCAAAATACGGCTTATTGGCCAGGCCGGGCTGTTAAGCAATTCTAAAACGCCAAGCGCACCAAGCATTTTCATACCTGCGCGATGAATTGTCGTTGTTCGATTATCTGTTTTATCACTTTTGGCAGCAGGTGCGCCTGCCAGCCACAAAATATTACAACCCGCATGATAGAGGCATAATGCCATAATTTGTGCTGTCAGACCGTTGCCTGTCAGGATGACTTGATGATGTGAAGGCTGGTTAGTCATAAATACCTTATTAATTGATTAGGCCAGCTTGTGCCAGTGCCGAACCTACACAGTCAAATAAATTTGTGTCTGGATCAAATCGCACACTGGTACAGCCTGCCGCTTCACCTGCTTTTACATCAGTATCCTTGTCGCCGATCATCACTGAACGTGATAAATCTATTTGCCATTTTTCGGCAAGATGTCTCAGCATGCCTGATTTGTGCTTTCTGCACGCAAATGGTGTTTTTAATGCCGGAATGATGGCTTGCGGGTGATGCGGGCAAAAAGCAATATCTGCGATATATCCGCCTGCCTGTATTGTTTCTGATTTCAATTTTTCATTAAAGCCATGCATCTGCTCTTCTGTGAAAAACCCTCTGGCGATGCCGCCCTGATTGGTAACAATAAACACATCGATATTGTGCTGTCTGGCAAACTGCAATGCGGTATCTGCACCAGCCATCCATCTGAAATCCGAAATCTTATATACATAGCCTGTATCCACAACCAGCGTATCATCACGGTCAAGAAACAAGGCAGGTTTCATTATAAAATTCCTATATATTCAATATTATTAGCGTTAAGATGATTGAGCCAAAAATCGCATCTAACCGGAAATCGTGCAAGCGGCTAGTGCTTACAAGACACAGTCTACGTGCTAATGATATTGCTCGCAACTATGGTCTTGCGCTAGAGTAGAACAAGTGGCGTAATGCCAGTTTAATGCAGCTTATTAATGACAGGTTTTCAGCAACATGATCAATCCTGATTTTGCCCTTTTTGATGATAATATGTTTATTCAGGTGCGAGAGCTTCTAGAAGGTGTATCGCCTGATCCGGCGCAGCCTGTTATTGATGTTACAGTGGGCGAACCACGCATCGCGCCCCCAGATATTCTGATCCGCAGATTGAATGAGGCTTCAGAAAACTGGCAGGCCTATCCAAAAGCATTTGCAGATCAGCAGTTTTTTGACGATCTTCATCTATATTTTGAAGACAGATTTCCTTCAATCGCAGGCAATTTCGACTATGCCAGCCATATAGTGCCAGTACCAGGTACCAGAGAGCCATTGCATTTTCTAGGCATTTGTGTGGCAGGTGTAAAACAGAATGCTGCAGCATTGGTCAGCATGCCCTTCTATCACGCCTGGCGCACAGGGGCGATGGCCACAGGCGGCGAAATTATCTATATGCCTGCCTTTGAAGCAGATGGGTTTTTACCTGATTTATCACGTCTTGATGATGAATTATTAAAGCGCACCAGCATGATGATTTTATGCTCGCCTACAAACCCGCAAGGCAGCATTGCCTCTGCTGACTATATTGCACATGCCATTGAGCTAGCCCGCCATCATGATTTTCTGCTGGTAATGGATGAATGCTATATTGATATCTGGCGCGAACAAAAGCCAGTAAGTGCGCTAGAGGTAGCGATGGGGATGAGCGCAGGCGAAGAAGACCCGTTTCATCATCTAATTGTTCTAAATTCCCTGTCAAAACGTTCAAGCGCGGCAGGGCTTAGGGTTGGGTTTATCTGCGGGGACAGACAGGTTGCGGCTGCCTATATCAAACTGGTTGCAAATGGTGGTGCGCTTGTGCCGACACCTTTGCTTCGTGCGGGTGGCGCCTTATATCGTGACAGCCAGCATAATGCAGATATCAGGGCGCATTACGATACCTCATTCGATATTCTGAAACAGTATATTGACATTACTGTGCCAAAAGGCGGCTTCTTTTTATGGTATCCTGTGCCACGAGCTTTTAATGGCGATGATAAAGCCTTTGCGGTAAAACTATTTGAAACAGCCAGCATAAAATCTGTGCCGGGCTCGGTAATGGCAACAGATGGCGGGGCTGGCAATCCTGGTGCCGGCTTTGTCAGGCTTGCCATTGTTCATGATCATGCGACAATAGACATATTGGCTAGACGAATGGCAAAATTAGGCGAAAATCTATGAATGAGCTTGAGGAAAATACCCCTCTTGTTTCTGCCCCTGTCAGAACATTTATCCAAAATTCCGCCATTTCATTATTTGGTGTTTTGCTGATTTTAACCGGAATTGCGATCGTGATAATGCTTGGTTCTGCAGATCAGGCAGACCCCTCTTATAATACAGCATCTGGTGCGGCGGTCAGGAACTGGCTCGGGATTGCAGGTGCGCAGATTTCGTCGCTTCTATTTGAAATGGCAGGGCCTATGGCGTTTATTACGGCATTGCCATTTTTTGCATGGGGGCTAAGGCTGGCGCGCTTTTGCTACATCGAAAGATGGAAAGCACGTCTGCTGATGATTATTTTTTCCTGGCTGTTTCTGGCAGGCGCAGCAGAGCTGTTATTTGGCAATGAGGTTTCTGGCAGGGCTGGTGGCGAGATAGGCAGGCTGTTTGTTGGGTTTGTTGATTTGGTTACCCAGCATATGACCCCGATTAACGGGGTGAATATACCACTTATCGCTGGCGGGTTATCTGCCATAGCAGGAATAGTATCGCTCATATGGGGAAGTGCAATTCCTGCGCATATGCTGGGTGCGGCAGTCAAACTGCCTACAACGTTTGTGGCGCGCTCTGTGGTGCGCCCCATAAAGTCGATTTTCAAACGCACATCTGCCATTACCGATCTGGCAGATGAAGACAGATATGATGATGATGAAAATCAGGCGGTTGCAGAAGCACCAGCCGCCCAGAAAAAAACATCAAAAAAAGCAGACAAAAAATCCAGCCGTAACAATAAACAAAAACGGCGTGAGCCTAGATTATCATCAGCAGTCGCCAGCCCTCCAGAGGCTGCTGCCTCTCAAGGCCAGTTTGATTTCAATAATAGTGATTTTAAATTGCCGCCGCTCAAACTGTTAAAAACACCACCAAAACAGCATGGCGGCCCTGCCCAGTCTGAACTGGATGATAATGCGCAAGCCCTTACCCAAGTGCTAGGAGATTTCCGAATTCAGGGCAATATCGAAGAGGTGCGTTATGGGCCTGTGGTAACCAGATATGGGCTGAACCCTGCTCCGGGTACAAAATCACAGCGTGTGATTGCACTGGCAGATGATATTGCGCGTTCAATGGCAGTAATATCAGTGCGGGTGGCGGTTGTGCCTGGCCAGAATATAATCGGCATTGAGCTACCAAATGATACGCGTGAGATGGTGTTATTGCGTCATATTCTTGATCATCCTAACTGGCAGGCATTTGATGGTGGCCTGCCAGTTGCACTTGGCAAAGATATTGCGGGCGAGCCGGTAATTGCCGATCTGGCCAGAATGCCGCATCTGCTGGTAGCCGGTACAACAGGTTCAGGTAAATCTGTCGGGGTGAACGGGATGATCCTGTCGCTGTTATATCGCTACACGCCTGAACAGTGCCGGCTGATTATGATTGATCCGAAAATGCTGGAATTATCTGTGTATGATGGTATTCCGCATCTGTTAAGTCCGGTCGTAACAGAACCGCCAAAAGCAGTGATGGCGCTGAAATGGGCAGTGCGCGAGATGGAAACACGCTATCGCAATATGGCTAAGCTTGGGGTGCGCAATATTGGCGGCTATAACGAGCGGCTGGCAGAAGCCAGATCCAAAGGCGAGGTGCTGACACGGCGTGTACAGACCGGCTTTGATCCGGAAACAGGCAAGCCTGTCTATGAAGAAGATATGCTAGATTTATCGCCTCTGCCATTCATCGTGGTGATTATTGACGAGGTGGCAGACCTGATGCTGGTGGCTGGCAAGGAAATTGAAGCGGCCGTGCAACGGCTGGCGCAGATGGCACGTGCGGCAGGTATCCATGTGATTATGGCAACCCAGCGTCCTTCAGTTGATGTGATTACAGGTACGATTAAGGCAAATTTCCCTACTCGTATCTCATTTCAGGTAACCTCACGCATTGACAGCCGGACCATTCTTGGCGAACAGGGCGCCGAACAGCTTCTCGGTAAAGGTGATATGCTCTATATGGAAGGTGGCGGCAGAATTACCCGAATTCATGGGCCATTTGTAGATGATAGAGAAGTTGAAGAAGTCGCCAATTTTCTAAGAGCTCAAGGTGAGCCTGAATATAATCAAAGTGTGACAGAAGAATCAGAAGATGAGGCAGAAATGCCAGCTTCTGGTGGTGCTAGCCCGTCTGCTACTGGCAACAGCCTGTATGACGAGGCGGTAGCGCTTGTCATCAGAGAGCAGAAAGCCTCAACCAGCTTTATCCAGCGTCATTTGAAAATAGGCTATAACAGGGCGGCAACCTTGATAGAAGAAATGGAAGCAGCAGGCATCATCAGCGCTGCCAATCATGTTGGCAAAAGAGATGTACTGGTTGCGCCGGATGAACATTGAGCAGATGATTACATGAAAGGCATGTTGCCATAAAAATGAGAATATTCATGCGCAAATTTCTATCTGTTTTGGCAGGGATGATCTGGCTAGCCCTGTCTGTTTCACCTGCACAGGCATTGAGCCAGCAACAGATTATTGCCAAAGCTGAACAGGCTTTGTTGGAGATGAAAACCCTGCAGGCAGATTTTATCCAGTTTGCCTCAGATGGCAGTGTTGGTGAGGGGCGGATTTATTTTCGCAGGCCGCACCAGCTGCGCATTGACTATCTTAATCCTGAAACGCTTAGTTTTGTCACCAGCCGCATCTGGATACATGTAGATGACAAGATTGACAGACAGGTAACCAGCTATCCGATATCACAATCCCCTTTTTATACCCTGCTACAAAAAGATATCAGCTTTACCTCAGAAGAGCTAACAACCAACGCAACCTTAAAGGATGGGGTGGCCTCAATTTCAATGGTGCGCGAAACAGGTGAAGCCGCAGGCGAGCTGATACTTGAATTTAATGCTCAGAACTGGCGGTTGCGACGCTGGATTATCATTGATGCGCTAGGTGTCAGAACGCAGGTAACCTTGCAAAATACGCTCTATGATCTGGCGCTTGAAAACAGGCTGTTTGGCGTGCCAAGCTATCCGGTAGCCTCAGACAATTAAAGAAGATAAGTACTGCGCTGTCTAGATTGTCATAAATTGTGACAAAATTTCACGTTTGGCATCATCAATGGGGCAGGGTTTTCTGCTGATGCGGTTGATATTGACATGCACAAAATGTCCGGCCGCTTTTGCCTGATCATCAGAACCGGTAAATAGCGCAACATCATAACGCATTGATGAGTTGCCAAGATGGGCAATCTTCATGCCTGCTATCACCTGCTCTGGATAGGCAATTTCGGCAAAATACCTACAAGCTGTTTCAACCACCACAAAGATTGTCTCGCCCGACTGTACATCCAGCAGGCTATTTTCCAGCAGAAATCTGTTCACGGCTGTATCAAAAAGCTGGTAATAGACCGCATTATTCAGATGGCCATACTGGTCATTATCTGACCATCTTGTCTCAAGCGGTAACAGATAGCGCATATCTGATTTTACAGGAATTTCTGGCGCACTCATTTTTTGCCTGTTTTGAATTATCTTGTTTTTATCGCTATGGATAGACTAGAACAGTTACATTCAAAGCGCCATATCAATAATCAGCGCCATCGGGCACCGCAAACATCATTGCCCCAAGAAGTTCTGTGACACAAAAAAGAGGATAAAATGCGCATTGCTAGCTGGAATATAAATTCGGTAAGATTGCGGCTTGGGCTTGTGCTGAAGGTGCTTGAGGGGCTTGATTTGGATGTCTTATGCCTGCAGGAAACAAAAACACAGGATGAATTTTTCCCCAAAGACGAGATAATACAGGCGGGCTGGCCGCATATCTGTTTCAGAGGCGAGAAATCCTATAATGGGGTGGCAATTATCTCGCGCCTGCCAATTGATGATGTAACATTCCTTAATTGGGTAGGCAAAGAAGACTGCCGGCATATTGCGGCTTCTATTTCAGGGCTGACCATCCATAATTTTTATATACCGGCGGGCGGTGATATTCCTGACAGAGATGAAAATCCGAAATTCGGGCATAAGCTGGATTTTCTCAGCGAGCTGACAGATTATTTTATCGCTGACAATCCGCGCCATACCGTGCTTGTTGGTGATTTGAATATCGCGCCTCTGGCTGAAGATGTCTGGTCGACAAAACAGTTGCGGAATGTGGTTAGCCATACAGATATTGAGCGCAAAATGCTGATGGATGCGATTGAAAAGGGCGGCTTTACAGATGCTATCAGACGCTATTTTGGTGATGACGAGATATTATATAGCTGGTGGTCATACAGGGCGCGGGACTGGGCGGCAAGCAATCGCGGCAGACGGCTTGACCATATCTGGGTAAGTCATGATCTGGCATCAGATGTAAAGACGGCCGAAATTTTTGCACAGGCGCGCGGCTATGAAAAACCCTCAGACCATGTGCCAATACTGATTGATATTGATCGCTAATCTTGCGGCCGCTTTCGCGCGATATTTTATTCGCACCGATTAATATGGTATAACCGCGCAGAGATAACCAGACAAAACCAGAAATACCAACATGCAACATCGTCCTGAGACAGATTTACCTTTCGTCAAAATGCATGGTCTAGGCAATGATTTTATCATTCTTGACCTGCGTTCAGGCCATACAAAGCCTGAAAGTGACGCATTGCGTCTGCTTGCTGATAGGCGGCGTGGCATTGGCTGTGACCAGATAATGCTGTTATCTGCCAGCTCGTCAGATGCAGATATCTGGCTTGATATGGTTAATGCTGACGGGTCTGTGGCAGGCGCTTGCGGTAATGGCACCAGATGTGTTGCCTGGCTATTGATGCAGCAAACAGGCAAAGACAAGATAGAGATTGATACCATTTCAGGCAGGCTGTCTGCATGGAAAGATGAAAGCGGACTCATATCTGTGAATATGGGGCCAGCAAGGTTTGACTGGCAGAACATCCCGCTTGCAACCGCACAAGATACGTTAGATGTCAGCTTTGATGAGATGCCATTCGGGGCGGCTGTATGTGTGAATATGGGCAATCCGCATGCGGTATTTTTTGTAGATGATGCAGACCAGATAGATGTTGAAAAATGGGGTGCATATTACGAATCTCATGAAATTTTCCCTGAAAAAGCCAATATTGAATTTGTCTCACAGACAGGTGATAACAGCCTGCGCATGCGGGTATATGAACGTGGGGCAGGCATCACGCTTGCCTGTGGTTCTGGGGCGTGTGCGGCGGGGGTGGCGGCTATCCGGCGTAAGCTGGTAGCTGGTCCTGTGCGCATCATGCTGGATGGTGGAGAGCTGTTGATTGACTGGCAACAGCCAGATGCAGATAAGACCGGTTCTGTTATTATGACAGGGGATGTATGTTTTGTGGGTAGCGGCCAGATAGACAGGCATTTTATGTGCCTGTCACCAGCGATCAGGGAAGATAGCTAATGGGCCGTAACAGACCGCATATTCATACCTTTGGATGCCGGCTGAATATCTGGGAATCAGAAGTGATGCGCGAGCAGGCTGAACAGGCAGGACTTGGCAATGTGAATATTGTCAATAGCTGTGCGGTGACCTCAGAGGCTGAAAAACAGAGCCGCCAGATGGTCAGGCGGTTGAAAAAAGAACATCCCGACACGCCTGTGATTGTGACAGGCTGTGCGGTACAAATCGCCCCTGAACGCTGGGCAGACATGCCAGAGGCTGATTTTATTCTTGGCAATCATGATAAATTACAACAGCAAAGCTGGGACAGGCTGGCCGCAGACAGGCTGGCACCTGTACTTATCACCGATATTATGCAGATTGAACAGACCGCATCACATATGGTGGATGCGTTTGATAATCATACCCGCGCCTTTGTGCAAATTCAGCAGGGATGTGATCACAGATGCACATTCTGTATCATTCCGTTTGGCAGAGGGGCATCTCGGTCGGTGCCGATAGATGATGTTATCCGGCAGGTGCGCAATCTGGTAGCAGGCGGTGTCAAGGAAATCGTGCTGACAGGTGTTGATATCACCAGTTGGGGGGCTGATCTAGAAGGCCGCCCTCGTCTTGGCCAACTGGTGCTTGGACTGCTAGATAACATCCCTGAATTGCCAAGATTGCGGCTATCATCAATTGATCCGGCTGAACCAGATCATTATCTGATGCAGGCATTATCTTCTCATGCACGGCTGATGCCGCATCTGCATCTATCTGTCCAGCATGGTGATGATCTGATCTTGAAACGCATGAAGAGGCGTCATTTGCGACGTGATATTTTGCGCTTTTGTGACGAAGTGCGGCGCAGGCGTCCTGATACAGTGTTCGGGGCAGATATGATTTGTGGTTTTCCAACAGAAACACAAGATGCCCATCAGGCCAGTCTTAATCTGATTGATGAGGCTGGCATTACCTATCTTCATGTCTTTGGCTATTCGCCGCGCGAAGGAACGCCGGCAGCCTTGATGCCACAGCTTAAAAAGTCAGTGATTAAATCGCGTGTTGCCGAAATGCGCCAGCACGGTGCGGACAGGCTGACCGCCCATCTGGCCAGCCGCCAGCATTCGGTTGATATGATGCTGGTCGAATCAGACAATAAGGGCCATCTAAGCAGTTTTGAGATGGCCGAACTGGAGACAGGCAGATATGATGCTGGCGCGCTGGTAGCGGTAGAGATTGAAACAGCAACAGATGACAGGCTGGTTGTCCGCCCGCTTATAGAGCACAGCCAGACAGATGCCCCTGCCCGCCCGCTTGCAGGCTAGCTATAATGGGCGAAAGATAAAAGGATGTGGGATGAGCTGGTTTAAAAAATTAACCTCTGGATTGAAAAAATCTTCACAAAAGGTTGCAGATAGTCTGGGCGGCATATCCCGCCTATTTGGCAAGCAGAAAATAGATGCCAGCTCGCTTGAAGAAATTGAAGATGCGCTGATTATGGCTGATCTGGGGGTGACCGCTGCTTCAGATATTGCCGAGATGCTGAAAAACCATAAATGGCAAGGCGAGGTTAGTGAAGACCTGTTTAGATCTGTGCTTGCCGAAAAGCTGGCTGAGATATTGAAAATCTGCGAAAAGCCCATCGAGATTAACAATCAAAACCAGCCGCATATTATTTTGCTGGTCGGGGTGAATGGGTCAGGCAAAACCACTACGGCCGGCAAGCTGGCGGCCCAGTTCCAGAAACAAGGCAAACGCGTGATGCTGGCGGCGGCAGATACTTTTCGGGCGGCGGCAATCGAACAGCTAAAAGGTTGGGGCATGCGCACAGATACTACCGTTATCTCTGGCGAGAGAGGCGGGGATGCGGCCGCGCTAGCCTATCGCGCCATTGAACAGGCACGTGAAGAACAGGCTGATATTCTGATTATCGATACTGCTGGCAGATTGCAGAACAGAACTGAGCTGATGGATGAGCTGGAAAAAATTATTCGAGTTATGAAAAAGCTGGATGAAAATGCCCCACATGATTCCATCATCGTGCTAGATGGCACAGTGGGACAGAATGCGCTCTCGCAGATGCGTGCCTTTTTACAGACTGCCGGCCTTACAGGTCTGATTATGACCAAGCTGGATGGCAGTGCTAAAGGCGGTGTTCTGGTCGCGCTTGCACGTGAATTTCAATTACCTGTGCATATGATAGGGGTAGGTGAAGGTGCAGATGATCTACAGGCTTTCAGGGCTGAAGAATTTGCCCATGCGCTGGTAGGCATAGATTATCCTGCCGCAGAGTAGCGCCAGACTTGACAAACTGGCTGTTTAAGGGATAAAAGGTCTCAAATATTTTCGCCATGTCTGAGTTACCAGACCTTTGCGGGTTCCATCTGTCCTTGAAGTTTTCGAGCACAGATGCCCTTTTGCTATGCGCACGGCATAAAAATTATAAAGGCTGAACAGACAAGGGGTGAAAATAACAACATCGTAATAGCCAGGCTAAACACTATATGTTTGATTCGCTGAAAGACAAATTACAGTCGGTATTTACAGGGCTTGGGCGCAAGGGTGCGCTTTCTCAGGCTGATGTAGATGCGGGCCTGTCCGAAGTACGAAAAGCGCTATTGGAAGCAGATGTAGCCTTGCCGGTTGTCCGCCATTTCATGGCAGAAATGAAAGAAAAGGCTGTTGGTGCATCTGTGCTGAAATCGGTGCGCCCTGACCAACAGGTTATCAAGCTGGTCAATGACAGCCTGACAGACATGCTTGGCGGCACCGCAGAACCGTTGATGGTAGATGTTACCCCGCCCGCCATTATCCTGATGGCAGGTCTGCAAGGGTCTGGTAAAACCACCACCGCAGGTAAGCTGGCTATCCGGCTGAAAAATCGCCATAAGAAAAAGGTAATGCTTGCCAGCCTTGATTTGACACGCCCTGCGGCACGCGAACAGTTGCGGTTGCTGTCTGAGCAGGCAGAGGCAGGCATTCTGACAGAATCAGATACAGAGACCCCTGTCCAGCTAGCGAAAAGAGCAGTCCAGTCAGCGAGCCTGCAGGGCTATGATGTTGTGATACTGGATACAGCAGGCCGTCTGGCGATAGATGAAGCGCTGATGGCAGAATTACGTGATATCAAGGCAGCTACCAACCCGCATGAAATTTTGCTGGTGGCAGATAGCCTTACCGGTCAGGATGCGGTGCAGACAGCACAGACATTTCATGATGCTATCGGAGTGACAGGCATTGTGCTTACGCGTCTTGATGGTGATGCACGTGGTGGTGCGGCACTGTCCATGCGGCACGTAACCGGATGCCCGATTAAGCTGGTCGGTACTGGCGAGAAGCTGGATGCGCTAGAAGAATTTCACCCTGAAAGAATGGCAGGGCGCATTCTGGATATGGGCGATGTGGTCGCGTTGGTCGAAAAAGCGGCTGAGGCAATCGAAGAAGAAGAAGCCGCGCGTATGGCCCAGCGCATGGCTTCTGGCAAGTTTGATATGAATGATTTTCTGGCCCAGCTTAAACAGCTTCAGAAAATGGGCGGGCTAGGCGGCATTCTAGGTATGCTTCCGGGTCTTGGTAAAATGCAGAAGCAAATTGCAGCCGCTGGCATCGATGACAAGATGATTAAGCGTCAGGAAGCGATTATCCTGTCTATGAATAAACGCGAACGCCAGCAGGTTGGATTGCTGAATGCCTCTCGGCGTAAGCGTATCGCGGCAGGGTCAGGCACCTCAGTTCAGGATGTCAATAAACTGGTCAAACAATATCAGGATATGGCCAGAATGATGAAAAAGATGAATACCAAGCAGGGCGCAGCCGCAATGAAAGCCATGATGGGCGGCAGCGGACTTGGCGGCGGCGGAATGGGTGGCGGAATGCCATCAGCCGCAGATATGCAGAAATTATCACAGCAATTTAACTCTGGTTCAGGCGGAAATCTGCTTGGCGGAATGAATCCCTTCGGAGGCAAGGGCGGCCTGCCTGGTCTAGGCCAGCCTTCAAAGAAAAAATAACGACGTGAATTATTAACCATCTTGTTCTGGTACTTTTATTAAGTGCCGGCACAAAAGAAAAAAGGAAAA
>Ga0181565_10003553_pt1 | contig 11972 bp, 10 predicted proteins | sample 101ome_16_FD_129661 | JGI IMG/M metagenome (GOLD analysis project Ga0181565, IMG submission 129661) | Coastal salt marsh microbial communities from the Groves Creek Marsh, Skidaway Island, Georgia - 101401AT metaG (megahit assembly) | ecosystem: Environmental > Aquatic > Marine > Intertidal...
AGCTAAATGACCATATAACAGCAGGTATTATTCTAACGGGTGGAGGGGCATTAATTTGTGGAATGCCAGAGCTTGCTGAATATAACTTTGAGAGAACGGTAAGAATTGGTTACCCAATTCCATTTGGTGGAATGACTAATGTAATGAAGAATCCAAAGTATTCGACTGTTCTAGGCCTGTTAAAAGAAAGCGCAGTAAATGAAGGTGATGAGATTTCAACGAATGAAGATAAAGCTTCAGTTGATATCGTCCAAAAATTAAGTAATTCAATAAAATCAGTATTTAAGGAAATTTTTTAGAGGGAGATTATTATGTTTGAAATATCTAATACAACAGGTGAGACAGTGTTTGAGGAAGGTGCAAAAATTAAAGTAATTGGCGTTGGTGGAGCCGGCTGTAATGCTATCAATACGATGATCAGGTCAGGTCTAAAAGGTGTTGAATATATTGTTGCAAATACTGACGTTCAAGCGCTAAATGCTAATTTAGCTCCAACTAAAATTCAATTAGGGCTTGAAACAACCAAAGGCCTTGGTGCAGGGGCAAATCCTGAGGTTGGTAAGTCAGCAGCACAAGCTGAATATGAAAAAATCACTGAGGTTTTAGACGGAGCAGACATGGTATTTGTCACTGCCGGTATGGGTGGAGGAACAGGCACCGGAGCTGCTCCTGTGATTGCAAAAATGGCCAGAGAGTTAGGGTCACTCACTGTTGGCGTTGTCACAAAACCATTTATGTTTGAGGGGCGGAAGCGCGCTAGACATGCAGGCGAAGGGGTTCGAAATTTAGAAGACAGCGTAGATTCATTGATAACAATCCCAAATCAAAAACTACTATATTTAGCAGGTGAAGACCTAAGCCTTGTTGATACATTTAAAAAGGCAGATGAGGTATTGTTGAATGCAGTAAGAGGTATTTCAGACCTTATTAATAACACTGGACATATAAATGCTGATTTTGCTGATGTTGCAACGGTCATGGCGAATAAAGGTCTTTCTTTAATGGGAACAGGTGTTGGAACAGGTGAAGATAGAGCACTTAAAGCTGCTACTGAGGCAATTTCATCTCCTCTTTTAGAAGATATTTCTATTGATGGTGCCACTGGAATTATTATTAATATTACAGGAAACGCTTCCCTTACGATGCACGAAACAAATCAAGCTGTTACATTGATTATGGAAGCAGCAGATGAGGATGCTGAAATTATTTTTGGAACAGTAATTGATGATTCTCTAGATGATGAAATTAAAGTCACTGTTATTGCGACGGGACTTGGTGGTGAAGATCACTTAACCACAGATAAAGTTGAAGCAAGAAAAAGTCAAAATAGTGATACGGTTGAAGCAGTTGTCGAGTCAGTTAGTAGTAATCATATTGAGGAGACAATTGTTGCAGATAATAACGAAGCAGAAAGAAATGAACTCGAAAATTTTCTTATGTCTGAGGAAAGTAAAGTTGTTGAAACGATTAAAGAGAGTGAACAAGATGTAGAGCAAATGAAAGAGCCTGTTGTTTCTACTCCAACATCTGTTTATCGAAAAGATTCTTCCGAGAAAAAAATTAACACAAGCTCTAGAGCAAAAACCATCGCAGAAAAGCTGGGTTTTGTTTCTTATGATGAGGATGAACTGGATAGACCAACTTATTTAAGAATGACTAGTGAGAATACATCTCAAACTGACTTGAGATAATTAAATAAAATGTAGAATGGATTTCGGGCGACATCCTAAATGTTGCTCGAAATACCTATTGACCACTTCTCTTATAGATTGTTCAAGATTATTAAATTCATAATCATGTTGATTGAAGATGTTAATAATTTCTTCTGTTGAGTGAGTGCTCTCTGGGATCCCCAGAGTTGTTAGTGATAATATTTTGAGTGTGTTATTATTTTTCTTTTTGGCAACAATACTAACTAAACCACGTTCAGCCATTTTTTTTCGTTCGTTAAGGTTTTCAATAGGAAGAACTAGATTCTTTTTACCAAAATAATATTTGTAATGGTCATTTTGTGGAACAATTTCCTTTTCAATTTTTATTTGATTGATGTCAATTTTTATACGATCGAAATTAATGACATTAATCACGTCGATGCTTGGGAAGTTTTTTTCGATAAAATCTTTGTGTGCTTGCAAGAAATAAACACTTCCATGAATCGGGATCGCTTTATTTGGTTTGTAGCTGGAATAAATTTTTGATAAATCGTTCTGGTCAGCATGGCCGGAGGTATGAAAACCATGGCGGTCATTAAAAATAAATCCACCCTTTTTTGAAATCTCATCAAACAGACTAAAAACACCTTTCTCATTGCCGGGGATAATTTTTGAGCTAAAGCAAAAAACATCTCCGGGGTTGATTTTAACAAATGGCTTCTTGTTGTAGAGTAAGTTTCTCAATGAGCTTCTAGGTTCACCTTGTGATCCACTGAGTAATATAACTGCATTTTTTGGTAGTCGATGATCACTTTTAATTAGGCATTTTTGAATTATGTTTTCAGGTACTAAGTTTTGCTTTATCGCAATATCAAGAAATCTACTCATTGCAGGGCTTTTGACGTAAATTTTTTTACCGATCTTGTGACAAATATTAAAGATACTAATTATGCGATATACGTTTGATGCAAACGTGGTGATAAAAATTTTGTTATTAACAGTGTTAATTAAATTTTCTAAATTATTATATACATCTAATTCATCGAATTGTCGCTTTGGTGTGAGAATACTTGTACTGTCCAACATGGCTATTCGCCACTTCTTATGAGCTCCCATTTTTTCAAGCTTTGAGAGATCTAGCGGTATTTCGTAGAGTCCATGGGTCTCTATTTTAAAATCGCTCATGAATAAGATCGATGTATCCCTAAATTCTAAATGTATACCTTTCGTGTGCGGAATCGAGTGGTTAACGTGAATAAATTCAAGTTTTGTTTCTTTAGATAGTGAGTAAGTGGTATCAGATGGAATAGTTTCTATTTTTGCCGCAATTTGGTTTTTCGCAAGTTTTTCTCTTACAAGATGGTCATTAAATGGGGTCGTAATGATAATTGTGTCTGGAAATTGCTCCACCACTTTTGCTACCCCTCCAATATGATCTTCATGGGAATGGGTAATTAATAAATAATCTAATTGGTCAATAATACTTATATTTGGAAGAGTGTAATTTAAATCAAAATGATCGGTATCTGGAAATTTAATACCCGCATCTATTGCAAAAGTAATTTTTTTGGTTTTGAAGCAGCAAATATTTGAGCCAATTTTATTTAGCCCGCCGAGTGGAATTATTTCAACGTCTGGATTCTTCAAAAATATCTTCTCTACTATTGATTACTTCATTTATTCTAGCAGATAGAATTCCACTTGCAATGGTCGTTTCCTGGCCAATAACAATATCAGCAAACTCTTTTTGTGGTTCAATATTTTTTAAATACATTGGTCTAACCGAGTCATAATATTGAAAAATAATTGAATCAAGGTTTCGGCCTCGCTCTTTTGTATCTCTTTCGAGTCGTCGTATAAATCTAATGTCACAAGGGACATCTAAAAAACATTTTACAGACAATAAGTCTCTTATGACTGAATCGTAGAGGCTGTAAATACCTTCAACAATCAAAACTTTTTTTGGTGTGATAAGCATTTTCTCTTTATTTCTAGAATTGGTGATAAAATTGTATGTTGGTGCCTCAATTGATTGATTTGAAGCTAGTGCAGTTAAGTGAGTGCGGAGTAGTTCCCAGTCAAATGCCTGAGGGTGATCAAAGTTAATTCCACCGCTGGGAGTTTTTATTATTTCGTTCCCATCAGGTAGGTAATATGAGTCCATGTGAAGGATGTTAATTTCATCACTTGATTCCAATAATTTTTTAGCAAATGTAGTTTTTCCTGATCCTGATCCACCAGCGACACCGATTAAAAACACCGAGAAACTCCTGAAATTTTACTAAGATTCAATAACATAAGTCTTGCTGCAAATCATTTGAATTATATAAATTACAGGAATTTAATTGCTTATTGGCAACAGCCCTAGTTTATTATATTTCAATTGCTTAGCATAAGGTTCAGGAGTGTATATGAAAAACTCTCACTATGGAGTTGTTGAGTTAAATGATATTGCGTCAGAGTTAGTTGATGAGCTAGTACCGCTAGCGATGCAAGAGTTTGGTTGCTCTGGAAGTCAAAATCAAGAAGTTAATATAGATAACACATTGAATATAGATGGTATTCCTGAAGAAATACTAACAATGTCAGGTGAATTTACTGAGGATCAGTCAAGATTTGTTGATCAGCACTTTTTTTCAAATGTTCAAAAGGTGGTCTATTTTTTCTTTGAAGGTGAAGTAGTTGATATAACTTCAAAAGCGAATCTCTTTATCGAGTTTATCAAGAATGAGTTAAATATCTCAGCAAAGCTTGTTATTCATAAAAATGTTGAGTGGAGAGATTCTTACAAAGAATTCTTTTCGCACGCTGAAATAAATGATGATCTTGTGGTTATTCCTGAGTGGAATTTAAATAATCCTGAATTTGAAAAATACCCAAAAAAATTACTAATCATTCCAGGTATGGGGTTTGGGACAGGTGGCCATGAGACGACTAGGCTTTGCTTAAAGTTTTTAAATAAGATGCAAAAAGTTGATAGAGTGCTTGATCTCGGGTGTGGTAGTGGAGTTCTTGGAAACTATTGTGAATTGTATTTAGATAGTAAGGTTGACTATGTTGATGTTGATCAAGACGCTCTTGATAATTGCAACGATAATAGGAAATTAAATAATCTAGATAAGTATGGTCAAATTTATTTAAGAAATGAATATGACCTTGAGACCAAGTATGATTTAGTAATTGCTAATATTTTAAAACCAGTTTTAGAACTTGAGTCAGATTTAATATTTAATGCATTAAGCAATCATGGGCAAATAATTTTTTCTGGCCTCTTAGAGACTCAGTATGAGGATCTTCTCAATTTTTATCGAAATAAATTTAAATGTGACTTTTCATATGAAGTTCTTCAAGAAAATGATTGGGTAGCTTTATTTGTTTACAACTTCAAAAGGTAGATAGATTTGAGATCATTTTACTTTAAAGAAATTAGTAATTTTAAAATAGGTGATACTTTTCAATATTCTGGTGATGAATTTCATCATTTAAAAAATGTTGTCCGCTTAAAGCTTAATGAATTGGTTCTGGTATTAAATGGGCAAGGATTAATTGTAAAAACCGAATGTGTTGATATCTCAAAAAAATATATAAGTTTTAATGTCGTTGAAATAAAAAAGGAAAAGTGCGTAAAGCGAGAATGCATTTTAGCTCAAATTAAGCGTGAAAGTTTAGAGCTGGCACTAAGAAGTGCGGTTGAGCTGGGAGTTACTAAGTTTCATATTGTAAAGACAGAATATTCTCAAAATTTTAAATTTAATGCTGATAGATTAAAAAAGATTTGTCTCTCTGCCATGCTTCAGTCAAATAATCCTTTTTGCTGTGAGATTATATACCACTCTGATATTGACGCTTTGATTAAGGAAGTCGGTGATAATATTATCGTGCTTGATAAGTCTTTAGATTCTAAATTATCACCAGAAAAAAAAGATGAGATATTTTTGACAAAACCATTGGTGTTCATTGGTCCTGAGGGAGGCTTTTCCGAAAGTGAAATTCAAAAATTTCAAACGATGAAGCTTTACTCTCATTCTTTTAATTCTCCAATTCTTAGGGCCGAAACAGCTTTAATTGCAGCAATCGCTTTTCGATATCTTTAAAAAATAGAAAGATTGATGCTTTGTGATTAAACAGGTAATCTTTAAAATAGTTTCTATTTATGAGGTTTTTTATGGAACAGTTAAATACTCAAGAAGTAAATTCGAAAGATTCTAGTTTTTTGTCCGATTTTGATTTTGATAAAATGAATTTTTCTGCTTTAGATAAAGGTCTTGGGTTTCATCATAAAGAAAAAAGTTTAAAAGAAGCAAACCGTTCAAACACCTATGAGCTAAAAAATAATAAAATGTTAGCATCAAAGGATATTAAAGGGATCAGTGTTCCTTCCCTAAAAACTGATAAGACTTTAGGTGCTCCTGAGATTTCTTTAAATGAAGCTTATGGATTAAATAACGCAAAAACAAACAATGATATAGCAAATGAATCAATTGAAGTTGAGTCACTGGTTGTAGAGAGTTCTTTGGAGAAAGTAACTGCCGCGTGGGCTGTTGACTTAACTTTGATATTGATATCAATCATTGCTGCCCTGATTCTCTTTACATCAGCAACAGGAATTTCATTTACTGAATTTCAATCCTTTATGTATCGTGAGGAATCACAAATTTTTCTGGCTACATTTTTTACTGTTTTTTATCTGTTGTACTTTTCAGTTTTAGATCTGAACTCTAGTCCTGGTAAGCTTTTGTTTGGGACAAAGTTAATAACTTCGAGTGGAGAAAGGTTAACAGTTTTTAACACGTTTACTAGATCTGTAATTATACTTATCTCAATTCCTTTGTTCTTATTACCGGTAATTTTTGGTTTTCATAATAAGCTTTCTGGAACTAAAAGTGTTGAGGAGAAATGGTAGTGAAAACGGTTTTTACCAATGGCTGTTTTGATATCTTGCACATTGGACATGTTCACTACTTAAATGAAGCAAAAAGTTTGGGTGATAAATTGGTTGTTGGTTTAAATTCTGATTCTAGTGTTAAGCGCTTAAAGGGTGATGAGAGACCGATAAATCACGAGCTTGATAGGAAGTTTGTGCTTGAAAATTTAAAAGCAGTTGATGAGGTAATAATTTTTGATGATGACACTCCTATTGAACTAATAAAAAAAATTAACCCTGATATTCTGGTAAAGGGTGGTGATTGGCCTATTGAAAAAATTGTTGGCCATGAACATGTCTTAGCTAACGGAGGCTTAGTTAAAAGCCTAAGCTTTAAAGATGGTTACTCTACAACATCCACTCTTGAGAAGATTAAAAAGATATAGTTGACTGTTTTAATCAAGTACAACTCGTTGAAATTACTCTCTTTTTTCTCATGGAAATATTTGCCTGTCCGAAAAGATTAATAAGTTTTTATTAATCGCCAAACAGGGTTGTTTGGTTAGTTTTCAAGGAGGTTTTCAATGTTTAGAGGAGATTAGTCATGGGTTTAAGAATTAATACAAATATAAGTTCAATTAATGCACTGAGGAGCTTATCCAAAGTTACACAAGATCAAGGTAAGGCAGTTGAGCGTCTCTCCTCAGGCAATAGGATTAATAGTTCATCTGATGATGCAGCCGGCATGGCGATAAGTGAAAAGCTTAAGGCGGAAATCAGGGGGACTCTTCAGGCAAAGCGAAATGCAGAGGATGGTATATCAATGATTCAAGTAGCGGAAGGAGGAATGGATGAAATTTCAAACATCTTGGTTCGGCTTAGAGAATTATCCATTCAGAGTTCTTCTGACACCTTAGGGGTCAAGGAGAGAGGTTTTGCTAATCTTGAATTTCAAGAACTCTCAAAAGAGATTGATCGGATAGCTCAATCAACAAGTTTTAATGGCTTAAATTTATTAGATGGTTCAGTCACTGGAAGCTTGGATTTTCAAATTGGAAATAGAAATGATGATTTCAATGATCGAATTTCATTCAATCCCGAGCAAGCAGTGGTCACTGGTGATAAATTGGGTGTTAACTCCTTGTCTGTTGCTGAGAAGACTAGTGCGCAGGAAAACTTGCAAGTTATCGATGATGCGATCGAAACAATAAGTGGGAACCGTGCTAACTTAGGAGCACTTCAAAGTAGATTAGAGTCAACGATTAATAATTTAGAGGTTTTTAGAGAGTCGTCTGAAGCGGCAAAATCTAGAATAAGAGATGCTGACATTGCAACAGAGAGTGCAAATCTTGCTAGGGCAAATATTTTAAGTGCTGCAAACACTTCAATCCTTGCTCAGGCAAATAGCTCTCCTGCCACAGCGCTTAAGCTAGTTGCCTAAGTAATTTTTATTGAATTTTTTATTTAACTCATTCAGGGAGAGGCTTACCTCTCCCTTTTTTGTTAAAATGGGTAAAAATAATTCTAAAGTGTTTTACTCAAGTATCGATACGATACTTGGAATGTGTAACCGAAGGATAATAAATGGGATTAAGAATCGCTTCAAACCTGGCATCTTTAAAAGTTCAGGATAATTTAAAAAAGGTGACGAGGGAAAATGATCGATCCTTAGAGGGACTTTCATCAGGTAAACGAATTATTAGTGCCGCAGATGATAGTGCAGGGATGGCGATTGCAAAAACGATGGAGGCACAAAGCAGAGGGCTTAGACAGGCTGAACGAAATGCACAAGATGGAATATCATTAATTCAAACGGCTGAAGGTAGTATGATTGAATCATCTAATTTACTGGTGCGATTAAGAGAACTCGCGATTCAAAGTTCAAATGATACCATTAGCGAAAAAGAGCGAGGTATGCTCAATTTGGAATATCAGCAAGTGCTCCAAGAGGTTGAGCGAATAGCACAGGCTACTAAATTTAATGGAGTTCCTTTGATTAATGGAGAGGGAAACGACTTGTATCAATTTCAAGTTGGAGCCAATGCAGATGAGTCAAACGTTATAGAGTTTGATGCGTCAAATATTGATTCTACAATTTCTAATCTAGGTATTGATGGTACTGGAGTTGAAGAAAAAGATGATGCCTTTGAGGCAGTGGCAGAACTAGATGAGGCAATAGTTAAAATAAGTGAGCAAAGAGCAGGCTTGGGTGCTATTCAAAACAGATTGTATAGCGCGATTAACACAATTAACATACAAGCACTTCAGCAAGATAATGCGCGAAGTATTATTGAGGATATTGATGTTGCAGAGGCTGCAAGTAATTTAGCAGCAACATCAATTCAAAAAAATGCCGCTGTTGCTGCCTTGGCTCAAGCCAATTCGATTCCTCGAACTGCTTTAAACTTGTTGTAATTTAATTTTACTGATACTAGGTAATTAACTAGTTGAGGAAAAAAATTGAAAATATCAGTTATTTCAGACATTCACGTTCATCCCAAGAATGAAAAAAGTATAAATACTTTGCGTGAATTTTGCCGTAACGATGTTGTGAGAAATTCTGATCTAGTCGTTTTTTTAGGAGATATATTTGATCTATGTGTTTATGACTTTGATCAATATAAATTGATTTATTCATCTGCACTTATAGAGATAGAAACATTGTTAAAGTCTGGCGTGGAAGTTGTGTTTGTAGAAGGAAATCATGACTTTAGAATAAATAGTCTCTTTAAAAACTGGACAAAAATTTATAAATTTCATTATTTTGATAATGGCTTTTATCTACATATTGGGAGAGAAGTATTTTCATTTTTTCATGGTGATACTATTGAAATTGAAAATCGTTTTTATAGAATTTATAGGTCGTTGATTAAAAATAAATTTATTTCGAAATTCTATAAAAGCATTGTTGGATTTGAAAAAACTTGGAGTCTTGGTCTTTTTTTATTAAACAGAAGTCATGAAAGGCATGAGAAATACTCGTTGAGCTATAACAGTGATGAAGTGTTAACAAAGTTTAGAAAGTCTGCAGATTTATATTTTAAATCATCAAGTAGTAAGTATTTAATTTGTGGGCATAGTCACGTTAAAGACTTCTATGAAAATAATGGTCGAACATATCTTAATAATGGATTTGCTCAAGCCGAGAAAACTTTTATCTATTATGAAAACGAGTTTAAGTTTTTAGAAATCTAATTATTTTACTTCCGAGTCTAAAATCTCTTCAAGCTTGTCATATTCTGCTTTTCTCCTTTTGGGAGTTTGTGATGGAGTGCTTGCTGGTTTTCTTTGTTCGTTGTTGCGTCTTTCTAGTTTAATTCCTTTATGTTTTTGATAAGCAAGAATCACTCGGTTTTCAAAGTCCTGGAAATTGCTTTTTGCATCAGCGAACTCTTCTTCTGAATCAAAATTGCTTGCAACTGGCCTTAAGCTTGAAATGACACTCTCAATTCCTTGTCCCGTTGAAAGTTGAAACTGAAAAAGAATATCTACCTTTTTCGAATCACTTCTCTTTTCTTCATAAATTTGAAGTAAGTCTCCCTCAGTATTGGAAGCAATGTTTATAATCCCTGATGCTAAATTTGTACCAAGAATATTTATAGGATTATTTTCATAGCTGAATTCATTTGTTGAATTTAAAGCATTTGAGAGTAATGTTTGCTTGTTTACAGTTTCATACGAGCTTCCGCCAGAATTGTAGGGAGCTGAAAAATCTGGGGCTGTATTGCTAGAAAATGATTTGCTTCTTGTTGATGCTGTTGTCCTAGGCGACTCTGTGTTTGCCTGGCTATTGCTTGCTAGACTGCGTCGAGGTTGATTTGTTGAGGATGCTTGGCTAGGTTTTTGATCCTGACTAGCTACTTTAGATTTTGCAATATCGTTTACTCTGCTTTCAAGGTTGGAAATATCTTCCTTTGCGCGTCTAATTTTTTTTCTTTGTTCTTCTTCAAATCTCGATTGACTTTTTTTATCACTGGACTTCTCTTGCTCTGCTAGCTTTGACTCGAGATCCTCTAACTGTTTCCGTTTTTCATCTAATTCTTTTAAAAGCTCCTCTATTCTTTTTGTGTTTGGGTCAAGGTTAGAATTACTACTGTCAAATTTTTTACCTGAAATAGCTTCACTCTTGTTAGAGGATGTGTTTCCTGTTGGGGTAACTGCAGAAGGCCCAAAGGAGGTTTGGTTAAAACTATTAAAAGTTTTACCAGATGATGTATTTGTCGTTTGGGTTGCATTGGTCGAATTACCATTTGGTGATACTGATGGATTTTGTGTGATATTGTTATTAGATAGAGGTTGGATACTTTGTATGGAATCATCTGAATCCATAAGGATTCCTGCTTCTTGTAAATAATCAGCGATATAATTATATTCTTCTTTTAATTCTTCTAATTCATCCTCTGAGAGATCATCAAAATTAAATAACTCTTTATATGATCCTTTTTGATGCTCAAGACTTTCTTTTAATTCTTCTGAGCTCATTGACGAGATCATTGTTTTATTGCATTTTTCTCGGTCTGATGAAAACAAGGCAAACTTTTCAGAATCATCATAGTACAGAGTTCCGCAGCTAAACCATTCTACCAAATAGTTGATCATGGGAGATCTCTCGTCAGCTTGAGATCTAGGGATGGTTTTTACTTGGGCGTCCATAGTTTGTTGTCTGACAAGATTTATTATTTCAGGAGAGTCTAATTTGGTGGGCATGGGTTTATTGTCTGCCTCCATACCTTGTAAATATTGACACTTGTCCTTTATATTGCTTTTTAAGTTAATGCATTTATTTATAAATGTTTCCGATATACGTTGTTTGTTTTCAATGTCAATATTTTCAAAATATTGTTGCACTAGTTTATCTTTTTCATTTCTGCTTCCTATTTGGTACCAACGATCTTTTTGTTTAACTTTTTCAGAGAGTTCTTCAAACCCTTTGGGAAGATCCTTGTGTTTGAGAGGCTTTGCATATTGAAGTTGGTTTGTTAGTTCTTGTGTTGATATTTGAATTCTTTTAACAGAATATTCACTGAAATTTCTGACGTTATACGCTGTGTGTGCGATAGAACTTTTTTCCTTTTCACCTCTCTCTATACTTGTTGTTTTTGATGAGGGGAAAGGTGGAATCATTCTCTCATTGATATAGTCTGTAATTGATTCATCGATATCCAAGTCTCTCGTTTTTCGTTGAAGATTTCCATAGTATGTAATATTAATCTTTTCAAGGTTATCACTTAATTCATTTTCGTCATTGTTGAATTTTAAATCACTAGTTGAGGTTATCTCTTCACCTAATTGATGTGCACGATATTCATTTAAAATTTCATTTAAGCTTTTTCCATTTGGGAAAGTACACTGATTTATTTCCTCTTGAATCTGGCAATCAGAGCCAGGTATTCCAATGTCTGATAATGCACTAAGTGTTTTTTTGGTATCATTTAAAAATTTTAATTTTCCTATAT
>Ga0181565_10003554_pt1 | contig 11972 bp, 8 predicted proteins | sample 101ome_16_FD_129661 | JGI IMG/M metagenome (GOLD analysis project Ga0181565, IMG submission 129661) | Coastal salt marsh microbial communities from the Groves Creek Marsh, Skidaway Island, Georgia - 101401AT metaG (megahit assembly) | ecosystem: Environmental > Aquatic > Marine > Intertidal zone...
CGCCATATTGGGATTCCATTTACGGGTTAAGTGTCCAAAATGGACTCCTGCGTTGAGCAGGTCGTTTACTAGTGTATTTGCCATTGTGTTTTAGTTTACGTTCCTTTTGATTAGCAACAAGCTATGAACTTGTTTAGATGCTAAACTAACATCCGCCTTAGCGGTTTAAGCAACAAATTAATTATTAAATGAATGAACTTTGTTTTGCAAATGCAAAACGATACCAAATTAACGTTTCGAGAATTGGAATTTTTTCCTCGCTTTCTTTTGACCGAATTTCTTGCGTTCCACCATTCTTGGATCACGAGTCAACAGACCTTCAGGCTTTAACTCGGCACGAAATGCTTCGTTTATTTTACAAAGGGCTCTGGAGATTGCCAAGCGAACTGCTTCTGCTTGTCCATTGGTCCCTCCTCCTTTTACAGTAATGTTTAAATCGTAAGCTCCCTCCGTGTTGGTCAATTGGAAAGGCTGTTGGATTTTGTACTGTAAACTTGATGTTGTAAAGTATTCTGTATAATTTTTTTTGTTTACTGTTATCGCTCCTTTTCCTTCACTGACAAAAATACGAGCGACAGAAGTTTTGCGACGACCTATAGTGTGAACTGTATCCATTATAAGAAATCGTTAATATTTATGGTTTTAGGATTTTGTGCCTCTTGGCTGTGTTCAGCACCTGCGTACACACGGAGATTTCTGAAAAGCTCAGCACCTAATTTATTTTTGGGTAACATCCCACGTACTGCGTTTTCCACAAGGCGGGTGTCTTTTTTGCTGTGAAGTTGAGTTGCATTCAAAATACGCTGACCACCCGGGTAACCCGTATGACGGACGTATTCTTTCTGCTCCCATTTGTTTCCACTCAGGGTAACTGTGGCTGCATTAAGAACAATCACATTGTCACCACAGTCTACATGTGGGGTATAGTTGGTTTTGTATTTTCCTCTTAAAAAGTTGGCAATCACTGTTGCCACTCTACCAAGAGGAAGGTCTTTAACATCTAATACAACCCACTGTTTGGTCACAGTGTTTGGATTAGCCGATACGGTTTTATAACTCAGTGTATTCACATTAAATATTTTATATCCAATTGAAAATTGTTTCAACGGGCTGCAAATGTACAATTATAAATTACTTTGGAAAAATTTTTTGTTGATTTTTATTAGGGGGTTTGGCTAAGGTCAAAAAGGGTTAATGCGCTTCTAACCAATTGTTTCCAATTCCTATATCAACGATCAAGGGGACCTCTAGTTTGAACGCGTTTTCCATTTCTGTTTTGACCATATATTTTAAAGACTCAACTTCTGATTTGGGAACGTCAAATACGAGCTCATCATGAACCTGCAATAACATTTTGGCCTTCCAGTTTTCTTTGGAGAGTCTTTTTTGGATGGCAATCATGGCAAGCTTGATGATGTCTGCAGCACTTCCTTGGATCGGAGCATTTACAGCATTGCGTTCTGCAGCACCACGTACAATTGCGTTTTGGGAATTAATGTCTCGTAAATAGCGTCTCCTACCCAGCACAGTGGTTACATAACCGTGGTCACGAGCAAAATCTATTTGATCTTGAATGTAGGCGCGTAGTTGAGGATAGGTCGCATAGTAGGTTTCGATGAGCTCTTTGGCTTCCGTTCGATTCAGATCGGTTTGTTGGCTGAGACCAAAAGCGGAAACCCCATATACAATTCCAAAATTGACCGTTTTAGCGTTACTGCGTTGCTGGCGAGTGACCTTTTCCAGAGGCACATGAAAAACTTTAGCGGCTGTAGCTGTGTGGATGTCTTCATTATTGTTAAATGCACTTAGCATTCCCTCATCTTTGCTTAGTGCCGCAATGATACGCAACTCAATTTGAGAATAGTCTGCCGCCATCAGAACGTGATTTTCATCTCTTGGTATGAATGCTTTCCTTACCTGTTGCCCTCGCTCGGTTCGAATCGGGATGTTTTGAAGATTAGGATTGTTACTGCTCAGTCTTCCTGTAGCAGCCACTGCTTGATTATAAACGGTATGCACTCGACCCGTCCTACTGTTAATTTCCTTTGGCAGTGCTTCTACGTAAGTGTTTTGGAGTTTTTGTAAAGAACGCCAGTCAAGAATATCGGAAACGATAGTGTGTTCTTTGGCCAATACAGAAAGTACTTCCTCTGCGGTAGAGTACTGCCCCGTTTTTGTCTTTTTCGGTTTATCAACCAATTTGAGTTTTTCAAATAAAATGGGACCCAACTGTTTTGGTGAAGCAAGGTTGAAGGTGGTGCCAGCGGCTTCAAAAATAGCTTTTTCCAACTGAACGATATCGTTGGCGAGTCCTACAGAAAGCTCTTTTAGAAAAGCAGTATCCAGATTAATGCCTTCACACTCCATGGCAGTAAGCACTTCCACTAAAGGGAGTTCTACCTTATCGTAAAGAGTGCGGGTATCTGCTGCCTTGAGTTCTTTTTCAAAATGTTGTTTGAGCTGAAGGGTAATATCGGCGTCTTCAACAGCATATTGGGTTTGTTCCTCAAGGGGAACTTCTCGCATACTTCCTTGTGTTTTTCCTTTTTTTCCAATCAGTTCAGAAATGGGCTGTGGGCTGTAATTGAGGTAGGTTTCTGCCAAAACATCCATATTGTGACGCATGTCGGGATTGATAAGATAGTGTGCAATCAGCGTATCAAAAAGAGGTGCTTTAACTTCAATTCCATAGTTTCTCAAGACTTTGAGATCATACTTTAAGTTATGGCCAATTTTTTCGATTGAGGGGTTTTCAAAAAAGGGTTTAAAAAGAGTAATAATCTGCTGTGCTTCTTCGCGCGCTTCGGGAAGGGCTAGGTAGTAGCCTTGTCCGGGTATCCATGAAAAAGCGATACCCACAAGCTCCGCTTCCAGCGCATTTAAAGAAGTAGTTTCGGTATCAAAACAGACTTGTTTTTCTTCCAAAAGTTTTTTCAGCAGCAAGTCTCGTGCTATGGGACTGTTCACCAGCTGGTAGCTGTGGATTGTAGTGGATAAATTTTTTCGTTCAGAAGTCTCTCGTTGAGCTGTTTCACCACTGCCAGGTGCTGCAAAAAGATCAAACTGCTGTCCGGCTTGTGGAGTTTTTGGTTCTTTTTTTTCAGTTGTAGGTTCTGGTGATGAGATCTGTTGCGGTTCAAAGAGTTTTTTAAAGTTTTCTGCAATCCTGCGAAATTCCAGTTCTTCAAAAAGAGCAGTTACTTTGTTGTGGTCAGGGGTGCTGAGGGCGTAGTCTTCTGCTTCAAAAGTCACCGGAACATCTAAAAGAATGGTTGCCAGTTCTTTTGATAAAATCCCTTGTTGTTTGTTTTCTTGAATTTTTTCTCCCAGTTTACCTTTTACTTCATGTGCATTTTCTAAAAGAGTCTCCATACTGCCGTAGGTCTTCAACAATTTTTTTGCTGTTTTGTCTCCTACTCCAGGAAGCCCGGGGATGTTATCCACGGCATCTCCCATCATTCCGAGGTAGTCGATGACCTGTTCTGGGCGTTCTACTTCAAACTTTTGCTGTACTTCAGGAATTCCCCATATTTCAATACCATTGCCCATTCGGGCAGGGCGGTACATGAATATGTTTTCAGAAACCAGTTGGGCGAAGTCCTTATCGGGTGTGACCATAAACACCTGAAAACCTTCTTTTTCTGCTTGTTTTGCCAGTGTTCCTATGATGTCGTCTGCTTCATAGCCTTCTTTTACCACTACAGGAATATGCATGGCTTTTAAAAGTTCCTGGATGTAAGGTATAGCCAAGCTGATCGGTTCTGGAGTCTCTTCGCGATTCGCTTTGTATTCGGTATACATTTCCGTTCGAATCTGAGAGCCTCCTTTGTCAAAACACACAGCCAGGTGGTCGGGTTGTTCCCTTTTAATAACGTCGAGTAATGAATTGGTAAAACCCATGATGGCAGAGGTGTCCATTCCTTTAGAATTGATCCTAGGATTTTTGATAAAGGCGTAATACCCCCTAAAAATTAGGGCAAAAGCATCGAGTAAAAAAAGGCGTTTTTGTGTGCTCATGGATTCATTTGGGATAAATTTAAAAAACTATACGGCAATGGGGTTCATCCCAGAACTTTATTTAGTAACAACTCCAGTTTTTTCGAAAGAGTAGAAGCATCCAGACCTATTTCCACAAGCAAGTCAGACGCATTTCCGTGGGGAATAAATACATCTTCCACTCCTTCTAATTGGACGGGAAGGGAGTACTGATGATGGGAAGAAAATTCTAAAATAGCACTTCCTACTCCTCCTCGCTTTACACCTTCCTCTATCACTACAACAGCTTGGTAGTTTTTGAAGATGTGATGTAATGTCTCTTCATCCAACGGTTTAGCAAAACACAAATCATAGTGGGCAAAAGCTGTTGATTTCTGGAGTGTATTTAGAGCATCGGCTACTGTTTTCGCCATTGTTCCCAAGGACAGAACGGCAATCTGATTTCCTTTTTTCAACTGTTCCATTTTCCCCCAAGGACTTTTTTGGAATTCAAAAGAAAGCGTTTCTATTTCGCTGTAGCCTCTGGGATAGCGAATGGCCACAGGGACATCTATCCCCAGTTGAGCGGTGTACATTAGGTTTTGAAGTGCTGCTGCGTTGCGAGGGGCTGCAATGTGAAGATTTGGAACACAACTCAAAAAGGCCACATCAAAGAGTCCGTGGTGGGTAGGACCATCATGTCCTACGATCCCTGCTCGATCAACACAAAATACGACAGGGAGATTTTGTAGGGCAACATCGTGGATAATTTGATCGTAAGCTCGCTGTAAAAAAGTGGAATAAACAACGCAAAACGGAATTTTCCCTTGGGAGGCCATTCCTGCCGCTAAGGTTACTGCATGCTGTTCAGCGATTCCTACATCAATGCATTGTTCGGGTAGGGTGTTCATAAAATCAACCAAACCACTTCCTGTGGGCATGGCGGGTGTAATGGCGACTATTTTTTTATTCTGTTGTGCTAAGCGAAGTAAGCTTTGACCAAAAACCTCTTGAAATTTGATTTTTTTATGGTTTTGTTTGGGATTGAGTTTTCCCGTCACAGGATCAAATTTACCAGGGGCGTGATAGCGCACTTGCTCTTTTTCAGCAGAGGGGAGTCCTTTTCCTTTGGTAGTGACTAAATGGAGTATACGGGGTCCTGTGCTGTTTTTTTGTTTTTCAAAAGCTGCCAATAAAGCGTGGAGATCGTGTCCGTCCAAAGGTCCCTGATAGGCCAAGTTTAGCGATTGAAAAAAGTTTGTGGTGCTGGATTTTTCTTTTTTTACCCGATCAAAATAGTTTTTTAACGCTCCTACGCTGGGATCGATCCCCATACTGTTGTCATTCAACACGACGAGCACATTGGCGTTGATCGTTCCCAAGTGATTTAAGGCTTCAAAAGCCATCCCGTTGGCAATGGAGGCATCGCCCACCACTGCGATATGCTGCCGTTTGGTGTTAGAAGTACTCAAAGCCATTCCCAATACAGCGGAGAGTGCTGTACCCGCATGTCCTATTCCGAAGGGGTCGTAATTGCTCTCTTCTCTTTTTGGAAATCCACTCAAACCGTGTCGTTGTCTGAGTTGCTGAAAATCTTTTCTCCTACCCGTCAACATTTTATGACCGTAAGCTTGATGCCCTACATCCCATACCAAGACATCGTCTGGGGTATTGAAGCAATAATGCAGTGCAACGGTGAGTTCTACCGTACCAAGACTAGATCCCAAATGCCCTTCTCCTCGTGCCAATGTATGGATAATTTCCTGCCGAAGTGTTTCTGCAAACGCTTGAAGCTCCTCTGGGGAGAGCGATCGAAGTTGCTCCGGAGTTTGAATCTCTTTAAAAGGAGGACTGGCCATGGGGTAAAGGTACTGCAAAACATTTTCAGTTCAGAACCCAAGAGAATATGTATTTTTATTCCATGGATCAGGACGATGCTTATTATATGAAACTGGCCTTACAAGAGGCGGAAAAAGCACAAGAGCTTGGAGAGGTGCCTGTAGGGGCTGTAGTGGTCGTGGACCAACGGGTTATTGCTCGGGCTCATAACCTTACCGAGCGACTCAATGACGTAACTGCCCATGCTGAAATGCAAGCCATTACAGCTGCGGCTCATTTTTTAAACGGAAAATATTTAGTAGGGTGTACCTTATACGTTACTTTGGAGCCCTGCATCATGTGTGCAGGAGCTTTGCAGTGGAGCCAGCTGAGCAGGGTGGTTTATGGCGCAACAGATTCCAAGAGAGGATTTCAGCAAGCCGGAATTCAACTCCACCCGAAAACACAACTAACAGGAGGTGTTTTAAAAAAAGAAGCAAAAGCTTTATTGGATCAATTTTTTGCAAAAAAAAGAGCATAAAAAAAGCACCTTTGGATTAAGATGCTTTTTACTAGTAATAATATATAAATTATAATAAGGTGATGTTGGAAGCTTGCTTGCCTTTTTTTCCTACTTCTTCTACATACTCTACTTTAGCCCCTTCGGTAAGGGTCACGCCGTTTAGGGCTGAAATGTGAACGAATACATCTTGTCCAGACTCATCGTTGGTAATAAAACCAAATCCTTTGGCTTCATTGAAAAATTTAACTGTACCAGTCATGTGTGTATTTAAAAATTATTGGCAAAGGTAGGTTTAAAATTGATAACCAAACGCTCTTTAACAGATTTTATTGATGAAAGTGATTGATTTTCAATATTTAACCTAACAAATAAAGGGTTTTACTTCCCCTCACGCATTTTTTTAAGATTTTCCTCGCTTAAGGTGTAATCCTGAAGGCGTTTTCCTTTCCAGCGGTGGTAGAGAAAAAGGGGGAGAAAAAGCATTACCCCTGAGAGAACACTAAAGCCAATAATGCGTTCTCCAGTAGCAAAATCAATTGCTGCTCGATGATAGGCACCATAGGATAGGGACGCTAAAAGAATCAGAAAGAGCACTCTAAGGACGTATTTCATACCTCTTTTTTAGGCAAGGTTTTGAGATTTAATTCCTCGAGTTGTTCTTGGGCAAGGGAGGCAGGTGCATCGATCATCACATCGCGACCGCTGTTGTTTTTAGGGAAGGCGATAAAATCCCGAATGGTTTCTTCTCCTCCCAAAATGGCTACCAATCGGTCCAAGCCGAATGCAATTCCTCCGTGGGGTGGCGCGCCGTATTGAAAAGCATCCATTAAAAACCCAAACTGAGCTTGCGCCTCTTCTTTGGTAAATCCAAGCAAGTCAAACATTTGAGACTGGAGTTTTTGGTCGTGGATACGTATCGAACCCCCACCAATTTCATTTCCGTTTAAAACCAAATCGTATGCATTGGCTTTTACGGCTGAAGGTTCAGTAGCTAATTTTTCTAAATCTTCAGGCTTGGGCGCTGTAAACGGGTGGTGCATGGCGTGATATCGTCCGGTTTCTTCGTCCCATTCCAACAGAGGAAAATCGGTAACCCACAAAGGTGCAAACACCTTGGGATCACGCAGACCCATACGTTCTGCCAGTTCCATGCGCAAGGCGCTGAGCTGGGTTCGGGTACTGTGTGTTGCTCCAGAAAGAATGAGGAGTAAATCACCTGCGTGCGCTCCTGCTTTTTCAGCCCATAACTTGAGGTCGTCTGAGGTAAAGAATTTATCTACAGAGGATTTAAAAGTTCCGTCTGTATTGCATTTGACATAAACCAACCCTTGAGCACCAATCTGCGGACGCTTGACCCATTCGGTTAAGGCATCGATCTCTTTTCGGCTGTAATCGGCTGCGCCTGGAACTGCAATTCCCACCACCAACTCTTGGCTATCAAAGACTCCAAACCCTTTGCCTTGAGCCAACTCATTGAGTTCACAAAAGGTCATGCCAAAACGGATATCCGGTTTGTCATTGCCATACGTACGAAGTGCCTCTTCGTAGGTCATTCGCGGGAAGGCACCAACTTCAACCCCGGCAACCTCTTTCAATAGATGTGCTGTGAGGCCTTCAAATTGATTCAAAACATCTTCTTGTTCCACAAAGGTCATTTCGCAATCGATTTGAGTAAATTCGGGCTGTCTGTCTGCACGTAGGTCTTCATCTCGAAAACACTTTACGATTTGAAAATATTTATCCAAGCCACCTACCATCAACAACTGTTTGAAGGTTTGTGGAGATTGGGGCAGAGCGTAAAATTGACCGCTACTCATCCGTGAGGGTACCACAAAATCTCGTGCTCCTTCTGGGGTGGATTTGATCAAATAAGGCGTTTCTACATCAATAAACCCGGCATCTGTCAAATAATTTCGAACTGCCATGGATACCTTTGAACGGAAGAGCAGGTTTTGTTTAACTGGATTTCTGCGGATATCCAAGTAGCGGTATTGCATCCGGAGTTCTTCTCCTCCATCGGTTTGATCTTCAATAGTGAAGGGTGGGGTTTTAGATGGATTGAGCAGGTGAAGTTCATTGACCAATACTTCAATTGCCCCGGTTTTCATATTGGGATTTTTTGATTCTCGTTCAATAACAGTTCCTTGAACTTGAATCACGTACTCACGTCCCAGCTGTTGGGCAGTATCGAAAACATCTTTAGGGGTCCGTTCTTCGTCAAAAACCAATTGTGTTATTCCATAACGATCGCGGAGGTCTATCCATACAATAAATCCTTTGTTTCTGTTTTTTTGAACCCATCCGGCTAGAGTTACCTTTTGATTTAGGTTTTCTAAGCTAAGGGTACCGCAGTCGTGTGTTCTGTACATAAGTTCTTTTGTTCGGACAAAAGTAAAAAAACCTAAAGCGCAAACCTCAAGATTTTAATGTCTTTATAGCATCTTTTTAAACCAGAGTTTTATAGAGTACACAATAGAGAAGGTAGCGGGAACAATAACTAAAGTTAAAAAAGTTGCAAAAGTGAGTCCAAAAATTACGGTCCAAGCCAGTGGTCCCCAAAAAATCACATTGTCTCCACCTATGTATATTTGGGGATCCCATTCTGAAAGTAAAGAGAAAAAGTCAATGTTTAATCCGATAGCAAGCGGTATCAATCCCAGAACCGTGGTTATCGCTGTGAGTATGACAGGTCGTAATCGAGCGGTACCTCCATCAATTATAGCACGTGTTGCTTCTTTTTTGTCCAACAGCTTATCACTGGGAAGATTGAGCTCTGCACTTCTTCTGTCAATAAGAAGTTGGGTATAATCTAACAAGACTACACCGTTGTTTACTACGATACCTGCTAGCGCAATAATTCCCATCATGGTCATCAGAATTACAAAAGGCATTTGAAATGCGATCAGCCCTAAAAAGACACCGGTAAAACTTAAGAATATGGAGAGTAAAATTATCAGAGGTTTTGAGATGGAATTAAATTGGAAAACAAGCAGAAGCAAGATCAATCCTAGGGCAGCCAAAAGAGCGTTGGTGAGGAAAGACATGTTTTTCTCCTGTTCCTCGATTTCTCCAGAAAATTTAAAACTCACCTCTTTAGGCAGTTCGTAGTTGGCCAGCGCATTTTTAACTTGGTCTACTACAGCATTGGCATTATATCCGGCAAGAACAGGAGAGTAGAGTGTAACCACCCTGTTCAGTTGTCGGTGTTTGATTGCGTTAAAACTGGTGGTATTTTCTCGTTTTATTAGTGCTGCTACAGGTATTTCTTTGATGCGTCCCGTCGCTTGGTCTCTAAAGATGATGTTCTGGTTGTACAAAGCATTATTGTCGTACCGGTTGGCTTTGTTGAACCGCACATTGATGTCGTAATCGTCTCCATCTTTTTTAAAGATTCCCGCTTTAGATCCAAATAAGGAGGTCCTTAACAGCTGTCCCACTTGAGAGGTGGAAACTCCGAGTTCTCCTGCTTTTTCTCTGTCGATGGTAAGCTGAATGCCGGGTTTGTTTTTATTTACATCAATTTTGAGTTCTTCTACACCTGCCACATTGATGCGATTGAGGTAATCCTTCATACTTTGGGCAGTTTGAATAAGTCTAAAATAGTCTTTTCCTGTAATTTCAATTGTAATCGGATAGCCTGCTGGTGGTCCGTTTGCATCTTTTTCCACGGAAAGTGCTACACCTGGAAATTTTCCATCCAATTGTTCTTGAATATCCTTTCTCAGGGACTCACTGGAGACACCTCCTCGCATTTTAAACTCACGCATGGTAAGAGTAATTTTTCCTTTATGCGGCAGTTCATTGGTATTCCCATTGTCAATAAAAGGATTTCCAGCACCTTCCCCCACCTGAGCGACACCAGACTCGACTAATAAATTGAAACTACCTTTATTGTATTGAGGGCGACTGATGACGTTGTAAATTTCTTCTTCTATTCTCCGTGTTGTTTCGTTGGTCTTTTTGATTGCAGTACCTTCGGGGTATTCAATAAAAACAAGGATTTGCTTGGGTTGATTTTCTGGAAAGAATTCAACACTAGGAGGAAATATACCCATAAGGGCAAAAGAGGAAAAAAGCAACAGAAATGTTCCTCCCAAAAACAGAATCGGTTTAAAGCCGTCCAGAGCAAAACTCAAAAAGCTTTTATAACTATTTTCAAGAAGAACTAAGAAGCCTTTTTGAAACGACAAGGCCCATTTTTTGATGAAGAATTTATACAACCAAAAGAGTGTGGGTGTGAGAATCATGATGTTTCCAAAAACACGTACTCCTGGTCCACCAAATAAGAGAAGAATGCCGAGACCTCCCATAAAAAAAGTCAAGCGCCAGAGCGATTTTGTTGCTATTTCTCGGTCTGAAATTTCCATAAATTGGGAAACCAGCATTGAATTAAAAAAAATGGCAACAATGAGAGAAGATCCTAAAACCACAGAAAGCGTAATTGGAAAATAGATCATAAATTCCCCCATCAATCCTGGCCATGCTCCAAGAGGGACAAAGGCGGCAATGGTGGTTGCTGTAGAGATAATGATAGGGAAGGCAATTTCTCCAATCCCAGCTTTTGCTGCCGCAATACGGGACATCCCTTCTTTCTCCATCAATCTGTAAACATTTTCAACCACAACAATTCCGTTATCTACTAACATTCCTAGCCCCATCACCAAACCAAACAGAACCATGGTGTTCATAGTGTAACCCAGGGCAGATAAGATCATAAAAGACATAAACATGGACATGGGTATTGCAAATCCAACAAATAAGGCATTTCGGAAACCCAAAAAGAACATGAGCACGGTAACAACCAGTATAATACCAAAGATGATGCTGTTGACCAATTCACTAACTTGATTTAATGTCATGTCGGATTGATCGTTAGAAATGGTAATTTCTAAATCTAAAGGCAGTCCAATTTCTTGAGGTTTTGCGGTAATTTTTCGAATGTCTTGAGAAGCCTGAATCAAGTTCTTTCCTCCTCTTTTTACCACGTCCAGTAAAACTGCTTTTTTTCCAAAAGACCGCGCAAAGGAGGTGATTTCTTTTTCCTTAAATGCGATTTCTGCTACATCTCCTAAATAAACAGCTCCCCCGTCGGTTTTAATTACAAAAGACTTGAGTTCTTCGGGGTTTTGAATTTCACCCTTTAAGCGAATATTACGACGCTGACCACCCATTACAATGTTGCCTCCGGAAAGGGTTGAATTTTCTCTGGAGATGGCTCCCAAGATATCATTAAAGGATACTTTGGCGGCAGTCATTTTGTAGATGTCCACAGCAACTTCTACTTCAAAAGTTTGAATCCCTCTGATGTTTACCTCTTTGATTTGTGCCAGTTGTTCAATTCGGTTTTCCAGTCGTTCGGCATATACTTTTAATTGTTCAATAGGGTAGTCCCCTATAAGGCTAATGTTAAGGATGGGCTGTAGTTCGGAAAAGTCCAGTTCAAAAACACTAGGTTCTACCTTAGCGTTGTTAAAAACGGGCCAATCGGGACCTGCAGTAACTCCGTCTACCAAGTCTTTGGTCTTTTGTTTGGCATCATCTATGGTGATGTTTTCGTCAAACTCAACCTCTATCACAGAAAAATCTTCTGAGGAAGTAGAATGAATCTCTACCATGTTTGGAACTCCTTTTAGGGCCTCTTCTAAAGGATCAGTTA
>Ga0181565_10003570_pt1 | contig 11952 bp, 8 predicted proteins | sample 101ome_16_FD_129661 | JGI IMG/M metagenome (GOLD analysis project Ga0181565, IMG submission 129661) | Coastal salt marsh microbial communities from the Groves Creek Marsh, Skidaway Island, Georgia - 101401AT metaG (megahit assembly) | ecosystem: Environmental > Aquatic > Marine > Intertidal zone...
AGACGGGGGGGGGGGGGCGGGGGGCGCAGGTGGGGGGGGGGGTGTGAGGAGGCCGGCGGAGCGCCGAGGAGACGGGGAGGGGGATGTCGAGGCGCGGGGGGTCGCGAATTTTCGGCTCCACGGTCCACCTGACCCGCCATATGGGCAGCGAGAAGGTCCATTGCCGCACGAGCCCCCCGGCTTCGCAGGGCCCAAGCCAGGCGTGAAGCAGCCGGACATGTCGACGGAGCTCGAGGGGAAGCGCGTGGCTGTCATCGGCGGTGGAATCAGCGGTCTGGGAGCGGCCTACCTGCTGAAGAGGCTAGTGATAGTACGAGCTGCGTCAGATACTCTCTGGCGTTGGCTGGGGCCGGCGACGGCTTTGGCGGTGCCGGCCGCCACTTCGGCCCTCCCCCCCGCTCTCTGCGCTGAGTATTGACATCTCTCGACACCTTCGATTGCGCAGAAATGGTGCACATGTCACACTCTATGAGAAGGAGAACTATCTTGGCGGACACGCGCTGACGGGCGAGCTACGACGGCGATGGGCTCCGGCGACGCGCCGTCGGCCGACGCGTTTCCCTCCCCTTTAGAGGTCGAGCGGAGCTTTTTCCTCCCTCTGTTGCGATCAGCCTGATCTGCATAATCGTTCTTACCGAGACCCTCTCGGTATCCGTCCCCGCCGGACACCGCCCGTCCCCTGGCCCATCTCCATCCCCCGCACCCCTCGCCGCCCCCCAGATATCGAAGCTGGCTACCCCGTCGACCTAGGCTTCCAAGTCTTCAATCTCACCACCTACCCCCATTTGGTCGCCCTATTCGAATCATTGGGCGTGTCCACGCAAGCGTCGTCCATGTCCTTCAGCCTGTCCCAGCGGGCGACACGCACGGGCGGCGTCGGCGACAGCGGTGAAGAGGTCAAGCTAGAGTGGAGCAGCGAGGCACCCTTTTGCGGACCCGGCAACTGGAGGAATCCGGCGTTTCTTAACATGTTGAGGGAGGTGGTTCGGTTCGGAAAGGAGGCACCGCTGCTCTTGCCGGAGCGCCGCGCCGCTGCAACCGCCGGAAAGGCCGCAGGGGCCAAACAGAAGACCGACCCGAAGGCCCCGGCCGCTCCGCCGTCCACTGGCGGCCGCGCCGGCCCACGCCCCACGTCGAACGCCGACGACGCGACCGTCTCCCTTGGCGACTATCTGACCGCCCACGGCTACTCTCAAGCCTTCAGGCAGTGGTACGTCGCCCCCATGATCGCTGCGGTGTGGAGCTGCCCCACGGCAGAAGCGCTGGCAATGCCCGCGGCGCCACTGATTCGGTTTTGGGTGAATCACCATTTATTGGATCTGAGCGGAAGGCCGCAGTGGCGGACGGTCCGCGGCGGTTCCCGGGTTTACGTGGAGGCGTGTCGGCGGCACGTCAACGTGGTGAGGACGGGAGCGAGGGTGGTGCGGGTGGAGCGGGTCGGGGAACGGGAGGGGAGCACTGGAAGCGTGGGAGCTGAGTCGACGGACGGGGCGACAACCGCCGAGAGGGCGACGATCCCCTCGGGCGCAACGGAGGCGTCGTCGCCAAAGCCGCGGCGGTCGCCGCGGTTGGCGGGTAAGGAGAAGAGGGCGGGGCGGCTGACCGAGTGCGTTGCCGAGGTATCCTCAAAGGTTTTCTCCGAGGCCCGCCGATCCTCTGAGGGCCGTGGCCGCGTCGCCATCTATCTCGCCGACGGCTCCGTCCAACGGTTTGACGACGTTGTTGTCGCCGTACACTCGGACGTCGCCCTCTCCCTCCTCGGTGGGTCCCCCGGGCTTGCCGCGGTCCCTACCGCCATCCCCTCGCCCCCCTCGTCCGCGTCTTCGGGCAACTCGGGGGCCACCTTACCCTCAGACGCCCCCTGGGCCGACCGATCCATTGAAGGGAAGGCCGAACTGGACTGTCTGCGGGCGATTCCTTACGCATCGAACGATGTGTGGCTGCACACGGATGCGAGTCTCATGCCCAAGGCCAAGGCAGCCTGGGCCTGCTGGAACTTTCTGGGAGAGATGGATTTATCGGTCTTGTCGAGCGGCGGCAGCGCAGACAAAAACGCGGCGCCCCCCTGCGTGACCTACTGGGCGAATCTGCTGCAGGGCCTTCCCGCATCTGCGCCCGACGTGTTTGTGACGCTCAACCCGCCCGCGGGCCGCGAGCCGCGTCCTGAGACGGTGCGGCGGCGGCTCAGGATGGACCATCCGCTATGCATGGCGCGAGCGGGCGTTGAGGCGCGGCGCCAGCTCCCGGGACTCCAGGGGCGGGGGGGGGTGTGGTTTGCGGGGGCTTGGACGGGGGCGGGATTCCACGAAGACGGACTTCGGTCGGCCGTCGCCGTTGTCTGCGGGGCCGACGCAGCCCTCGGGCTCGGCGACGGCGTCTCCAGCGTCGGCTCAGTCGGTGGCGCCGTCGCGTCGTCGACCACCTCCGGCCCTCCGAACATGGGCGGCCGCCTTCCCTGGGAGCCTGTAGCCACAAGTCCTCGGATGGGCTTACGGGTCGCCTGCCTGGCGCCCCTCATTGACCGCTTCCTGGCGCTGGCTGTGACGCGTGGTCGCCTCACCATCGTGTGGCCCGACGGCAGCGAGCGGAGCTACGGACGGGCCGGCTACGTCGGTGGCGCCCCGCTGCCCGAGGACGACCTCGCTGACGCCGGCGGCCCGATTCAGGAGAGATGGCGGAACCCGCCTGCCCCAGAGTGCACCCTCCGTGTCATCCGCGCTCTGCCCTTCATCTGGAAGTGCGTATCGCGCCACGACACGGGCCTGGGCGAGGCTTGGATGGCCGGTGACGTGGTCTGCGGCAACCCGGGCGCCCTCATGGCCTGCCTAGTGCTTAACGCCGACAGAGCTGAGGGCGAGGCACGAGGTGCGTTGGGTTTGCTCAACACCCTGGGCGACCGCATCTTGCAGGCAGCCCATGCGGCGCGGCACAACAGTATCGTCAACGCCAAGAAGAACATCGAAGAGCACTACGACGCGGGCAACGCGATGTACACGACCTTTTTGGACGAGACGATGACTTACTCGTGCGGCCTCCACGCGCCAGGCCGGTCGCTGACCGAGGCGCAAGAGCGCAAGATGGAGGCGTTGCTCGATGCCGCAGCGGTGGGTCCGGGGATGAGAGTATTGGAGGTGGGGTGTGGATGGGGCGCGCTTGCCATACGGGCGGGGCGGAGGGTCGGGAAGAAGGGCAAGGTCGTGGGGCTGACCCTGTCGAAGGAGCAGCTTGCCGAGGCCAACAGCAGAGTCGCCGCGGCGGGATTGAGCGACGTCGTCGAGCTCCTCCTGTGTGACTATCGGAACTTCCCTGGCGCTGGCACGTACGACGCCGTGGTGTCGTGCGAGATGATCGAGGCCGTTGGGCACGCCTACCTGCCGTCCTTCCACCGCTGTGTAGCGGATGCCCTGAAGGAAGGTGGCATGGCGGCCATCCAGGCCATTGTCATGCCCGATGCGAGGTATGAGAAGTACCGCCGTGGCTCTGACTTTATCCGCGAGCATATCTTCCCCGGAGGACATTTACCGTCGGTCGGCGCCATGCGTGGCGCTTGCCGGCAGAGCGGAGCTCGACTGAGACTGGAGGGCGCCACGGACATTGGGCCCAACTACGCCGTCACGTTAAGGGAATGGCGCACTGCGTGGGAGCGCCGACGGGCCGACGTCATCGCACTAGGCTACTCGGACATCTTTTGGCGGAAGTACCAGTTCTATTTCGCCTACTGTGAGGCGGCATTCGACGCGCGCTACATCAGCGTCCTGCATCTGCGGTGGACGAAGGACTCGTCGTTGGGAGACAAGGGGTGCGGCGTGGGGCCGGCGGTGCCGACCGAGCGGGCCTGGCGGGAGCAGGCGCCGGTGGATCGGGCGCCCGCGCGCAAGGGCGGGGGGATGGTCTGGGGGACGGCGAGCGCGGGGGTAGCCGCGGCGGTGCGGCGCGGGGGGGTGGCTGCGGGGCTGGCCCCCGCCCTCCTGCGGGTGGCGACGGCGACCCTCGCGGCCCTGGCGGTGCTCTCGTGGCAGGCGCCGGGCCTGGTGGACGCCCTCGTAGAGTGGACGGCCCGCCGCCGCGGGGCCGCCGGCCTGCTCGAGACGGCGGCCGCCTTGCCACCGCTCGAGCTTGTCGTGGGGGGGCTAGTAGCGCTGGCGGTGGCGCGGGCGATGGCGCGTGTCGTGCGGCCGCTCGTGGCCGGAGGGTGATTTTGGAGTTTGAGCCGTGCTCAGTCCGCACGTCGACTCACTCGCTCGCCCTCTCCCCCCCACGATCACATTGCGACCGTCGAGGTTGATAGAGGGGCGCAGCACGCTCCCAAGGAGCTGGGAAGCACTGGCTGGCTCCCCGGACGGCCTCGGACCTCGGTCGTTCTAGTAATTTGTGATGCCTCCCCGGCGTCCGATGGGCCTAGCGCTGGACCTCGGCGCTGGGGGGAGAGGAGAAGAGCCCGAGGAGATTTCTGGACCCGCGCACGAGCAAGCATCGCTTATGCAGAGCGTGGCTTGGGGCGCCGACAGCGTCGTGCTGAGGCGAGCGGGGCGGCCGGGCCTCTTCCCCCCGCCCACAAAGCGAATGGGCGCGATCTCTCGTCACGCGACCACGAACCAAGAGCCGCTTCGTGACATTCTATCCGCAGGGGCGCCGGTGGAGCCGTCTACAACTTCAATCGGGACGGCATGAAGGTCGAGGCCGGCCCCAGCGGCAGTGGCGCCCCTGAGACGGCCCCTGGCAGTCGCCTCTCCCTACGCGCCCGCGACCTCCGCATCGTCCGCGTCGTCGGCCGCGGCGCCAGCGCCACCGTCTCCAAGGCCTTCTATCCCCGCATCAACCGGTTCGTTGGGCTGAAGCGTATCAGTCAGGTCGAGCGTGAGCACCGGGCGCAGATGATGAAGGACTTGCAGACGCTCCTGGCGCTCTATCAGCGTGAGTTGCCCGGACTGGTGAGTTTTATGGGGGCATTTCTGTCCGGGGAGGAGTCAGTGACGCTTGCCTTGGAGTATATGGACGGAGGCAGCCTCGCCGACCTCCTCGAGCGGCAGCGCGCGTCGGGCAAAGGGAAAGGGATACCGGAGCCCGCCCTCGGCAAGTGCGCCGCCGACGTCCTCGCGGGCCTCGCCACGATGCACGCCCGCCGCACCGTCCACCGCGACCTTAAGCCCGCCAACGTCCTGGTATCGACCCTGGGCCAGGCTAAGCTCAGCGACTTCGGCATCGCGCGCGTCAACGAAAGCACGCTGGCCCAGTGCAACACGTACGCGGGCACGGTGACCTACATGAGCCCCGAGCGCATTAACAGCCAGCCCTACGGCGCCCCGAGCGACATCTGGGCCTTAGGGTTGACGTTACTCGAGTGCCACCGGGGGGACTACCCGTACGACGCCAAGGTGGGGCCGCTGCAGCTTATGATTCACCTGTGCGACGAGCCGGCGCCACTCCCCGTGCCGTCTACTGAGATGGATCCGGTGACGGGCAAACCAGGCACAGCCAGCCCCGAATTCGTCGATTTCCTCTCACGGTGCTTGCCCAAGGACCCCGCCGACCGGGCCACGGCCGAACAGCTGGTGGAGCATCCCTGGGTCCTGAGACACGCCGCCGCTGGCGCTGCTCTATCCAGATTTGTAGCGCGGCATGCTTCGATGGAGGAGAAGGTCAACGACACGGCGGGGCTGATGGCCAACCGTTTTCATATGCACCTTGAGGGGGCAGGGGGGGGTGGAGGTGGGGCTTCTGGCGTTGGCAGTACTAGTAAGGGGGTGGAGCGGGCATCGCGCTTGTTCGCCCAAGGGGCCCGGGCGACGGTTGACGGCAAAGCGCTCGACGCGTCGTCGGGCGCAACGCTGGTGCCGGGCCTCGCGGCCTTCGCCCGGTCCCTGCCTGCCCTGCGGATGGACACGGTGCGGACCCATCGAGTCGCGCCCCCGGCCAACGCCGACGCCGGCCCCGCCGCCTCCGCTTCAGACGGTCCGGCAAGCCAGTCAGCCCGCAGCGCCAAGCGGAGTCTCATCCTGGCTCACGTCGCCGGGTCTATCCTCGATGCCCCTGGTGGAGACGAGACGGGCGAGACATTCGACGAGGTCTTCCTCATCGACACCAGCGGGGCGGGGGCAGACACGGGAGTCGGGTATTACGGGTGCCTCTTTATTAACTACGTCTACAAGAGAGGGAAGGGAGCTCAGGAGTGAGGGCGTGAGGGACGATGCCAAGAAATGCTACCACCTCGGACGGGGCCCGCATCGAGATCGACACCCTGAATTGCCCCAGCCGCCGAGCACACCGAGCCGAGACCCTCTGTCTCTTCTACCGCGGCATGCTCGCCCAGTGCGCCAAGACCCGCGGCGACGCCCACGCCCTCGCCGACTGCGACGCGGCGCCAAAGCTGGACCCTGACAACGTCAAGACGCCGACGCGCAGGGCCAAGCGCTGTTGGGAGCTGGGGGACGAGGCGGTTGCGGGGGGGAACGCGGCACGCCTTGAGCCGCGGGAGAGGCGCGTCAATGCTTTCTCAGGGATGAAGCTGTTGCGGGATATTCGAGCCGTTTTTGTTGTCGCGGTATCGTTCTACTCTAGTTGAGCTCGAGCATGTCAGCCAGCCCCCCGTAGAACGTCGCAAGGTCAGCATCGTGCTTGGCCACGGCCTCGCGCACGGTCTCCACCTGCGATGACGGCACAAACCCTGTCACCGCCGCGTGCCCCAGCGCGGCGTGCTCGCACTCGTGCTCGGCGTGCACCTCCATGAAGAGATAGTCGGGCTTCCTACCGGTCAGGGGACCGATGACACGAGCGTCAAGCGAACGGAACGCGTCGAGGAGCCACGTCTTCTCGTAGTCGGCGAGGTACTCAATGGCTAAGTTGTACCCGAGGGCGTAGCTCGCCTTGGCCACGGGATCATTCGCCCGTTCGGTCGCGCCCCCACCCGTCTGGATGTCGTTCATCATCGCGGAAAAGAGCGCGAGTGACTTGGCGGGGACAGCGCCCTCGGCGAGGAGAGTCTCGAGCGGCTCACCCATCGTGGATTCGTACCACGAGGCGAATAGCTGCCTGTGTGTTTGGAGGAGGGGCTGGCCGATGGCGATGCCGTACTCGCCGGCGAGCGGTTGCACGAGGGCCTGGAGGGCGGCGTCACGGCGCTTGTAGTCGGAGAAGCCCAGAGTCATCTGCACCGACAACACGACGGCGGTGAAGGCGGGGTTGAACGACTCGAGGTCGTGAGCGAGCTCGACGAAGACGGGGCGGAGCATAGTCTCCCACCGATCGGCAGGCAAGGCGGCAAGGTTGTCGTTGAAGCGCCTGAGGGCGCGGACGGCCTTGCCGCCATCGAGGAGGTCGCGCTCGATGGCACGGACTTCCGCGCGGGTCAGGAGCGAGGGGAGAGCGACGGCGGGCTGCGCCGTCTGGATCGCGGGCGGGGCGCGGACAGCATGCGCATGTGCAACCTGCTGGTCGGAGGGGGAAAAGGGAATTCGGGCTCGCGGAAGTAGGGCGAGGAAGGGGCGGCGACGTCAGAGCCGACGTGGCGGCCGCCGTCGGCCACCTCTCCGGACGGCTCGACGGTCACCAAGTCAAGACGACCCAATTTTTCTGAGCTGCACACTAATCGTTTCGACATTACTCGGTCGCATACCCCCCCGAGACCCGCCGTGGAGCGCTGCACGGCGACCGACGCCAAACGAGCTGTTTTAGGGGCGGCGAGAGACTGCATGCTCTGGCTTTGTGCGCTCTGGGGGGTGACTTTGGGCAGCAGTCACTTTGATGGGGACATGGGAGGTCATTTGACCGCCTGGATTTTTCCTCAGCAAACCCCGAGGGGGCCGTTGGCACGCTTTCGATGTCGTCAAGCCTCGGACCCCCTCAACGCGCTCCGCACCACAGGAGCGAGTCCACGACGACTAAAATGCGACTTTTAAGCGCGGGATCGCCTTCCACCCCGGCATTCGCGGCCCCGATCGGCCGCCATGGCCCCGCCCCTGCGCTCCGCCGAGTTCGCGGCCAGCTTCCCACCCGACGCGGGGCGCGCATGACGCCCGCCCCCCCCGCCGCCTCCGCCGCCGGCAACCCAAGCGGTCCTCTTTTCCTCTGCTCCTCCGGTGCGGGCCCGTCCCTGTGCTGCGCCCCGCCCCCGCGGCCCCGGGGTGGGTGGCTGTGGAAGCTCGGCGGGGGCGGCGCTCCGCCCAACCTCCGAGCCCTTGGCGTGGCCGCAGTCGTCGCCTATGGCATCTTCGACGCCCTGACCTACTCTGTCGCCTTCTGCATCGCGTTCCTGGGGTACGAGAAAGCGACGGGCGAGAGGGAGAGAGAGAGAGGGTGGGGAGGCTCGTCCAGGGGCCAGGGTCGCGGCTTCACTGCCCGTTTCCCCCCGCTCCCACTTGTATGCGTGCTCCCGGACCGTCCGCGACCGCCCCCGACCGCCCTCGTCCGATTGCATGGATCAACCCCCTGAGCGACCTGCGTGCCGTCGTGGGCGTCATGGTGCTGATGTGGGCGGGGAATAACGTGACAAGGCCCTTTCGCATCGCGGGCGCTGCGGCCCTCGCTCCAGTGGTGACCACCCTCGCCGACGCGCTGCGCGACCGGCTGCGGCTCAAGTCGTCCGGGGCGGGCATGGCCATCATCGTCGCCATCGCCGCGGGTGCAGCGATCGCGCTCATGGGGCTAGTGGTCGCGGGGCGGGCCGCGGGGGTGATCGGGATGGCATAGTGCGACGGGCGAGGCAGTCCGGGGGCGGTGGAGCTCGAAGCCGTTTCTTTCCAGACCCCGTAGTCACGCGATCCACTACACTGCGCAGATCGAGCGGTATGGGAGAGTTTTCTGCCGGAACGCCTGCCGTTCGACACCTCTTCGGGGGTGCCATGGCCCTTGCCGCGCCCGACCGCCTCGTCGACGTTTCAGCCTTCCGCCCCGTCCCGGACCACCAGGAGGAGAGATCCTGCGGGTTGTAAAGCTGAAAAATTCTGCGCCAACGCACCTTTCATCTCGCTTCCTCTCCGCCGCTCCCACGTGTCCCGCCGAGACCGCTACGTCCCTGGCCGTGCCGTTCCCCGTCACGATGAGCGCTGACCCTCTGAACTCCCCAGGTCCTCGCCGACGCCGATACGGACCAGTCCCTCGTCATCGAGATCGTTGAACATCAGACGGTCGTAGCGGACGGTGACCCCGCCCTGGCCTTCTTCTGGCGTGACCTGTGCGAGCGGAACGAAGAAGGCAGGGGGGGCGACGCTGCGCCGGCGGAGGCGGCGGCGGCGGGCAAGGCGCCGCTCCCGCTCGCCCTCGGCGCCGCGACATCACCCCCTGAGCTGTCGCTCTTGTCGCGCGCACGGTGGGTCGGCGCCTGTCGGGGTCGCCTGCGGGCGGGGAAAGGGCGGCAGACGGACGACGAGGCGGCCAACGACGTGGCGTGCTGTCTTGCCGTCGTGCGGCTGCCGTCCGTCGGAAGCGACGTCCTCCTCACCGCCTTCGCTCCCGCGCGCGTCGGGGCCCGATCGGCCGCCGCCGCCCACGCGGGCGCGGGAGTCAAGATCGGGGCCGACGAGACGGCCGAGGCGATTCTCCGTGAGGCGCTGGCCACGGCCGAGGTGCGCGACTGGGGGCTCTTTGGTTGAGGTTTGGGGAAGGGGGGGGGGAAGCGCGGCGGTTTGATTCAAATGGCTACTTCAATTTCTCGTGTTCTCCGCGCCGCTCTACCGCGCAGCACTCCGCCGCGTCACCGCCGCCTCCGCCATCAAGGGCTTCCACACGTTGGCCCGGAAACGGTCCTGCCGCGCGCGCGGCCGTTCGTCGACCGTCGGCGCCGCGTCGACCGCCCACCGCCGGGCCAGCTCCGCGGCCAGCGGCCACCGCGCGCCCGCCTCCGCATAGCCGTTCGCCTCCACAAATGCCCCCGCCCGATGCGCCCCCTCCAAGCAAGCCAGAACCGCGTCGGACTCGGCGCTCGCCGTCGCGGGGGCGTCCGCGGCGTCTTCCCCCTCGGCGGCCCTCCGAGACGCCATGTCCTCGGCGAGCGACAACAGGTCTTCCCATGCCCCACCCCCCCCACGCGCTAGAAAGCACAGGGCCTCGAGCCCCCCCGGCCTACCCGCCGCTCCGGGGCCGCCGCCCCGTGCCAGCTCGGTAGCCAGCGGGGCCAGCAGCGCGAAGGCGCGGCGGCGCTCCGGGGGGGGGCACCGCACGTCGTCGGTCTCGGCGAGCAACTCCGCCCCCCCCGCCAGGGCCCCCGCCACGTCTTCGGCGAGGGCGGTACGGGTGGAGAGGAGGTCGGGACGGAGCCAAGGGGAGCAGCCCCCGCGCCCGCTCTCGGCCGGGCCCTGCCAGGGCCGGAAGAACCACACGACGGCAGCCAGGGCCGCGGCGCGGGCGTCGGGGGGCGGCGCCACCACCGCCGGATTCGAATCTGTCGTCGGGGCGTCGCTCCCGTCATCGTCATACGCGGCGAAGACCGCGGCGCGGACGAGACGGGCACCGTCGCGTCCGGCGAGTTCGGGATCGGCGGCGACGCACGGTGCGACGTCCGTCACGGTCGCTGTCGCCATCGTCAGGGCGCCGGATTGCGCTGAGGCCCAGGCGGTAGCCTCCCGGGGAAAGTGGGGCCCGAGAGCATCGGCGACGTCGGCGGCGAGGGCGAGGGAGAGGAGGTCGGCAGGTCGGCTCGGGGGCGGAGGGGGGATCAAGCGGACGCGCGCCCAGAGGGCGGCGGCAGCTGAGGGCGGGGCGCCGCGGAGGGCACCGCATATGCGGGCGACAGCGGCGGCGCGGGCAGCTGCAGCGGCTGGGTCAGCGGCGGCGACGGCCGTAGTTGGGGGGGACGCGGCCGCGACGTCTACGAGGGCCGAGGCGGGAGGGTCCCCGGCCGACGCCAGCGCTCGTGCCAGCCACCGGTGGGCTTTGTGAGGAGCCAGTCCGGGCAGAAGGGACCCGAGGGTTCCAGCAGCTCCGGTGGCCGCCCCCCCGACTCCGCATTCCACCAAAAATTCTCCCATACCCGCAGGCACCCGCCGTGTCTCTCCCGCCGTTTGGATCAAGGCCGGCAAGAGTGACCGCAGCAGCGCGCCGTGGAGGGCCGCCTCGCCCGGGTGGAAACGAAGGCACGACCGGACGAGGGCGAGGCCGGCATCAGACCTGGCGGCAGCCGAGCAGTAGGGACCGGCAGGGACGTCCACGAGGGCCGAATCGAAGTCAACGGATCCCCAAGTCGCATGAACGCGCCCCGCAGCGGCGGCGAGACCCTCGAGGGCGCGGGGCGACACGGATCCTGCGACCGTCGCTGCGGCGGCCGACAGTGCGCCAAGGGCTGCTGCGATGGAGCCAGCGGCGGCGGGGCCTACGCCTGCTGGGGCCACGGGCGTTTCCCCCTCGGCCGCATCGGCGACGAGGCGCGACGCCTGCGCTAACAGCATCCAAAGCTGTTCCAGGTCCGCGGGCCCGACCTCGGCGCCTCCCGCGCCCTCCCCAGCGGCCGACCTGACGAGGGCAGACCCCGCCGCCGACAGAGCTGCCGACACCGCCGCCGCCGCCTCGTCCACGCATGCGCGGCCCAGCGCGGCCAGCGCCCCCACCCGCACATCCTCTTGCCCCGCCATGTCGCCCTCGCCGTCGCCGTCATCCTCGCTGTCGTCGCACTCGAGCCGCGCCGCCGCGGCACGGCACGAAAGTACTGTCGAGTAGGAGGCCGCCGCCAGCGCCCTCCAGGCCAGGGGGGCTCCCGCAGTCGACTCGGCCCGCTCGCCTGCCCCCAGGAGGGATGCGAAGCTCTGCCAAGCCTCAAGGACGTCAAGGAGGGCGGGAGCGGCCCAGAGGGAGGCGCCATGCTCGCCGGCGGCGGCAGCCAACGCGGGGGCCTCTCGGGGCGCCAGGCGGTCAGTCAGGGCAGCGAGACCCTTGGCCACCGCCTCGGGTAGGCCAGGGCCGCCGAGGAGGGCCGCGGCCGTGTCCAGGCCAGGAACGGCGGCGCGCTCGGCCTCGGCGCCCTCG
>Ga0181565_10003574_pt1 | contig 11943 bp, 10 predicted proteins | sample 101ome_16_FD_129661 | JGI IMG/M metagenome (GOLD analysis project Ga0181565, IMG submission 129661) | Coastal salt marsh microbial communities from the Groves Creek Marsh, Skidaway Island, Georgia - 101401AT metaG (megahit assembly) | ecosystem: Environmental > Aquatic > Marine > Intertidal...
CCATTCTGCTTCCTTAATCGGTGTTGCACGGTTTGTCCGATATCCGTTCAGCAAGGTTGACGTCCACCGCACGCGCTGAACTGCTTTTTTTTGCCACATCGCTCTATCCTGACTGGCCAAGGTAAGCGCCGGAGAGGGATCTTGGCCCATACGCGCCGACTGTTACACAGGCACGGATTGCCCTTCTTGACCCTGATTTTTTTCGGGGTGAGTCCCTTTTTTGCTTCCGCTCAGGAACCCGACACCACGGCGACAGCGAGCGAGTCGGCGCCCATCGTAATCGATATGGCAACACCATTGGAGGCCGAGCGTCCCCCGCCGCCGCCACCTGAACCCAGCGCGCTGGGGGTCTACCGCAGTTACATTCAATCGATGGAGGCCAGTGCCGGGGCTTTTGCACCTGGGCTGACCGAACAGCTGCTGGGGTTGGGCCTTAACCTGCAAGCCCTCAATCGCCACGAAGAAGCCGAGGCTGTGCTCAAGCGCGGCGTGCATGTCAGTCGTGTGCAGTCGGGGCTGTATGCCGCAGACCAGATACCGTTATTACGCGCCGAAATTCGCAGTCTCACCGCGATGGGGCGCTTTGATGAGGTCGACGAGCGACAGCGTTATCTCGCGCGAGTGGAATCCGAAGCACTTGAAGGCACCCCTGCATCGATTGCCGCATTTTTAGATCAAGGAGCCTGGGCAGAGCAGGCGTGGGAGCTGCGCCTGGGTGAGCAAGAAACCCACCCGGAGCACCTCGCCCGAAGTTGGGAATACTACCGGCTTGCGTACAACCAGAGCGGCAATTTGTTTGGGGAGCAGTCCCTGGAACTGGTGAAACCATTGGAGGGGATGCTGCGCCTGCAGTATCACTTTGCGGCACTGCAGCGAAATAACACCAGCAGCGCTTTCGACAAAAGCAGTTATCGACAGGGCACAGCGTTAGGGGGTGTTTACCGCCGGGGTGAAGCGGTGCTGACCAACCTTTATGCGGTAAAACGGATCAACGGCTCCAGCGCCGGCGAGCAGGCCCGGGATCTTGCCAGATTAGGTGATTGGGCCTGGTGGATGGGACGCCGTGCGGCTGCCTTCGATTATTACGAGCAGGCATGGCAGAGAATCACTCCTGAATCAGAACCTCAACTCGACACCGGTGACACAACCGATACGCGGGCCGCCACCGAGCCTGACGACACCGAACCGGCGGCGGCCGAGACAAATCAGACCGTTGCGTCTACCGAAGACGGCGATACCAGAGATCCCGATGAGGAGAACGACGAATCAGAACAGACCGATATGGCGTCACCCGAGCCTGAGCCGGTCGATGACCCGGTGATGCGCGCGGCACTGTTTGAAACGACCACGCCTCTACCCGACATCGACAATCTTCGGCCCTTACCCCCCTTCACCAGAGACGATGCCGGGCCAATCGTGGTGCAGTTTCGGGTCAATGGTTCGGGAAAAGTCACGGATTTGGAACGACTGCTGGTTAGTGAGGTCTCACAAACAACGGACAACGAATCTGATACGGATGCCAGCGATGCGCCTGAGCTTGAAACCGACGAAAATGATGCCTCGGTGGAGCGACTGTTGAGAAAAATCCGGCGAACCCGTTTCAGGCCACGCTTTGAAGCGGGTGAACCTGTGGGGACTGATATGATTGTTTGGTCTTTTGATCTGGCGTCACCCAGCACCCAAGGTATGGCACTGCAACCATAATGAAACACGTATCTTTTTTTGAATCCGTCCTGTACCGACCTCTGCTGGCAATGGGGTTAATAGGGATATTGTTGCTGTTGGCTGGGTGCCCTTCAGCAAGCACACCCACAACACCCTCAGTACCCACCCCACCTTCCTCGTCCTCGAGTTCCGGTGCATCGTCTCCCAGTTCCGGAGGCGCCAGTGGTTCGAGCTCCAGTAGTAGCTCAAGCTCAAGCAGTTCCAGTGGCGGTGGTGGCAGCGCAGGGTCAAGCAGCTCAAGTGCCGGCAGTTCCAGTGGCAGCGCCGGCTCCACTGGCAGCTCGGGCGGTAGCGCAGGCGGCGCTGGCGGCAGTTCAGGTGCCAGCTCACCCGGTAGCGCGGGCACTGGCGGCGCAGGTAACTCAGGCGGCATGCCCGGTACCGGCTCTGCTGGCACCTCCGGGACAGGCCAAAGCGGCGGAGCCGGCGGCACAGACGCATCTGGAACGGGGTCAGTCGGTGACGCCGGCGCGTCGGGCAGTGGGGGTGACCCCGGATTTGGCGACATGGCAGGCGGCGCAGATTTGCCCACGATGGTGGATACCCTACCCACATTCGACGAGGATTACGGCTCTGACGGACAAGGCGCAGCCGACGGCGAAGGCACCGAAAACGGTGCCGCGGGTGGTGATGGTTCCGGGGAAGGCACCGAGGTCGCACAAGGAAGCGGCACAAACGCCGGAACAGGCGGCGAGATGGGTGACACGGCTGGCGGCGCTAACGGGGATAGAGGCACGCAAAATGGTCCGGGTACCCGCGCTGCAGGCGGAATGGACTCGGAGATGGGCGCCGAGGGTCCCCTTACTGCAGCAGAGCGGGTTGCCATCCTTGACCGGCAGCTCGAAGAGAGCACCCGGGACTTTGACGGCATTATTTATGATGAAGAGCAACGTCAGCGAGAGGCGGCACGGGAGCGCGCAGCCGCACAGCAAAGCGAATCCTCAGCAGGGGACGTTGAGGCCGCGGGGAGCGAGGCGCCCGATTTCGGTGGCGGGATGGCGAGTGCTGGCGCGGGCTCGGTAGGCGGCGGCATCGGCGGGCGCAGCGGTGCACCGCCACCTGATGGTGCAAAATATCCGCCACCCGGTGATATCCCCGACGGGAACGACGACGATGTGGTGGCGAGACAATTGCGCGAAGCCGCCATGCGCGAGGCCGACCCCGAAGTGCGTGAGAAGCTCTGGAACGAATACCGCAAATACAAAGGTCTTGAGGTGCCCGAGTCATGATTCGGCTCGCCCTGACCCTGATGGTTGGCCTCGCCCTCCTAACCGGGTGTGTCTCAGAGACCGTAAAATCGACTCAGGTGCCTGCTCTGGATGCGCCCGAGAGCCTCACACCAGAGGCAGAGCTCTTGGACGTGGGTGTGGTCATTCTTGACCCAGGTATCAGTGCGGTTGAAGACGAGGCTCTGGTGTACCCCGAAGTCCGCCGCGCCGAAGCCACTTTCATGGCGGCGGAACTTACCCAAGTCCTCACCGAGCAAGGGGGCTGGGGCGCCGTCAGAGTGGTACCGGATGATCGGCAATTCTCCGATGTGTTGGTAAAGGGCACTATTTTGCGCTCCGACGGCGAAGCGCTGGAACTGAAGATTGCGGTAAGCGACGCCCGCGGTACGGTGTGGCTCGACAAGCGCTACACGGGGGTCACCAGTCGCTACGCCTATGAGCAGGGCACGCGGGTTAAACAGGACCCTTTCCTGGCGGTCTACCGGATGATCGCCAACGATATGCTGCAAATATTCAATGGGGTTCCCGCAGAGGATCGCACCGAGATTCGACAGGTCGCCGAGATGCGATTTGCGCGCGACTTTGCCAACGGCGCTTTTGCAGACTATCTGCAGGAAGATGAGCAGGGACAGATCTCGCTGCGCCGACTGCCCGCCGAGGACGATCCCATGCTCAATCGCATTCGAGGTCTTCGCCAGCGACACTATGTCTTTGTAGACACCCTGCAGGGCCACTACACGGGATTCTCCGAGGAAATGTACGAGCCTTATCAGGAATGGCGCAAAGCCAGCTATGAAGAGACCGTTGCCCTGCGAGAGCTGGAGTCAGAAGCACAGCGGGAGATGATCGCGGGCGGTGCTGCGATTATCGCGGGGATCGTGGCGCAAACCTCAGGAAGCAGGACCACGCGCAGCGCCGGTGCCGTCGGCGTGATTGGCGGTGGCGCGCTTCTGAAAAGCGGCCTTGAAAAACGCGCTGAATCCAAGATTCACTCTCTGGCGCTGGAAGAACTGGGCCAGTCCCTCGATGCCGAAATCACGCCCCGGGTCATTGAGCTCGAGGACCGCACCGTACAACTTACCGGGAACGTAGAAGATCAGTACGATCAGTGGCGCGAACTATTAGCAGATATTTACGCCGCCGAGGTCGCGGCGCTGGAGCCCCCTCGCTCTCCCGAGGCAGCACCTACGCTCGACCCTGAGCCGCAGGACTCGTGACCGACCAAAAAGACCAACCCCTCTCCGCCACCGCCTTCGAACCTGCGCCGACCGCCTCCCAGACGATCGCTGCAGAAGAAACCTCAGGCGGGCAACCGCGCTGGGTCCTGATCGGTCTGGCGCTCTCTATCGTTTTGCTGCTTTTCGTTTTTATCGTGCTGCCAGGGCTGGTCACACCCAGCGACACCGCCGTCATAGATATAGCGGGAGACACCGCCGACGCGACCCAGCCCCCGGTGGCGACCACCGCGCCAACTACGGATGCAGAAACTGGTAACGGTCGTAGCCCCTTCGCCGAAGCGCAGGAAGGTGCGCTGCGCCGTGAGGCCCAAGAGGTATTGCAGGCGCTACTGACTTTGCAGGAGTCTCTCTCGGAGCGCGGCGCACCGACCTGGGGTGAGCCGAATTACGGTCAGGCGCTGGCGGCCGCAGGCAGGGGCGATGCGGCTTATCGGGAACGCGACTTCAGCGCCGCAACCGCGGATTATCAAAGGGCGCTCGATGAGTTACTCGCGTTAGAGGCCAGTTTGCCCAACCGCATTGAAGCGCTTTACGCAACGGTGGTCACCGAAATTGAACGCGGTGAACTGCTGGGCGCCCAAGCGCGCTTTAACGCGCTTCAGGAAATGGCGCCCGCCGATAGCCGCCTGGTTAGCCTGGAGGCACGCATTGCCACACTACCCGAGGTCATTGCTTCGCTTTCGAGCGCCAGCGAAGCAGAAGCCGCAGGGAATCTCAGCGCCGCCGTCGTCGCCGCCAAAGAAGCCACACAGGCTGACCCTCTGCATCAACGCGCTCGGCAGCGCTTGACCGACCTGCGCCTAGCACTGACCCAAGCGCAATTCACCGAGGCAATGACAGCGGGTTATGCCGCACTCAACCGCCAGGATTTTGCCGGCGCAGAGGCCGCCTTCAGGACCGCAGCGAGGCTCCTGCCTGCCGCGCCGGAGCCCGCGGCGGCGCTCATCGAGCTGGAGCAAGCCCGCACCCAGGCCACCCTCATCGCGCTTCGTGAAGACGGTTTTCAGGCCGAGTCCGAGGAGCGCTGGGCAGAGGCCGTGACACACTACCAAGAAGCATTGAAGATCGACCGCCTGATGTTGTTCGCAAACGAAGGGATCGAGCGGGCTGGGCCACGCGCCGATCTCGATGCCCGACTGGAGAATATCCCTGAGGAGCGAGACCGATTAGTGGATCGGCGCATTCTGGCCGAGGCAGAAGCGACACTCGCCGAGGCGGTCGCCATTACCGATCCGGGCCCACGCTTGCAGTCCCAAATCGCTACTGCACAAGAGACCATCGCCTACGCGAAAACCCCGGTCACGGTGTCCATCACCTCCGACGGCGCAACCGACATCACCCTACTGCGGGTAAAACGCCTCGGTACCTTGGCGGAGCAATCGCTTTCCCTGCGGCCGGGAACCTATACCGCCGTCGGGATCCGCGACGGTTTCCGGGATGTCCGCGTGACCTTTGAGGTGCGGCCGGGTCGGGGTAACGCCGTCTCGGTGCGCTGCGTAGAACCCATTTGAGTTGCTGGCATGACGGACCCGGACGATAAACTCACAGCACAGCGCTTTTCACCCCCTGAACCCGAGGGTGGTGAAAGCCCTCTGACTGCAACCACTTTTGAACCCCTGAGTGAGGCGGTCGTTAAGCGGTCGTCTGTGTCGGCGGCGCAGATTGCGTTGGGCGTTGCGGCTATCGTGATCGCCGCACTGCTCTTTTTTCTGTTCACCGCCCGTTCTCTCTCGCTCAACATTGAAGTAGAAGGCGAGGCCACGATAACCCTCGGTGGATTGCATTGGTCTTTTGGGGACAGATTGCTGGTCCGCGCCGGCGACTACGATTTAACGATTACGGCCGAGGGGTACCATCCTTATCAACAGACCATTACGGTGACAGAGGCGGCTACACAACAGCTGGATATCCGCCTCGCACCGCTCCCCGGTCGTATCGAAATCACCACCGTGCCACAGGGTGCCGCGCTCTCGCTGGACGACCTGCCGCTGGGCGTCACGCCGACCGAACCACTCTTGCTGGAAGCGGGTTCCTACGCGCTCAGTGCCGCGCTTGATCGCTATCAGCCGTGGCAAGGACGTCTGGAGGTGGTGGGTCGCAATCAAGACCAACGCATCGACATTGCGCTGGTGCCCGACTGGGCGCAGATTCGATTTGTCACTACCCCGGCGTCGGCTCTGGCCAGCGTGGACGGGCAACCGGTTGATATTACGGTCGACGGGGTAGCAGTGCTCTCCGGCGAACACGAATTGTCTCTGAGCGCGCCGGGGTTTGTACCGGCGACCTTGCCGCTATCTGTGGTCGCGGGAGTCGATCAGGATCTCGGCGCCATCGCGCTCGCCCCCGCCGACGCCACCCTGACCCTTGCCAGCACCCCCGCGGGAGCGGGCGTCACCGTCAACGGCACTTTTTCCGGCCTGACACCACTGACGCTAGCGCTGGGTCCGGGCGTACCCCACAGCCTGAAAATATCCCGCGCGGGCTATCAAACGCAGACACTCAACGTGACCCTTTCGCGGGGTCAAACGAGTAGCCGCACCATCGCGCTGGCGCCAGAATTGGGCGAGGTGCGCTTTGCCATTACGCCGGCAGAGGCCGAACTGATCATCAACGGCAAGACCATGGGCTCGGGTAGCCAGACCCTGTCGCTACCCGCTGTAGAGCAGCGTGTCGAGGTTCGGCTGGCGGGGTATGCGGGGTTCGCCACGCGCGTGCTCCCCAAGCCGGGCCTGCCCCAGCAAGTTAGCGTGACCCTGCTCACCGAGGCGGCGGCGCGAAAAGCGGCGATGACCCCCACCATTACCACGCCCCTGGGGCAAACGCTGGTGCTGGTAGACCCCTCCACCGAAACCCAAAACCCCTTCACCATGGGCGCCTCGCGCCGTGACCCGGGGCGCCGGGCCAACGAAGTGGAGCATTCGGTAGAGCTCAAACGGGCCTTCTACCTGGCAGCGATGGAAACGACCAACGCCCAGTTCCGGCAGTTTGAGGCGAGCCATGATTCAGGCTCAATAGAAAGCTACTCTCTGGATCGTGACCACCAGCCGGTAGCCGGCATTAGCTGGCAGCAGGCGGCCAGTTTCTGTAACTGGTTGAGTCGTCGCGAGGGCCTGGCCACCTTTTATCGTGAGAATCAAGGTGTGATCGTGGGTTTCAACCCCAGTAGCACTGGCTACCGGCTCCCCACCGAAGCCGAGTGGGCCTTTGCCGCCCGGGTTGAGGGTGAGCGGCTCCGTCGCTTTGCGTGGGGCGACGACTTCCCACCCGCCCGGGTGGTGACCAACGTGGCCGATAACACCTCGGCGTTGGTGACGGGCCGCATTCTCAATGGCTATACCGACCAGTTTGTGGTGTCCGCCCCGGTGGGCAGCTTCCCGCCCAACCATCGCGGACTCCACGATATGGGTGGTAATGTTGCTGAATGGGTACACAACGGCTATCAAATCCCCTCGGCCAATGCCGAGTTGGCGATCGACCCGCTGGGTATGCAGCGCGGGGACAACTACACGATTCGTGGCGGCAGTTGGGCCCTCAGCCGGCTCTCGGAACTGCGGCTGACCTTTCGGGATTATGGCGAGCGCGGGCGGGATGACTTGGGCTTTAGGATTGCGCGCTATGCCGAATAACGCTATGCCCGCAAAAAGACGCTTGGCAGGGTTGTTAATGGCGGGGTATCTCGGTGGCTGTGCGCTTGCTTGGTCGCAGGAGACCACCAACGAGACCGATTCGGCCTCCCCTCCTGACCCAGAGATAGAAGTGCAGACTGACAACGAGACCAAGGAAGCCCCCGAGACTTCGCCACCGGCTGCGCCAACCGAGTCTGGCGCGGTCCTCGATTACGAACCCACAGAGTCCATATCCGAAGACCTGTCCGTATCTTTTCCCGTGGACATCTGACCCAGAAGGAGCCCTTGACCATGCGACGTATCCCCTCGGAGTTCCTGTATCAGGTGTTTGCGTTACTCACTGCCGTGATTCTGGTGCACGCGGCGTATGTGGGATTTATTCGACCAAGCGCCGACTCCCAGCTGGCGATACAGGCGGCGATGCAAGCCGCTGGCGAGGCGCCCTCTGGCAACCGGTCACTGGCGATCGTGATCAAAGACTACGAGCAGGAGGCCTGCTTTATTCTGCTCTTATGGGCACTGGCGATTATGGGCCTCAAGGCGGCACGTACCCGCGCCGAGAGCGTCATGTTGGGCCGGGAGTTAATCGCGATTCCCGAGGGCACCAGCATCCTGCCGCGGGACGCCCGGGAGCAGTCGCGCTCCCTGGAAGCACTTCCCGAGGAGGAGCAGGACTACCTCTTGCCCCGCGCACTTTCCAATGCCCTGAGTCGCTTTACCACCACGGGCAGTATTCCGGCGGTCTCGGATGCCGTTCGAGAGCAGTGTGATATTGAAGCTGACCGGCTCGACTCGGAGCTGTCGATGGTACGGTATATTTCCTGGGCGATTCCCTCCATTGGGTTTATCGGTACCGTGCGCGGTATTGGCGATGCTCTGGGTCAGGCCTACAAGGCCGTCGAAGGCGATATTTCGGGGGTCACCGTCAGTCTTGGGGTGGCCTTTAACAGCACCTTCGTGGCCTTGGTGCTATCGATCATCATTATGTTTGCCCTCCACCAATTGCAGCTGTCACAGGAACGTCTGGTACTGAGCACTCAGCGCTACATCGACCGGCACCTGATTCGACACCTGTCAGTCCCCAGAAATTGATGGGGTATCTTTGATGCAGCTTCTCGACTGTAACGACGCGGCCCTGCGCTTATGGCGCGACGGGCAGGACACTTTTTTGATGGGCATTGCCTGGTTCAACGAAGGGCGTTATCAGTTTGGCCATGCCGCCTGGCAACAGGCTCGCCGTGCGCCCAGAGAGATTAATAACCGTTACTGGCATCGACTATCGACTCAGCCATTAAGCCCGGCACTAGGCCCTGCACGCCACGCGGCGGATTTGGTCCATGCCCATCTCGAAGCGATGCTCGGCGATACCTCGGGCGAGATTGCGCTGGTGATTCCGGGCACCATGGAACCGGCGCAACTGTCACTGCTTCTGGGTATCGTTGAAACCCTGCCTGTCAAACCCGCGGCGGTGGTGCATCGCAGTGCGCTGATTGGAGCAGGTATTGCCGAGCGTTGTGTGCACATTGAGCTGCACCTGCATCAAGCCAGCGTCACGCCTGTTAATGTGGATCATGGCATGGCAGAGACGGGCGATACCCAGCTGCTACCGGGCTTTGGATTGCTCGGGCTTATTGACGATCTCGCCGAGATCATCGGACAACAGTTTGTTAGCCAAACGCGGTTTGATCCGCAGCGGCGCGCAGACACCGAGCAAGCGCTGTACGAGCAGATCCCCGCGCTATTGCAGGCTCTCGCCAATCAAAGCGAAGTGAGTTGCGTGGTAGAAGGGCACAACGCGCGCATCAGCGCCGATGCCCTGCGCGCGGTGGGCCAGCGCTTCTCGGCCGCACTCGCCCCCCTGATCCCCTCGGATACTCCGCTTGTCGCCTTCGACAGCTTGCTGTCGTCTTTACCGGGCCTGGCGCTAACCTGCAAAAATAATCAGCCGATGCGCACGCAGGCAGTCTCCCCCGAAGCGATCATCGCCGCTGCAGGGCAACTCTCCAAAAATGGCGGTGAGCTGGTCTTTCAGCGCCGTGTAGCCTCTGCCACTGCGGCAGAGGGAGTCGCGGCAGAGCCCCCGGAACCGACTGCTGAACCCGCCGCAGTCACCCACTTCCTGATTGCAGGGCGGGCGTCGGCCTTAACTCCAGGCACAGTCATTGCTCCTGGCATCAGCATTACAAGCGCAAACACCATCTCCGTCGCAGCGGGCGCGGAAGCGCAATTTAACGATCAGATGGTTGACGGTGACGTCACGCTCGCGGCGGATGATCGCCTGCTAGTCGGTGATGTCGAGGTGCGCTTTATCACTGTGGAGCCCTAGCCGGTGCCCCGTCGAAAGCGACAAGCCTCGACCTTTAACCTCAGCTTTCTGGACATCATGTCCTGCGGCTTCGGCGCCGTTGTGCTGGTGTTTCTGATTATCGACCACTCTCTGGAGATCGAGATTCAAACCGTCAATGCGGAAGTGCTGTCGGAGGTGGATTTGCTCGAGGAGGATATCCGCGAGGGCGAGGCTGGACTCGTCAGGCTGCGCAACGCCCTCGATGAGGCTGATTTAGAAATCGTTGAAGCCGACGGCCTCGCCAGGCGCATTACCGAGGAGCTGGATGAATACCAGGCGTTGATCGCCGCAATCGAAGAGTCTGGGGTCAGCGATACCGACGCAATCGCTAAACTGCAAGCCGAAATCAACCAACTTGAGGAGAAAATCCGGCTCCTCGAGGAAGCGGCTGAGGCAGAGGCCGGGCGCAGCGCAAGAGAATTCGTGGGCGAAGGCAACCGCCAATATCTCACGGGCCTGAATCTGGGCGGGCGCCGGATAGCCATACTGGTGGACACCTCCGCCAGCATGCTCGCCAACCGGCTCGTTAACGTCATCCGCCTGCGCAACATGGACCCCGCTGTGCAAAAGCAAGCGGATAAATGGGTGCGCACCCTCAACACCGTGGATTGGCTGACAGCGCAGCTTCCGGTGAATTCGCAGTTTCAGGTACTCACCTTTAACACCGAGGCGAAACCGGTGCTCGCCGATACCCAGAACAAATGGCTTGAGGTGGCTGACACCGCCAAACTTGAAAACATCAGTGCTGAGCTGCGCGAGCAAGTTCCGGCTGGCGGCACCAGTCTGCACAATGCCTTTGCCGCGCTCTCTGCGCTACCGAATCCACCCGATAATATTTTTCTACTTACCGACGGGCTACCCACCCAAGGCCCCAACCCACCTCGAGGGAGTAAAGTCAGTGGCAACGACCGGCTCAAATTGTTTCGCGAGGCCATCAGAAAGCTGCCCTCCGGCGTGCCAGTGAACATCATCTTGCTACCAATGGAGGGAGACCCGATGGCTGCCTCCGAATTCTGGCAGTTGGCCCGTGCCTCCAGTGGCAGCTTTCTCTCACCCTCCACGGATTGGCCCTGAGGCGCGATATGCGAAAACGACGCGCTCCCCCTGAATTCTCCCTGTCTTTTCTGGACGTCATCTGTTGCGGCTTTGGTGCGGTGATTTTGCTGCTGATGATTACTAAAACGGTGCAGCCTCAGGTGATCGAACAGGCGCTGGTCAACGCCGAGGCCGCCGTGGCAGACCTGACCGAGCAACTCTTTGACATTCGCGGCGAGACCACCATCCTCAACCGTGACCTGACCGTGAAACGCGAGCAAGTTTCGGAATACGAAGCACGCATCGCCATCTTGCAGGGTGCCCTGGCGCGCACCCGCTCGGAGTTCGACGCCCTCAATACCTCACAAAACGCCAACGCCATTGTCCGCGAGCAGTTGGCCATTGCCCGACAGAAACTGTCCGAGGAGGAACTGCGCCTGCTCGGCCGCAATGCCGAAAAAAAGAATCAGCTGATCGGCGGCATTCCGGTAGACAGCGAATACATCATTTTTATCATCGACACCTCGGGGTCGATGTTCTCCTATGCGTGGGACCGCATGCTGCTGGAAATGGAGGCCACGCTGGATATCTATCCCGAGGTCAAAGGCATTCAGGTGCTTAATGACATGGGCAATTATCTGTTCAGTCGCTACCGCGGCGAATGGATACCGGACACCCCCGCCAGACGCAGCTTGATTCTGCAGAACTTGCGTAACTGGAACGTGTTTTCCAACTCCTCTCCG
>Ga0181565_10003577_pt1 | contig 11941 bp, 14 predicted proteins | sample 101ome_16_FD_129661 | JGI IMG/M metagenome (GOLD analysis project Ga0181565, IMG submission 129661) | Coastal salt marsh microbial communities from the Groves Creek Marsh, Skidaway Island, Georgia - 101401AT metaG (megahit assembly) | ecosystem: Environmental > Aquatic > Marine > Intertidal...
ATAGATAATCTGGCGATAAACAGAGCACATGTAACCAAATGGGGCGTTGAGTTTGGCACGGTGACGATGGTATATCTGCGCGGAAGGCTGGCACAGTCAGAACTGGCAGGCAATAATTTTCAGCTTGAAAGATGGTAATTTTGCCCCATTGACGCTATCTAGTTAGTAACGCTGGTTGTTAGACACGATATTTACGGATTATTGAGCTGATGGATGATGCATTACCTAGCTGGGATTTGACCGAACTTTATACCGATGACGAGAATAAGCGTCAGGCAGATCTGGCAGATGCGCGCCAGAAGGCAGAGGCGCTTTCTGTCCATAAAGGCGTGCTTGCCAGCCAGCCGGCAGAGATACTTGCCGATGTGATTGCCAGCTATCAGGAAATATCAGAATCCCTGTCACGGATGATGTCGCATGCTGATTTGGCTTTTGCCGCCGATATGTCAGATGCCGAAAATGCCAGCCGTGCCCAGAATGTCAGAGAGGCCTTGTCTGACCTGTCATCAGGGCTGTTATTTATCGAGCTGGAACTGGCAGAGATGGATGAGGCCGCCTATCAGACAGCGCTGAAAACACCTGCCTTTTACGCTTTTGAGCCATGGCTTAGACGCTTGCGGCTTGGCGCGCCATACCAGCTTGAAACACGGCTGGAACAGATGTTGGTCGAGCGTAACCCCACAGGGCGCGGCGCATGGGTCAGGCTGTTTGATGAAACCATGACTTCGATGCGCTTTTCTTTCAAGGGCGGCGAGGTTAGCGAGTCCGAAATTCTGAATGCGCTTTCTGATACAGATGCCGAAACACGCCGCGAGGCAGGCCAGTCTTTTTCATCACAGATGGACAGCCATCAGCGGCTATTTTGTCTGATCATGAACACGATTGTAAAAGACAAGGAAATTGACGATAGATGGCGCGGCTTTGAACGGCCTGTCTCAGCCCGCAATCTGGCAAATGATGTTGATGATGTCACGGTAGATGCGCTAGCTGAGGCGGTGACCTCGCGCATGCCAGATATCGCCCATCGCTATTATCAGATGAAAGCAGACTGGATGGGGGTCAAACAGCTTAACTGGTGGGATAGAAATGCGCCCTTGCCGGGTGATGATGACAGACGCTTTAGCTGGCATGAGGCGCAGGATATTGTGATGTCTGCCTTTGGCAGTTTTGATGATGGTATGGCAGGGCTGGCAGGCCAGTTCTTTGATAAAAGCTGGATCGATGCCGCTATCCGTTCGGGTAAGACCTCTGGCGCGTTCTCGCATCCGACCGTGCCGTCAGCCCATCCCTATATTTTGATGAATTTCGATGGCAAATCACGTGATGTGATGACGCTGGCGCATGAAATGGGGCATGGCGTACACCAGATACTGGCAGGCCCGCAAGGCTATCTGATGGCAGATACGCCGCTTACGCTGGCAGAAACAGCCTCTGTTTTTGCCGAAATGCTGGCTTTTACATCGCTGATGGACAGAACAGATGATCCTGCCAAACGCCGCTTTTTGCTGGCTGGCAAAATTGAAGATATGATGAATACGGTTGTCCGCCAGATAGCCTTTCACAATTTTGAAACGTATGTGCATGATAGCCGCAAACAGGGTGAATTATCTGCCAGCATGCTTGGCGATATCTGGATGGATACACAAACCCAAGCGCTTGGGCCGGCAATACATCTTGATGATAGCTACCGGCCTATCTGGAGCTATATTCCGCACTTTATCCATACGCCATTCTATGTCTATGCCTATGCGTTTGGGGACTGTCTGGTTAATGCGTTATGGCAGAAATATCAGATATCAAATGCAACAGAACAGCAGCGTTTCATTACCAATTATAAAGGGTTGCTAAGCGCGGGCGGAACAGTGCGGTATGATGCGGCGCTTGCGGTATTCGGGCTTGATGCAACAGACAAGGCATTCTGGCATCTAGGTCTTGACATGATTAGCGCAATGATTGACGAGCTGGAAACGCTATAGCCAGCTATTCCGGATATCAAACCATTTGAAACCGCCTGTAGATGGTGATAGGCTGAGTTACTTGGTACTCTGTTCAGCTACAGGAGGATATAATGGCGACCTATGAATGCGGAAAATGCGGTATGGCGGTAAATACAACCTGCGCCAAATGTAATGTGCCCCTTGAAGATGCCAGCCTTGATCTGGGCGACAGAACAGTCCAGATAGCAAGATGCCCATCTTGTGAAGGCAAAATCAAATCGCCCTTATGCTGTGGCGAAGATATGGCCTGCAGCATCTAGCCAGCCACTGGCCAGCCCCTTTATCTGTGCTGACCCACATTAGGGGCGAAGCTCTATTATCACAATTTCATTCTGTGTGCCCAGCCGCATGCGTGGTCCCCATGTGCCACTGCCAGATGAGACATATAGTGCAGAATCCTGTTGTCTGAACAGCCCGTAGACAGTTCTGAACTGCATCCGCACCAGAAGATTGAACGGGAAAATCTGGCCATTATGCGTATGGCCTGACATCATCAGATCAATCTTGCCTGACATATCATCCCAGATAGAGGGCTGATGCACCAACAAGAAGTTGTATCTGTCTTTATCAGTCAGCTTTATTGCCAGCGATGACTGTGTTTTCCGGCTCTGATTATCGCTAATCCCAATCAGATTAATCTCGCCAAATGCTACACTCTGATTATCCAGCATATTAATATTAAAATGCTGAAGGTCAGCTAGTTTGCGGGCATGGTCTTTGACATAATATTCATGATTGCCAGTGACAAAATAGATAGGTTTGGCTATCTGGCGCAGGGGCGATAAATCCTCTGTCTTGAATGAACTTGCATCAAACAGATCGCCCCCAATAACCAGCATGTCAAATTCATATTGGTTGATCATCTTGCAAATTGTCGCCAGATGATGCGGTGGATTAGAACCTAGATGTATATCGCTTATAAAGATTATTGTGACAGGCTTTGTCAGCTTGGGACTTTCAAAGCTAAGCGATTTTATATTTATCTTTCGTCCCTGTATCAGGCTGATTACAGCCACGTAGATGAAGATGCCAAGCGAGATAATACCACTCTGAAATGTTAGCGCTGGCATGACAGTTGATGCAATAAGCCCGAGATTAAAAATACAAAACCCTAAAAACCCCAGCCCCATGCCATAATGGGTAAGCCCCCTAAGCAGGGGCGAGGAGATATGCGTGCGAAGATATACAAATACCATCCCAAAGATAATCAGCGATAGCAGGGCTGAATATATCTGGTGAATTTCAGTATCAAACAGCAGGTGCGAGAGCAGAAAAAACGGATATACATACAGCAGATAGGTTATGCACCATGCTATGATGGCAAAGATGAGAATGCGCATATCTTCTCCGATTTTGCAGGTTAGGCTATCTGGCTGGTTGCATCTGCTTGTAGTATTGGCCAAACAGACACGCCCCGTCCCACATATAAGCCAGCCTATATCATACTCTTTTATCTATCTGATGCCAATTACCATGCAGACAGCAAGCCGTGCTGGAAATCATAGATATCAATCAGGTGATACAAGGAAGATGGTGCTGCTAGCGTGATTCGAACACGCGACCTCACCCTTACCAAGGGTGCGCTCTACCGCTGGAGCTATAGCAGCACATGGCGCTATGTCTACAACACTGCCTGAAGCCGGTCAAGTCAGTGTTCATTTAATGGCTGTTTGTGTTTAAATCTAAAAAGCAGGTATTATCAGTTTTCGCTTCTTTCGCAGTCACAATGGCGATACAGGCAATCTTTCGGCAGGCCAGCCTGTTTAGCAATACTTTTAAGTGTGCCTTTTGGAATTTCTGTATTCCCTTCTCCTGCAAGTATGCAAACGCGGTCGCCCTTTCTGTATTTAGTGTAACTTCCCTTTGCTTTTTTCGGGAAAATCCGTAAAAATTAAGCGCCTTTCTAGGTTCACCATAGGTAAGTGGAGGCTTTTTAGGCATGTCGCAAGAAGCGGGTACAAGAAACAGGAGATAGTGATCTGTCCAGGTCTGTGTCATGCGTAACGGGATTCAGCATGTTCATAACAGCGTAGGCACAACATTTAATCTTTATTGTAATCCGGTATAGTTCAGGCATGCGATGGCCATCAGTGTTAAATGGCTCTCTGGCTTGCTCCTCAAACCAGTCCTCTATCATCACAACAAGATTGTACCAGGCGTCCTGTATTGAACTGCCATGCGCAACAAGGAAGGGATAGACACTCATAATCATGAACTCGCCATCACTATCTTTAGACAGAAAATACTCATTCTCAGCTTTTTTAATCATATCTAGCTGATTTGGAGTTAATGAAACTCGATCAATTTCTCTCTTGATATGCTGATTATTCATCGGATTGCCTATCTTTCTCGTTTTTACCCTAATAAAAGCTAATATTACGACAATAAAACGGTACCAGTAAATCCTAAGCCAAAGAATTATGACGATTAATATATTTAGTCAATAGCGTGTAAATTTTGCTTTTCTGAGCCTGTGTTATCAGATTTTCTCCAGCAGACATCACCTGTGTGGCGAGAATATCATCAGCGCACGGATCAGCTTTTTTGTGCGCTCGCTAAATAGCTTTTCGGTAAAAAATGCTCCTGCCGCCCGCTTTGAGGCTTCCGACCAACTTGGATAGGGAGCGATGGTATTTGCCATTGCCGCCATGCCCAGCTTGTTCTGGATAGCCAGTGTCCAGCTATGGATCATCTCGCCAGCATGCGGGGCAAGAATGGTCGCGCCCAGAATCCGCCCTTTTTTATTGGTGATGATCCGCACCATGCCTTCGGTGCGGCGTTCGGCGCGGGCTCTGTCATTTTCTTTTAACTCCCAGTCCACACAGCGAATTTCATCAGCCGCAAATTGTTTTTGTGCATCTGGCCAGCTTAGCCCTGTATGGGCAAGCTCTGGGTCTGTATAGGTCACATAAGGCACAGCATGTTCAGCTAATTTCGCAGGCAGTTTAAACAGGGTGTTTTTGATCACAATAGAGGCATGATAGCCAGCCATATGGGTAAATTGATGCCTGCCAGCCACATCACCAATGGCAAATACCCGCTTATTCGAGCTTCTTAGCCGGTTATCTGTTGTAATGCCTTTGGGGGTGTAAGTGATATTGGCGGCTTCCAGCTCAAGCCCTGCAATATTGGGGCGTCTGCCAACCGCTGCCAGCAGATGCGAGCCTTTCAGCACTTCGCCAGAAGATAGCGAGATAGATATGCCGCCTGCTTTTGCCTGCGCCACTTCTTCTATCTTGACATGCTCGTAAATCTCAATGCCCTCAGCCTCAAGACAGCGTTTCAGCCTGCCCACAAGTTCAGGATCATCTCTGAACATGATAGGACCTACATCTATCAGGCTGACCCTTGCGCCAAGCCGTTTATGCGCCTGTGCCATCTCAACACCGATAGGCCCGCCACCAATAATCAGCAAATGGTCTGGACATTCCGATAGCGAGAATATCGTCTCATTGGTCAGATAGCTAATGCTATCAAGCCCCTTAATTGGCGGTGTCCATGCATGAGAGCCAGTAGCTACCACAAAATAGCGTGATTTTACTGTTATCTGCTGGCCTGTCCGGTCTGTGGCCATAACGCTATCGGGTGATGAGAATCTAGCTTCATAGGGCAGGACGGTAACGCCCAGCCCTTCAAACCGTTCAATTGAATCATGTGGCGCGATAGAGGCAATCACATCATGGATATGGGCATGTGTTTTGCCAAAATCTAGCTGATGGCCAGAGGCGGCAGGCACGCCCATTATTGGCTTGCCAGCCATCGCGGCCGCAGATTTACCTGCCGCGAGCAATGCTTTTGAAGGCACACATCCTGTATTCAGACAGTCGCCGCCCATCTTGTCACGTTCGAACAAAACCGTATTAGCGCCAAGCTGTGCTGCGCCTGCTGCCACAGATAATCCGCCCGAACCGCCGCCTATCACACATATATCAGCTGTTATGGTTTTCATCGCCTGCTCCGTTTTTCTTTTTGAGATGGTCAAGTGCAACCGGCAGTAAAGACATCACCCCCAAAGCCGCTAATGGCAGGATAATTTTTGGCTCTGTCAGCAAAGACAGATCTGGCACTTTTCCCTGTGCCAGAACAAGATCAAATCCCTGTGCCACACCGACATATACCAGCGTGCCGGGTGCGATGCCAATAAAGGTAGCCAGCATAAAGGTTGAAAATCGCATTCCCACCAGCGCAGGAATAATATTCACAACCCAGAAAGGTGCCGCAGGGATGAGCCGCAAAGCTAGCAGATAGGAAAATCCATTTTTCCTGAAGCCAGCTTCTAGCCGTTCCATGAAACTGCCTGTTTTCTTTTTCAGCCAGTCATGTAACAGGCTTTTTGCCGCTAGAAAGACTAGCCCTGCACCTGCTGTAGCTGCCGTAATAATGATAATCGCCGCCCCCCAGCCAAAAATAGCCCCGCCTGAAAGGGTCAGCAGGCTGGCGATTGGCAGGGACATGGCAACAGCCAGAAAATAGACAGCAAAAAATGCCATCAATGCCAGCACGATATGTTCTGCTGCGAATAATTTTATCTCGCCATAGGATTGGGCAAGCTGCTGGAACGAAATTTTTGTATGCAGACCTGTTGCAAAAAACAGAATAAGGCCGGTTATCAGGCAGATTGGCAGGATAAAGCGCTTCATCTTTGAATTTTTCTTGGCAGTGTGATCTGTGTCATGTTCATGTGCCTTTGGCCGGATACTTATTTTTGCCTCAATATTCTGGCATTTTATAGCGATCGCTGGCTAAAATAAGCGGCAGTCCTCATGTTTTTGCGATCGAAAATAAATTGTCCCGCTTTCAGAAACAGGCTAGACAGAATTAAGAATTTGAAACAAGGAAAATCTCGAATAATCATGTCTCAAAAAGGAACAGGCATACCAGCATCCAGACAGGTTTCACATGAACCTAAAGAAGGGTCTGCCAATGATAGACAAAAACGGCTAGAAACTGCCTTGCGGGAAAATTTATTCCGGCGCAAACAACAGGCACGGGCGCGCAAACAGCCAGACAGCTCAAAATCAGATCAGCAGTAAACGCTAGAGATACAACCACCACAACAGGGTATGAGAAATTAATCAAATGGGTTCGTTACGTATAATTGGGGGTGCTTCGCTTGAAGGCAATATCAGGATTAGTGGCGCAAAAAACGCTGCCTTGCCTTTGCTTGCAACCGCCCTTATGACAGAAAAACCTGTCCAATTTGATAATATGCCAGAGCTGGCAGATACCAGATTAATGGCAGATTTACTGGCACATTTGGGGAAGAAGACAGAAAAGAACGGTGATAGCTGGTCTCTTTCGGGCAAGGTTGCCAGTCTGGACGCACCTTATGAGCTGGTCTCACAAATGCGTGCCTCAATTCTGGTGATGGGGCCTCTTCTGGCCTGTTATGGCGAAGCAAAAGTCTCGCTTCCGGGTGGATGTGCAATTGGAACACGGCCAGTAGATTTGCATATCAGAGCAATGCAGCAACTAGGTGCGCAGGTAGAACTGGCTGATGGCTATGTAAAAGCGCGGGCCCCAAAAGGGCTGATCGGCTGTGATATATCTTTCCCATTTGTCTCGGTAGGGGCAACGGAAAATGCCATGATGGCCGCCGCTCTTGCAGATGGCCAGACACGGCTTATCAATGCCGCAAAAGAACCCGAGATTACCGATCTGGCAGATTGTCTAAACAAGATGGGTGCCAAAATTTCTGGTGCAGGCACTGATATCATCACCATTGATGGGGTGACCTCTTTATCCGGATGCCGCCATCAGGTTGTGGCCGACAGGGTTGAGGCAGGCAGCTTTGCGATTGCAGCAGCTATGTGCGGCGGCACTGTTACGCTAAGTGATGTTAATCCAGCACTGATAGCAAGCCTGTCAGACAAGATGGTTGAAGCAGGCGTTGCAATTACCACTTCTGGCGATGGCATGACTATCACCAGCGATGGCCATTTTCAGGCTGTAGATATTGAAACCCAGCCCTATCCCGGATTTCCTACGGACCTGCAGGCACAATTTATGGCAATGATGTGTCTTGCAGAGGGACAGTCTACCATTTTAGAAACCATTTTTGAAAACAGATATATGCATGTGCCAGAACTGGTGCGAATGGGCGCTGATATTGTTGTTGATGGGCGCAGGGCAATTGTAACAGGCAAAAAAACATTACTTGCCGCCCCCGTGATGGCAACTGATCTCAGAGCATCTGTATCTCTGGTGCTTGCTGCTATGGCGACTTCTGGGACAACCATTATCGGAAATATCTATCATCTGGATAGGGGATATGCTGATCTTGAAACAAAGCTTGGCAATTGCGGTGCCAATTTGGAACGCATTGACTAGACAGAATATTAGGGATCAAAATTAGAATGAATGATGGTTTTCCCCCTCATATGGATATGCAGAAACTTCAACTAAAAGCAACAGATAGTGAGGATATCCAGACAGTGTCAGCGTTGCTTCAGGATGCGCTGATCACGCCTGCTGATATGGCCTATGACCGGCAGCAGCACAGTTTTGTGGTGCTGGCAAACCGGTATTGCTGGGAAATTGAAACAGCTAGCTATCGCTGTCTTTGCGGGATACATATTTCTGAGGTCACACAGGTCCAGCATCGCAATATGGCAGTTTCAGGTGATGATGCAACTATAAACCAGTTTTACAATTTGCTTGCTTTGTCGTATGACGAGACCACAAAAAAAATTATTTTGATGTTTTCAGATGGGGCTGAGCTGGTCTGTCAGGTAGAAAAGGTCAATATCATTATCAGAGATGTTTCGGTGCCGCATCCTAGTTTGCGTACCCCAAATCATGACCGCTAGATAAGTAAGAGAAATAGAGCTGAGATGAATACAGCAAAGACACCATTAATTCTGGCTTTGCCAAAAGGGCGCATATTACAGCAGATTATGCCGCTTTTGGCATCTGTCGGTATTGAGCCTGAAGCTGGTTTCTATGCGGAGGGGGATAGACGCCTCAGATTTTCAACTTCAGTTGAAGGGCTTGAGATTATCAGGGTCAGAAGCTTTGATGTAGCGACCTTTATTGCCTATGGGGCGGCACAGATAGGGGTGGCTGGTTCAGATGTGCTGATGGAATTTGAGCATCCTGAGATTTATGCGCCACTTGATCTGAATGTCGGGAAATGTCGGCTGGTTGTGGCGAGTGAAGAAAGACTGGCAAAAACCGAAGATCCACGTTCCTGGTCACATGTCAGGGTAGCAACCAAATATCCAAATGTAACCACAAAATATTTTGCCCATAGGGGCGTTCAGGCAGAATGTATCAAGCTGAATGGGGCGATGGAACTAGCACCAACCATCGGTCTTTGCAGGCGGATTGTCGATCTGGTTGAAACAGGCTCAACCCTGAAGGCAAATGGGCTGGTTGAAATAGAACAGATAGCTGACATATCATCACGGCTGGTCGTTAACCGAACAGCATTTAAACAGTCACCTGAATTAATTGGCGGCTGGGTAGATAAATTTCGCCATGCGCTAGACATATCGCCAAAATAGGGAGGCGGTAATCCGGCTACTCCAGAGCTGGCAGAATAGAAGATATAGGCCATGACAGATAAACAGCCAGAACAGAAAAAAGGGCATATCGTTCATATTGATATTGAACGTGACCAGCAGCTTTCTGTTCCGGCAGAACGGCTACATGAACAAACAGTAGCGATTTATGATTTGCTTGATGAAAACAGCTTTTTGCTGAAAGAAGATAGCAAAAATGGTCAAATAAGAGGCTATCGGCTGTATCTTAAAACAGATTTCAGACATGTTTATTTTGATGTTAGGGATGAAGATGATACTTTGCTAAATGGGTTTGGCATGGCGCTTGGTCCGTTCCGGCGTGTCATCAGAGACTATCATATTGTCTGCACCAGCTATTATGAGGCTATCCGCACAAAATCGCCATCACAGATTCAGGCTATTGATATGGGGCGGCGCGGCTTACATGATGAGGGTGCAGAATTGCTTAATGACAGGTTATCCAGCTACGCTGAACTGGATAAACAGACAGCCAGAAGGTTATTTACACTGATATTCGTTCTTATTCACAAAGCTGAGAGGTAATCTGAGGTAACATGAGCTATAGGGACGAAATGAAGCCTGTGAATATTCTGTTTGCCTGCACACAAAATGCGGTTCGTTCGGTGATTGCCGAAGGCCTGTTGCAGAACAGACAGAATCCACATATCGCACAGATAGCTTCTTGCGGTGTAGTCGCAGGGATTGCAGATGGTTTTGCTATGGCGGTAATGGCAGAGGCAGAGATTGATATTACCGCGCATGAACCTGTCGGCTTTGAGCTATTCTCAGCAGAAAATTTCCAGTTTATTATTTCATTTTCGCATGATGCTGACCAGTTTGTTCAACAATGGGCAAGCACAGATGCCACCAGATTATTCTGGGATGTTCACCCCCCGATAGTGTCTGAATCATCTCGTGAAGAGACGCTTGCAAGCTATCGTGCCTTGCGTGATGAAATTGCCGGCAGGCTGGACAGATTTTTACAGGAATATAGCCTATCCTAGTATTAAGGCAGAAGCGGCGGATGGCCAGCCTGCTAAATCGCTCCAGACGTGATAAAATTGTCACGAAATTACATAATTCTGTTTTTTTTATCATGGCATGTCTGAAAAACTTGATTTTTTTACCCTTTTTGCGTCACAATACCGTCATTCTTGGATTATCACCAACTACATAGGATTGAATTTATGGCCAAAGAAGGCGTTATCGAATTTTCAGGCACGGTAGCAGAATTACTGCCTAACGCGATGTTCCGTGTCAAACTGGATAATGACCATGAGGTGCTTGCGCATACCAGCGGTAAGATGCGCAAGAACAGAATCAGAGTGCTTGCAGGCGACAGGGTCAATGTCGAAATGACACCGTATGACCTGACCAAAGGCCGAATTACTTTCCGTTTCAAGTAAAGCGTTACAGGTGCGGGGTTGCAGATGGCGGTAACCTTTTCATGTCACCCTGATACCAGATGGGCAGGCGTGCCACTGGTGCTGGCATCTCAGTCGCCCAGACGCCTTGAGCTATGTCGTAAAATTGGCCTTGAGCCTGATATATGCCACCCCGCCAATATTGACGAGACAGAATATAAACACGAAAAGCCGGTAGCATATGCGCGCCGCATGGCGATATCAAAGGCAGAGGCAATCCGGCCCGAATTTCCTGAACATATTATCCTGTCAGGCGATACGGTAGTTGCCTGTGGGCACCGAATTTTGCCAAAAGCAGAGGATGAGGCCACCGCAAGAAGCTGTCTGGAACTGTTATCAGGCAGACGTCACCGCGTCTATGGCGGGCTGTGTCTGATAACCCCAGATGGACAGGTGAAATACCGGCTTTCTGTATCACAGGTCAGTTTTAAAAAATTGTCAAACACTGAAATGTCCGCCTATCTTGGCGGCGGGGAATGGGATGGCAAGGCGGGCGGCTATGCTATTCAGGGGCAGGCAGAACAGTTTATCAGCGCCATTTCAGGTTCATATGCCAATATTATGGGGTTTGATGTGCATGTCATTTCAGGCATGCTAGGGGCAATTGGCTTTTGCCATCAGCCTTAATCCGGATATAGGGCAATCATGACAGCTCAGCAGATCATCAAAACCGAACATCATGATCAGAAGATTGTGATGCTTGAGCAGGCAGGCAGGGTTATTCAATGCTGGCCCGAGATGCGCCCGCATATTGGCGAAATCCATATTGTGCGCTTTGAGCAAATCTGGCCAGCCTATCGCCGCGCGGTAGCGGTGCTGGAAAATGGCATGCAGATTTCTATCAGGCTAGGGGCAGGCAAGATGCCGGTGGTAGGTGGCAAGGCTGTGGTTACCATCACCGCCCAACCCTTTGATACGAAAAAGCCGCAGGCAGTGATGGGAGCTGAGCTGGCAGGCCAGTTTCTGATTTTACGGCAGAATGCCAGCCAGACTATCC
>Ga0181565_10003592_pt1 | contig 11926 bp, 10 predicted proteins | sample 101ome_16_FD_129661 | JGI IMG/M metagenome (GOLD analysis project Ga0181565, IMG submission 129661) | Coastal salt marsh microbial communities from the Groves Creek Marsh, Skidaway Island, Georgia - 101401AT metaG (megahit assembly) | ecosystem: Environmental > Aquatic > Marine > Intertidal...
AGTAAGTTTTCAGAATAAGACTCATTAATACGAGCCTGTGTCATAGGGGGTCTCCTTTATATTTTTTGTAACTGTTTTATAATTACCACAAAATCACGTAAGTAAAACATCCAAATAAACCAAGTATTTGTGGTACTATAATTTAAATTAATATCAAAAAAAGGTAAGAAATGTCTAATATTGAAATCATCTCAGAAATAAAACCCTCATCATTTCGAAAATTAGCCATAGGATCTTGGAAAAAACCAACAGATCCACTGGTATATACAAAACTTAAATGTGATGTGACTCATTTAAAATCTTTTTTTAATAAAAGTAATACAAGCGTATCTTGGGTACATTTTTTTACAAAAGCTATGGGATTGATATATGAGGCTTATCCAGAATTAAATAATGTTTTACTAGGAAATAAACTTTATCAGCGTAAAGAAATAACGGCATTTATTCATACTCATTTACGGTTAAAAAAACAGTATGATTTAACTGGGGTGACGATTAAAAATACTCATGAAAAATCATTACAAGAAATTGCACAAGAAATAAATGATGAAGTAAGTAAGGTAAGAAATAATCAAAACAAACAGCATAATCAGACAAAAAAGATTATTAATTTATTTCCAAGTTGGAGTTATGGATGGGTAATACGTATCTTTGATTTTTTAATGAACCGTTTAAATTTGAATCTTTCGTGGTTAAATTTACCAAAAGATCCTTTTGGATCGTATGGTGTTACAGCAATCGGAAGCCTGGGCTTTGAAGAAGCCTTTGTACCATTATTTCCCTTAGCCCGATTAACAATGATTGTAGCTGTAGGAAAGCCCTATAAAGAATGGATATTTGAAAATAACACACCTCAAGAACGTCTTATGTTGAATTTATGTTTTACCATGGATCATCGAAATTTAGATGGAGCCCATGTTGCCAAACCGCTACGATTATTAAAAAAAATAATCAAAAACCCTGAAAATTATAGTATTTGTTTTGATTAAAGTTTGATGGGGGTTATCCTCCAGGATAGATTTTTTGTTCAAAATAGGGTGGAGGGGGTTCGCTACCATTAGACATATCACTTTCCACGCTTCCCACACTACGTTGATCGCTTTCAGACGTATCACTAGAAAAGCTGAAAAATCTTAAGAACTCATCAAGAACTCTTTCAGCTTCAGTAGCTCTTGAATTTTCAGGCCAATTTCCTGTTGAAGCGTCATGGGTTTGGCGAGGTGATGACGGGATGTTGTAAAGAGGCATAAAACTCCTAAGTAATATTTTGATATATGCAATTTTTTTGTGTAATTATAAACTATTTTAATAAAAAATAAAATAAAAAAACTGAAAATGTTATTAAATATTAATTATAAATATGATCAAAATGTTTAAGAAACCTTAAATATAAAAAATATTATGTTAAATTTATATTTTAGCATAGATTATCGTAATTTATATAGAGCTATAGCCAATAAGTAGTTACGGCTAGTTAAAAAATAATCAAAAATCTTAAAAATTATAGCATTTCTTATGAATGAAGGAAGATGGGGGGGATTTATCTAGCTTAAATTTAATTGATTCGGAGGGCGTAGAGTATAGATATTATTGCCATCAGGATAAAATTCACCATTTAACATTTTTCCAAATTGGATTTTACCACAAATTTCACATTTTACATTATTATCAACTGAACTTAAATTAATAAATCTTCCAGAATATTTATTTCCATTATTCTTATCAATGAGAATTCCTTTTCCATATGGTAGGTTATTAACTCCAACTTCCCCTGTGTAAGTCCAATTTCTACCATACCGATTTATACTAATTATTTCTACTCTTTTTGCTTGACCTGAAGAATCTGGTTGACCCATCCTAGATTTGGTAGGTTGGGGCGTATAAACTAGTAGTTTATTATATTGATTATCTATTGATACAAAAGATCTTGATTGTTGTTGCTGTTGTTGTTGTTTATATATTAGATGCAGTTGTTGTTGTTGTTGTTGTTGTTGTTGTTGTTGTAATAGTTGTTGTTGTAATGGTTGTTGTTGTAATGGTTGTTGTTGTAATAGTTGTTGTTGTAATGGTTGTGGTGGTTGTTGTCTATGTATTAGATGCGGTTGTTGTGGTAGTAGTAGTTGTTGTAGTTGTTGTCTATGTATTAGATGCGGTTGTTGTGGTAGTAGTAGTTGTTGTTGTTGTTGTTGTAGTTGTTGTCTATGTATTAGATGCGGTTGTTGTGGTAGTAGTAGTTGTTGTTGTTGTTGTTGTTGTTGTTGTAGTTGTTGTCTATGTATTAGATGCGGTTGTTGTGGTAGTAGTAGTTGTTGTTGTTGTTGTTGTTGTTGTTGTTGTTGTTGTTGATACGCTTGTTGTGGTTGCGGTTGTGGTGTTGGGTGTACCAATCTAAGAGTGTGTGGTTCTTGTTGTTGTTGTTGTTGTTGCGCATCTGGTTCACTGCATGGGGTATGACAGTTATCTTCAATAGAGTACAATGTAAAGATTTGCGAACATGTTATAAGGGTATGACAGGTATCATCGCTAGAGCTACGAGAGTATGCAGTAGAGTCTCCGCGTTCATTTGCTTCTGGATTACAATTGATTAATTTCTCAATAGTTTGTTTACCCACTGCCCATGGAGCTGTAATTTCAACTGTTAGCTTCTTTGGTTGTCTATTTAGAAGGCCTTGAAATCTAATCATAATTTATCCTAAAAATTTTATTTGTATAAAATGTAAGTTATTTTATAGAAAAAAACAATAATAAAATTAAAAAAAATAAATTATTAATAAAAATTAATAAAAAAAGCAAATATTTAATCTTTTTAAATTTTAAATCAATGAACGCCCTAGTGTCTGTTGTTAAATAAAAAGGAAATTGTAATCAGACGTTATTTAAATTAATTTAATATATTAAATTTACTTAGACCTATTAATAGGAAATAATTAGGAAATTAGTATAAAGAAAAGAGCAAAAAGCGCATCTAATTACTTTGAATCTTAGAAAGCAATATATTTTCACTTAATGTGTATACCTAGTTTTATTAAACGTATAGAGACTCAACAAGGTGACCTCTGCGATCTGGTGCAGGAACAAAACCATTGTTTTTACCAACTGCAATAGAAGTAAATGTATTATTTAACCAACCTAGACGGCCCTGAGAGTTATCTTGATCTATCCGAGGGTGAGTGTTAATAGAATTAACTTTGGGCTCTTGATGTTGAGATTTAGCTTCTCTGTAAGCTCTAACTGCGTTAGGAGCAAATGCACTGCATAGAACGTCTAGAATTCCATCTTCATTTTCTTGTTTTGGTAGTTGATTTGATTTCATGGTCTGAGATATATCAATCTTTGGAGGGTCTGGATTAAGTATTGGGGGGTTTGGTCTTCTATCGAGTATAGAAGGAGAATGTTTTAAAGGAGAATGTTTTGGTTGTTGATATGATGTCATGGACTGAGATGGACCAGCAGCTATAGCTATCGGCTCAAATGGTTTGCATAATTTCTTAAAAATATCATCTATCCAAGCTGTAGGAGATTGTTTTTTTTGTGTAGGTGAAGCAAGGAGGGATGTTTGTGAATAAGATGGTGTTATATCAGCAAATGATGGATACGATGTTAAAGATCTTTGTGGAGAGCCATGAGTTTCAAGAGGATGACGCTGATTATGTGTACTTAAGCCTAAGGTGGCTGAAGGATGAGAGTGTGAATTGGTTGATTCTGATGAAGTGGAATTATTATTGTGATATAGAGGATGTTCACGAAGGGGGTCTGCTAAAGATGCATCGTGCTCACAAGGTATATATATAGAATTCGGTTTTGAACTTGCAGAATAATAAAGGGGAATGGCTGGTGTATCTGGTGGATTATACCTAGTTTCTTCAGGTTTTTCAGGAGTCTGTTTAACACTACTAGTATTATGAGAACTGTCAGAATTTAAGTCTGAACTAGATCCCTGGTCATTACATCTATATGTAGATTTAAATACCGGAGATATACTTGTACTATCATTTGAATCTCCAGAGTTACTTTGGGGATCTTGATCTTCTGCTGCAGTTAAGCGTTGGCGACCTGGGCTTGGCGAAACTGCATCAGGGTAAATTACCCTACCTAGTCCTGGTGTGGTGTTAGTGGAATTATCATTGAGATTTGGAGAATATGCATCATGGGGATCAGTGGTTGAAGGTGTATTCTTATTACCAGATATACTAGAATAACGAGAATCAGTAAGCATAGTTAATTCATCAGGTTTGTGAACTTGAACATGGTCTTCAGGTGAATCTGGGTCTGGCGTAGCTAATTTAGGGTTATTAAATTTCTGTAATAGACCTTTCCTAGCTTTTGGATATCGAGATTTAACTTGGGCTTCAAGTGTCTCTGGATTAGAGTTACTTACCCTAACTGGTACTGATGGGGAGGGATTGGGAGTACTTATAGATTCTTCTTTAGATGCTTCTTGATCTCTCCTATCTTTTGAATCTCCAGAGTTATCTTGGAGAACTTGAGCTGGGCCTGGCGAAGCTGGATCAAAGCCACTTGCCCTAACTGGTCCTGGTGGGCTGTATTGGACTTTAGGTGAAGCTGGGTCTGGCGAAGATTCACCAGGGGCACTTGCCATAGCTGGTCCTTGTGGGCTGTTATGGGGATTACCTATAGATTCTTCTTTAGATGCTTCTTGACCTCTCCTAGCTCTTGAACCTCCAGAGTTATCTTGTGTATCTTGAACTCGGGCTTCAGGTGAGCGTTTTTGATTTTTGCCTGGCGTAACTAAATTAGGGTCAATTTCCAAACCTGATACTTGTGGGCTGATTGGTAAATTACCCATAGAACTGCAGGGTGATCCATATATAGGTGACATGTCTTGCAGTTGATTTGGAGAACTATCGACTTGTTTATCTTGTTGTGGTCTAGTTGGAGTTGCTTGGCGTGTTGAATTATTGAATGCATAGTATGATTCTTTAATAAGTCTATGGTACTCTGTCGGAGTTAAAGGCTCTTGTAAATTGTTTTTAACATTTAAGTTATATAATTCTTTAAACAAAATATCCATTAATGGGTTTAAAAGATCTGTAATATGTAATGGTTTATTTTTATTTTTGAGGGATATTATATCATCAACTGTGTTGGGTCTGGTAAATCGACATCGAGATGAGTTTAAAGCTTCCTCATGTTTTTGCAATAAATAAAATGTTGCTTTAAATCTATTAATTAATTCAGCTGGAAGATCTAAATCATCAAGCCTTTGGCTCTTCGCTAAAAAAGTATTTACAGTTAAAGTATTATTTAAATCATAATCTCTTAGAGCAGAAAAATATTCTGTTAAAGCTTCATCTACTTCAAGCGCGTATTTTGAATAATCAATATTAAATGTTGAATAATCTGCTTTAGAAGTTATGGGGGGTGGAGCGGATTGATCGGGGGTTGGCTTTAACGCTGATTCTGCTGGGGAAGCCATTTTTTTTGGATTACCTTCGGTGGGAAAAGTTAAACATTTCATAAAAACCTCAAAAAAAACAATAAAACTTAATGTTTTTTATATTTATTATATTTTCTTTTTTGGAGAATGAAGGTATTTTATCAAAAAAAAATAAAAAAATCTACACTAGGTTTTTTTTTAGATTGTTTTTTTTTATGATTGATAGTTATTTGATTTTAAATAATATAAAAAAATATTGTATAAACTTTTTTTTATGAAAAATTATATATTTATGATAAGAAAGCTTAAGAAAAGAATTATATAACTTGCCGTAAAAATCGAAAGACCTTAAATAAATTACGAATTATCATTGGCTTTTCAGACTTTTTAATAACACCTTTTATACCTGATTTTGGTATTTCAGGAGCTCTAGTCAAACAAATTAAATGAGGGTTTGCCGGTATTCGGTGGAAATTAGATGATATAACACCATATGGAATTATTGGCGGTCTGTGGTGGAAACCAAGTGGTCTAAAAAAATCTTGAAATATTGGCGGTCTGTGGTGCAAACCAGGAAGAATTTTTACTGGCATACCAATATATTGACATGGTTGCATTAAAGCTTTTTTCGGGCCTGCCATTATTTTTATCATTCCAGGGACTTGCTTTAAATTATTTCCAAATAAATTTCGAGGGATTATTTTTGCTAAACCAAAAGGAGCTCGTTTAGGCTCTTTTTTAAAAGGAGTGGTTGTTTTGACATGTGAAGCCATTTTAGCCACAATAGTAGTAGTATCATTGCTAAATCTAGCCTCATCAACCGTGGTGCTAGATTCACGCAGGTTAGCCTCAAAAGTGGTTTCTTGGCTAAATCTAGCCTCATCAACCGTGGTGCTAGAATCACGCAGGTGTGGATCAAGTATCAGATGTTTTAATCGTCTTTTTAATAAATCATCTGATGATGTTAAAACATCGATCTGTTTTTCTTGTATTACAGTAGGCAGTTGAGAAAACTCGTTAATAAATTGATAAGAATCTTTATTAGGATTTTGCTGTCTATGCAAAATCCATAAAGCACTAAGACCAAGCGCATATTTATCTGAAAGGAAAAGATCCTTCGTAGAAAGATATCCAAAACTTTGGTGCAATCTAGGGTAGAATGAATTTGTAGTGAATGGTTTAAATTCGGCATCATCTACATCAAGCACGTAATCTGAATAGGCATCATTTTCTCTAACAGGTTTACGATTAGCAGACCCGAAATCAATAAATTCATATTTTTCTTTATTTTCTTTATCAAATTTTACCATTTTTACCATGTTTGATGGTTTGATATCTCCATGACAATGGCCAATTGTGTGAAACTCGTCTAGATATCTTAATGATTGTTCTAAAAAAATAGAAACATTAACCTTGTTTGGGTGTTTATGTAAAGGATAGCCTACAGGATACCTTGATTCAAACTTTTTAATTTTTTTACCATTTTCGTCGCGAATTATACTGAAATCAAATTCAGTCGGTTGAAGGAAACCAGTTATTCCTTTTTTATAAAGTGTTTTTAAACAGTATATCTGGTTAAGTAATTCGTTGGTTTTCGCATTTAAGCTTTCATCTTTTTTTTTTCCCGATTGCTTCAACTGTGGTCGTTTTTATTGCAACATCTCCATTTATTGTAACTGTAGAAAAAGCCCCGTTATCAAACCTTAGCATTAAATTTACCTTTTTTTTTATTAAAATATATTTTATCAAAATTTTTTTAAAATATAAATATTAAACTAATTTTTTTAAAATAAAAATCCATAATTAAATGATTTAACCTGCAACTGCAAAAGTGTAATTTCAAAATTTATTTTAAAATTATTAAGAATCAGTCATTACGGTAAACTTAGCCTGTTCTTCTTCTTACACCTTGAGTGACCTGGTGTTTAGTTTCAGCTGTCTGACTTGGATCTTTTCTATGAAGTTACAATATGGAAGGGTGACATTCACTAGGTAAAACTTTAATTTCTTTAACCAATGGTTTAAAACCTACAGAATCAGGAAGACCAGAACAAGCTTCCTCAAATGCATTTAAATTCTACTCTACAGGTAACATTTCTAGTTCAAATTGTTCAAAATTATCATGTTCTGGACGACGTGGGGCTTCGATTGGTATGGAACTGAAAGGATTAGAATCCGATTTAGTATCACCCGGAAGATCATCTAGACTAAATACATCTACAGAAAGACCTCTAGGATTCTCCCTACCACTAATATCCCCACCACTAATAATAGAGACCACCGCACCAGCAATAGGGTTCGCACGAAAAGCCATAAAAAAATCCTCCTATAAATTACTTTATTTAATTATCGTTTTTTTTATAAAAAAAATTTCATTTTTTTCAAAACTAAATCATGACTCAAATAAATTATTTTTGTACACTAGTTTATATGAAAAAGATTTATGTTAGCATAATAAGCCTTACAATACTAATAAACTGTCAACTACTAGCTATTGTTCATATAGATTCTTTTGGAGAAACTCAGGCTAAACGATTATCTCAAACAGCTTCATTAACATTGGATTTTCTTACCGGCAACACCCAAGTTATATCATTTCAACCAAAGTACTATATTTCATATCGATTAAATTCAACTCTAAAAAAAGAGTGGTTGTTTATTGCAGAAAAACAATATTCTAAAAACCAACAAACAATTACGAAAGATAATTCATTTATACATCTTCGCTACACAGCTTATACCAATACTAAAAGCCGTTATGAATATTTTTTTCAAAATGAGTCCAATCGATTTACGTCCTTATCACGTCGTTGGTTAATAGGTACAGTGTATGGCATAGATATAATCAATCAAAACAACCACTATTACACAATTAAATTTGGCTTAATGCTTGAAGATGAAACACAACTCAATTCAAATCAGAGTCAACGAATTAGAATAACACAGTCCCAGCATTATAAATTTAACATTAATAACGACTTAGCTTTATTTTTAACCGGTTACTTTCAGCCTACAGTTAATGATTGGGCAGATATCCGTGCATTACTCCAATCAACCTTACAATGGAAAATTTTTACACCCCTTAACTATGCAATCTCTCTGAGCGCTGATTATGATTCTGGAGCAGGCTCACAAATTAAAGCTTATGATATCGTTATCAAACAGTATTTTTCGTATCAGTATTAACACTTTAAAATTATTTAATCAAATAACCGAGGATGTTTAAATGAGTAGTTATAGATTTCTACAAGCCGTTCATTACTTACAATTTTGTAACGTGTTTGGTTGCCCTCATCAGAAAAACAAGGTGGGGCTAAACATTCCTTTTGAGTATAATAATTATACAATGTTTCTTTGCTAGGGTGATGATTAACAACACAATTAAAAATAGAATGATCTAAGGGTCTATTAAGAATTAGATCGAATATACCAACAACATCATCAACATGTATCAAGTTTACTGGGGCTAATTTATTTGAAACAACTTTATTAGACAAAAACTTTGCAATGCGTCGATCATAACCATATAATCCAGCACATCGCAAAATAGTAGTATCGATTTCTTTTAAACTTAATAAATATGCTTCCACATCCAATAATACCTGCTGACGATCTGAACTTGGAATAATTTTATCATCTTCATAAACCATAGAATTTGTTAATGAATACACAGAAGTAGACGATGTGAAAATTATTCGCTTTTTTTCTGAAGTATTCGCTAAATAAGTATCTACAAGGCCTTTAATTTGCTTAAAATATACGCGTGGATCTACAAAAGATCGTCGAAAGGGAAGGGTGATTACCAGAATAGACGCCTCAAATAATTTAGGTGTATCACAACGAACCTCACCATCATCAGATACTGTTAAAATACAGGGAATAACTCCTATGCAACGTAATATATCACATTGGCTTTGACGCGTAGTTGAACCATACACCGTACTGTTTTTAGATCTTAAATAACGCGCAAGATGGATTCCCAACCATCCGCACCCAACAATGCTAATCATGATTTAACAGCAAAGGCATCACGTTTAATTTGTCGATAGATATTTAAAACAGTGGAATCTTGTAAGGACGAAACATTAATTTTTTCTTCACGTTCAGTAAAAACATATTTCACTGCTAACTCAACTTTTTTACCATTTTTCGTATATGGAATCGCAGACACTTGAAAAATATGATTTGGGCAATGGCGTGGCGATAATTGTTCTTTAATTTGATGCTTTAAATGATGTTTATCTTCATTACTTAAAACATAGTCTGGAGCTGTCTGAACAAATAAAAGCATACTATCCGTTTCATCAATATGTATCACTAAAGAGTCTTGAATCATTGGCTGAGCTTCAACAAAACGATAAATCTCTGCTGTACCAATACGAATACCGGCACGATTTAATGTAGCATCACTTCGACCTAATATTTTCACCCCTCCAGAATCAGTAATCTGAATAAAATCAGAATGATTCCAAATTCCATCATAATCATTAAAATAACTTTGTTTATAAATTAAATTATCCGGATCATTCCACATATAAATTGGCATTGAAGGCGCTGGTTTTTCACAAACCAATTCCCCCTCTGCATTAACAACACTATTTCCTAAACTATCATAAGCTTTAATTGCATAGCCCAAACTAATACATTGCAATTCACCACGAATGACTGGAAGCATTGGGTTTCCTAAAGCAAAACACCCAACAATATCTGTGCCTCCTGAAATAGAAGCCAATTGAACATTTTCTTTAACATGAGAATAAATATAATCAAAATCTTCTTCATATAAAGGTGATCCCGTAGACAAAATTAATCGTAATGAACTTAAATCAAGCGTTTCTTTAACATTTAAATTAAACTTAAGTGAGGCATTAATATATTTAGCAGAAGTTCCATAAATTGTAATTTTATAATCATCAATTAATTTCCATGTTGCCAATTTGTTCGGATAATACGGAGCTCCATCAAAAACAACTAAGGTTGCCCCAGTTGCCAACCCACTAACCAACCAATTCCACATCATCCAACTACAACTTGTGTAATAAAAGAAAACATCATCACGCGTTAAATTGCAATGTAACCGTTGTTCTTTGATATGTTCAATTAATGCACCCCCAACAGAATGAGTAATTGATTTTGGTTTACCAGTCGTGCCTGATGAGTATAAAATATATAATGGATCATTAAACTCAAGCGCTTCAAATACAATTTCATTGGGATGATATGTATTTAAAATATCAGAAAAATTTAGAGCATTTTTATAGGATTCTTTAATGCCTCCACGATCAATAAAAACCTTAGAATTTAACGATGGTAAATTTGCAATTATCTCATCAATTTTTGATTCTATAGAAAATGATTTACCTTTAAAAAGATAACTATCAACAAAAAGCAAACAACGAGGCTCAATCTGAGAAAAACGACTTAAAATTGCTTCTTCACCAAAGTCTGGAGATACAGAACTCCAAATAGCACCTACAGCTGTAACAGCTAAGAAAAAAACAATTGTCTCTTCACAATGCGTAACAACGGCAGCTACGCGATCCCCTTTTTTTATCCCCTTATCTTTTAAGAACTGCACACAGCAAGATACTTTTTCATATAACTGCTGATATGATGTTCGGTTGATTTCACCGGATTCATTGCAATGAATAATTGCTGTATGATCATCTCGAAAATGCAAGCAGTTTTCAGCATAGTTTAACTGAACACCTTCAAACCACCGAACACCTGGCATTTTTTGCTGAGATATAACACTTGTATACGTACCAGAGTAATTAATTTTGGAATATTCAAGATAAAAATTCCAGAATTTAGCAGAATTTTCACATGCCCATTCATGAAGATCTGAATATGAGTCTATTGAAATGTCAAATTTTTGAGAAATCGCCTGCATACACTGATACATTTGAGTATGTTTGATCTCACTTTTTGATGGTTCCCATAAAATCTTAGACACAGTAAACTCCTTAAATTATTCATTGAAAAACTAGGGCTCATTATATCAAACTCAGTTACAATATAAAAATTAAATTATTTTAGTAATAAAACACCTTTGAATGGTTTATAAAAGTAATATAAACTTAGCATTATATTCTCGAAATAAATGCTAGGAAAAATTATGACAAAAAAAGTTTTTATTACACATGCAAAACGTTCTGCAATTACAAATTTTGGCGGATCTTTACGATCTCTGGGCCCTGTTGACATTGGAACTCAGGTTTTAAAATCAATTTTAGATCAAACCCCTGAACTAAAAACAGAAACATCTATGGTGATTATTGGCAATGTTTTATCAGCTGGTCATGGCCAAAATATTGCACGGCAAGTTGCCTATCATGCTGGTATTGATGTTAAAGTTCCTTCATTTACACTTAATCAAGTATGTGGATCTAGTATCCAAGCAATTATCTCAGGAATGCATTATATTTTAACTGATAACGCTGACTGTGTAATTGTTGGTGGTACTGAGTCTATGTCGAATGCAGCCTATGTTTTACCCAATCATCGATGGGAAAATAAAATGGGCCA
>Ga0181565_10003593_pt1 | contig 11922 bp, 7 predicted proteins | sample 101ome_16_FD_129661 | JGI IMG/M metagenome (GOLD analysis project Ga0181565, IMG submission 129661) | Coastal salt marsh microbial communities from the Groves Creek Marsh, Skidaway Island, Georgia - 101401AT metaG (megahit assembly) | ecosystem: Environmental > Aquatic > Marine > Intertidal zone...
CATGTACGGGGTCACTGGATATTTATCCATTAATCTACTAAAGTTCTCTCCTATATCCGGGTCAGGTATCAAAATCGGTAAATTCATAATAAAATCATAATACTTTCGTTTTAATGTGGCATTCGGTTTATTGGGATAATTGAATGCAATCGTATGTAATACAAACCAATATCGTGGTCCCCATACATCTGCTCGAAATTCTTTGATATCCATTATAGAATATCCTAAGACATGAAATCTCTTTGAATTACGACTTTTACACAAATCCACATAAAGCTTGTCTCATGCTATATTGTATCTTAATTAATAAAAATATGACAGATAATTATTGTAATAACTGTGGTAAATCAGGTCACGTATTTCATCAATGCAAAATACCGATTACCAGTAATGGCATCATCGCCTTCCGAAATAATAACAACAATATCGAATATCTTATGATTTGTCGTAAAGACACACTTGGATATATTGATTTCCTCCGAGGTAAATACAATACCAGTGACGTGCAATATATCATTGATATGGTAGACCAGATGACATTGGGAGAAAAGCGTAAATTATTAGTTCATGATTTTGATACATTATGGAATGATTTATGGGGCGAAAATAACATCTCTAAGTATAGGAGTGAAGAATCCACATCAAGAGATAAGTTCAATCATTTGAAAGCCGGATTTTTTGTTGGTAATGATATTGTATCCATTGTTACCATTATTGAGAAATCTAATTCAAAATGGGTTGAGCCAGAATGGGGATTTCCCAAAGGCCGTCGTAATTTCCAAGAAAAAGATTATGCTTGTGCCTTACGTGAGTTTGAAGAAGAAACTGGATACGCTTCTAATTTACTCCATAATGTGAATAATATTTGCCCCTTTGAAGAAATCTTCACTGGTTCCAATTACAAGTCTTATAAACACAAATATTATTTGGCATATATGAAAAATGTAGATAGTGAGATTGTCACACAACATCAAGATTGTGAAGTAAGTCAAGTAAAATGGATGTCATATGAAGAATGTTTGTTTCATATTCGTGATTACAATTTAGAAAAGAAGAACATCCTTGAAACAATCCATAACATTATAACGAGTTTCAGAATATTTCTTCTATAAATTATATGACTGTATATTATATTACCTATTATGAATAAAGAATGCCCTGTAGATAAAGAATTAAATCCTAAAACAAATCGTTGTGTTAACAAATGTAAAGATGGATTCGTACGCAGAGAAGAAGATTTCAAATGTATTAGTGCTACCCGTCCTAAAGGTGCTCGTTCCACAAACGCCACCAAACCAAGCATTTTATCCCTTAATCCTGCCGCTGCTACTGTCGATACTCCCAACCCAATTCTAACTACTATACAGAATTCACTTGCACCAGGAAATTCCAAACCAATCAAAGGGAAGGACAAAAAATTTGTTGCTTTAACTAACAATTTTGTTTACAATCGTAATGGTAATTTCACCAGAGAAAGTTATGAAGCAATTACTATGGTTTATCTTAGAGACATTTTATCTATTTTACAGAACAAACCGCGTGGTAGACGATTCATATATGGATTCTCCAATAGACGTACTATTATTGATGAGATTTTACGACTTCAAGAAGAACATCGTAAACAAGACCCTCCATCTGTTGTTCCTCCAGAACAACCACAAGAACAAGGACAACAAGGACAACAAGGACAACAAGGACAACAAGGACAACAAGGACAACAACAACAAAACACTGATATTGACCTGCACGATGATACCTTCGACGATACCCAATATGTTAATCGCATTCTTAATACCCATAAAGAGGAGGAAGAAGTAGACGTGCAATTTATTGAATTGCAAAAAATTGGTGAATATCGCAACCTCACACAAATTTCTAATAAAATTCCAAATTTCATCATTAGTAAAGAAAATGAAGATATCAATAATGAAAACGAAATCGGTGTAAAACCTACCAATTTTGAAACAAAAGAATACAATGAATTCCTCAAACGAAAGGAAAAGATGGAATATGAAGACAATACTTATTTTGATGACCTCTATCCAACATTAGACGATCCTAATTTCAGTTCCAAAATCGCTTACAAACAAGAATTTCAAGAAACCAAATACAATGGAGAAATTAAGGATATCGAAAAAGAAGCCGATAAGTATTGTAACGTTGGATTTGAATTATCTCCAAATCAGTTATTTGTCAAAAACTTCTTATCTCCTCAAACCCCTTACAATGGATTACTTTTATACCATGGTGTCGGTACTGGTAAAACATGTTCTGCTATTGGAATCACGGAAGAAGTTCGTAAATACAATCAACAATCTGCAAATACACAGAGAATTATCATAGTTGCTTCCCCTAACGTCCAAAAGAATTTCGCTTTGCAATTATTTGATGAAAGTCGCCTTGAATTAAAGGGTGGATATTGGAATCTACAAACTTGTGTTGGCTCATCCTTAATCAAGGAAATTAATCCAACCAATATGAAAGATGTTCCTCGTGAAGTTATCGTGCGTCAAATCAACAATGTCATCCATAATCATTATATATTTTTAGGTTACACCGAATTCGCACGTTTCATTCATAAATCAATCACCGTCAAAGACGATTCCCTCAGCAACAAAGACCGTAAATTCAAAGAAATCTCTAAAATCCGTGAAATATTTGACAACCGCATGATTGTCATTGACGAAGCCCATAACATTCGTATTAGTGAAGACAACAAGAAAAAACGTATTGGTTCTTCATTATTGAATATTGCCAAATATAGCCGAAATATGAAATTATTATTATTGACTGCCACGCCAATGTATAACGCTCATGATGAAATACTATGGATTGTCAATGTTCTCAATGCCAACGATCAAAGAAGTACAATATCCTATGACGATGTTTTTGATAAAACGGGTAAATTCATTGAAGCTAATGATAATAAAGAAGGTGGCCGAGAACTTTTAATGAGAAAATTAAATGGTTATATTTCCCATGTTCGTGGCGAAAACCCATATGCTTTCCCTTTCCGTCTATATCCAGAGGTTTTTGCACCAGAGAAAATAGCCAAGACCTATCCTACAAAACAATTCAATGGAGTTGCTATTGAAAAACCTCTTCAACATATTCCTCTATATTCTCATACAATGCACGAAACACAAGCCGAAATTTATCACAATATCGTGAATAATTTGAAAGATGCCAATAAAATCAATTCGGAGAACATGCAGTCTTTTGGATACACTATTTTACAAAAACCTCTAGAAGCGACTATTATTACATATCCAGGTAAGAAACAAGTCGGTAAAGAAGGATTCGCAGAAGTCATGGATTTCAAAAGCACCAATAAACCTCTTCCAAAGAAATATGACTTCAAATACAAACCAAACATTATCCAGAATCACGGTCGCGTATTCCAAACAAATGTGTTGAGAAAATACAGTATCAAGATTGCATCTATTTGTGACACAATTCGTAAAAGCAAGGGCGTCATATTAGTCTATTCACAATTCATTGAAAGTGGTATTATTCCAATGGCACTCGCTCTGGAAGAAATGGGTTTCTCTCGTTACAGTTCCAATGAACGAATCTCATCATTGTTTGAAGAAGCACCAACACCAATTATTGATTCAAAGGAAATGGTTCCTAAATCAGAAATGGTGAAACCATCTCATTACAAACCAGCCAGATATTGTATTATTACAGGAGACCCTCAATTATCCCATAATAACGCCCAAGATATCCAATTTATTAATCGTCCAGAAAACAAACATGGTGAAGAAGTCAAAGTATATTTGATTTCAAGAGCCGCTTCGGAAGGTCTTGATTTCAAAAATATTCGTCAAGTTCATATCATTGACCCATGGTATAACATGAATCGTACAGAACAAATTATAGGACGTGCCGTTCGTAATCGCAGTCACTGTGGATTACCATTCAAGGAAAGAAATGTAGAGATCTATTTACATTCTTGCACTGATGGTGAAATGGAAACACCTGATATGTATCTTTATCGTCTTGCGGAGAACAAAGCTCTCCAAATTGGTGGAATCACACGTATATTGAAAGAAATGAGCGTAGATTGTCAATTAAACATTCAGCAAACCAACTTTACTGTTGAAAAATTACAGACTCTCGTTGAAAATCGCGATGTCAAAATAGAATTGACTAATGGAGAACAAGTCGACTTTAATATCGGAGACAAGCCATTTACTGAAATTTGTGATTATCAAGACAATTGTGAATTCAAATGTTTTAATAAAGATGGTTTCAACTCCAGTACTACTGAGAAAAGCACATATAACACTGTCTTTGCGCGAATGAATTACAGTGAAATATTACGCAAAGTCAAAGATATCTTCCGAGAACATCATACATTAAAACAATCGGATTTATTGAATCTCATCAATAATAAACGTGAATTCCCTCGTTCTCAAGTGTTTTATGTACTTTCTCAAATCATTGACAATAAAAACGATATCTTAATTGATAAATACAATCGTAATGGCACACTCATCAACAAAGGGAATTATTACGCATTTCAACCTGTTGAAATCAATGATGAAAATATCAACACCTTTGAAAGAAGCGTTCCAATTGATTTCAAACATGACAGCATTCGCTTCGAAGGGCCTCTTGTCACCGAAAAAAATGCTAAGAAAACTTCAAAACCAGTCAAAAAGTACGAGGATATTTTGAAAAATATATCAGAGAAATTAGATACATATGATAAAACCATACCAAATAATAAATTGAATTCATCTTCTGATTGGTATGCATATGCATCCGCTACTTTGACACAACAATTATTGGGAAAGCATCATCCTCAAATATCAAAGAATCACCAAAAGACATACATCATCCATCACTATTTAGATGAGCTTGATATCGAATCCAAATTCATCATTATACAATATATATTTACTACGATTATTGAGACCCCTACCATCATTGATAAAGCAATCAAATCTTATTTTGAGAAAAACATGGTATCTCATAAGAATAAAATCGCCATCGTAGTTCGCCACCATGCCAAAAAGAAAAGTCACTATTTATATATTCTTGAAAAGAATAACACAGTTGTTGAAGCCCAACCTTTAGATTATGAAAACTTCACACCATTATTATTGGAGCATTTTGGAATCCACGAAAACCTATTTTATCCTGAAATTGGATTCATGTCTTATATGAAAGAAAATGTCGTCTTTAAGATGAAAACTATGCAAAGCAATCATTCTGGAGCTCGTTGTTCGCAGGCAAAAAAACAAGATATCATGTCGCGTCTACATTGTATTATGAATGGGGAGCAATGTAAACCAGCATTTAATGATAGTCTCGGAAAATATGAATATAAATATAGTAATGATGACATCAAACAGATTAATAAACACAGTCTATGCTTCATCGTGGAAATGGTTCTTAGACACCTTGATGATATTCGTCACCGTAATAAAAGATACTTTGTGACATTAGAAGAAGGTCTATTTAATCAAATTGAAAAATTGTAAATGTAAATTTTTTCTATCCCTATAGTAGCATGGTGAAAACTTCTAGAACATCTAGAACATCTAGAACATCTAAAACATCTAAAACATCTAAAACATCTAAAATGAAAGCTTTCAAAGCAAATAGGACTCAAAAAACCAAACTCAAGCTTAAAAATCCTAACAAATCACAAGTACCAGCACCAGTAGTTGCTGTAGAACAACATGATAAAACTGAATTATATCAGAAACCTTTTACCGAAGAACAATTGACAAACTGGAAAAGTCTCATACAACAGAGAACCAATGTAAGTCCTGGCGAGGAATTGCACGATTGTACTTATAATTCTTTATGGTTTATGAAAGACATCGACTTAGAAAATGCCAAAAGTGGTTCCAAAAATCAAAATTGCAGCAAAGCAAACCTGCAAGGAGATGACTTCCTGAAAGTTTTCAAAAAATCAAAAAATGACAAAACTGTTTCGTATAAATTATTAAGAATATGTATTCAAGATCTTGTCACACGATTAAGAAAAGAACATGCTTGTTACATGTTATTTGAACGCATTGGAGGTGACGGACATGCTGTTCTATTAGCAAGAGACAAAAATGATAATTATTTAATTATTGACCCACAGCATAGCATCAAGGATACTGATTTGTTTCAATATATTCATACACAACAAATATCAAATGTTTTTTCTATTACCAAGACACCTATCATTTATAAAAAGATACACCCTACTCCGAAAATCCAAAGTAGTACAAAGAAGAAGTCAAAGAAGAAGTCAAAGAGCATGTCTAGTTCGAACAAAAATTCACCGCAAACTAACATGAAACCTAAAAACTACGTAGAAAATGTTCTTAATTATAATGATAACAAAATATCTTCTAGTCCTCCTCGTCAATCACTTGTGTTAAATTCTTAAAAAATTGATTTCTATATGTCAGAAATATATATAGAAATATAATATCATAGTATTGTAAAGATGACTACTATCAACAACAAAAATAAAAGCAATAAAAGCAATAAAAGCAATAAAAACAATAACAACAATAACAACAATAACAACAACAATAAATCCCCACCTATTTATGGCATCTTTCATCCGTCGGTTCTTGAAAGGAAGGTCCATTTAAATATTAATCAAGTAGGAGAAAATGTCAAAAAAAATTTAGAAGATAAATTGAATGATTTATATTGCAATAAATGTATTCCCGAAGGTATCATTCGTAATGACTCTATTAAATTAGTAACATATAGTGCCGGTAACGTTAATGGAGAACTCATTTCTTTCATATGTGTATTTGATTGTTTTGTTTGCAATCCTGTAGAAAATATGATTATCGAATGCAATATTAAAACTATTACCAAAGCGGGTATTCATTGTGAATATTTTGATAAAGAATCCAAAAGTGTTCCATTACACATATTCGTTGCACGAGACCATCATTTTAATAACGAAGAATTCAATAAACTCAAAGAAAAAGATGAAATTCGTATTAAGGTCATTGGAACACGTTATGAATTAAATGACCCCTATATCTGTGTGATTGCTTCATTAGTCAATAAGAACATCAAGATTTATGAATGAAATAACGAGAATTTACGAACATTTACGAACATTTACGAACATTTTCTTGAAATGATATAAAATCTTTTTTATTGATTAACATAAGATGGACTTAGAAAGCATCCAAAAATCAATTGAAAAGTTTGAAAAACCAAGACAAGTAGAAGTCTTGAAAATTCTTGTCAAACATGATATCAAAGTTACTGAAAATAAAAATGGTATTTTTGTCAATTTATCTACATTAGACCCTGCCGTTATTAGTGATATTAATACATATCTTAGTCATATTCAATCACAAGAAAATACATTGCACTCACGTGAATTAAAACAAGATGAATATGCAAAACAATATTTCTCTTAACCATATAGAAAGATACCTTATTATTATACATCATGATTCACTATAGTTTTGTTGTTCGTAACCACGTCAACCGAGACCGAATTAGTAATATCTGTGATATTTCTAATTTTAAAGCCAACTTCCTCTCTAAGAAGAATTTTAAAGCCATCGTTAAGATAACCAAACAGCATAAGGAAATTTCCAAAAAGAAAAGACGGCAAGTTACTAATGAATTGTCGGAAACCGAGATTTATAAATTTTCTAATAGCGCAGTTAATGACACTACACCTAATACTACACCTAACAATACACCTAACAATACACCTAACAATACACCTAACAATACACCTAATACTCAACACAACAATTCTAGAGACGAAATCCAAAGACATCAAAACAAACCTCCTGTTTTCAAACTCCGTAGAAATCATCGTGACCGACTTTTTTGGACTATCTATGTTCTTCATCATGGATTCATGGAGTATCATAAAATCCACCTCCATTATGGTAATGTTTATTTGCAAGAACGTCTTGAAATAGCTCAATATCTCGATACCAATACTGGTCTCAAATCATTTAATCATAAAATTACCAAAGCTACCATGGAAGAAATACGCAGTGAATTAGTCTGTCCTGAATATAAAACATCATTCCATGCACTATGTGCTCTTTGTTGTTATTACAAATTCAAAATCATTCTGATTCATGAAGAGAAAAAATATTTCATTGAATTTTTCAATACAGTTGGATACGAACGCGTACATATCCTTTCACACGACAAACACGACTATCATATAATTCACGAAGATGCTACTGAAGACCAAATAGAACAATGTACCAAAACTAAAATCCCATACGTCCACTACACCAAACCTATGAAAGGAATGTCATCTTATAAAGTAGACGACCTTCGTAAGAAAGCACAACTTCTTAACATCGATCAAAACAAAACCAAATTGGAATTATACGAAAATATTTATCGTTATATTGGATAAGTGATAAGCGAAAAGCAATAAGCGAAAAGCGATAAGCCAAAAGCAATCGGGTAATAATGCCATTAGCCTATTTCATATAAAATTGAATTAAACTTATTATATTATGGTTATATATATCATTATTATGGAATTGGAAAATTTAATTAAACACTATTTAGACAGCAATCCTATTCTCGTTACCGACTACAAAGTAAAAGAATTTGAGATCCGATTTGGTTCCAATGCAAAACTTGCTAGGCCACTCAATCAAGTCGATTATGAGAATGTCGTCAAACAATTATTATCTTGTGGATTCCATTCTGAAAACAAAGACGGTTCCCAATTACTTCGTATTACAAATGAGTTTGTCGATAAAAATACTGGAATGACACGTTTGTCTAATGTCCGCTGTGAATTAGTTGGCAGTGACGTTATTCAAAATTATTGCAAACATAATAGTATCCAACAATTACTTGATTCCCAGTCTACCATTACAAATCAAATACAATTTACACAAAAAATGAATTTTAAAGTGGATGATACTATTCTCACTCCAGTGGATGTTCGCAGTTTCAATTTCCGTGCTTCTTTCCAATCCGAACAATCATTCTCTCCTAATTCCAATTTTATTAAAAACATTATTACTGATTGGTCCAACTCCAAAAAGGTTTTCCGTCTTTTAAATCGCGTTCGTTTCTCCCATCCTATTTTACCACTCTTTGTGGATGTTACGATTGTCAAATCCTCTTTAAAAGAAAATCGTCGCTATGTTCCTATGTATACCATTCAAGAATCCAAGGTTTTTGAAAATACTTCTACCTATGAAGTGGAAATCGAATTAGATAACAAACGCGTGGGATACAATACTCCTTTTGCCAATCCAAAAGAACTTCTCGCTTCTATTCGTAAAGCTGTTCGCATTGTCATGACAGGTATTCAAAAAACCAAATATCCTATTTCCTATGACGAACAAGAAAAAATTGTAGATTCCTACCTTTCCATTATTCACGACAAAAACCATGGTATTGAACGAATTACTGGTAAACACTTTGTTGGACCTTCTACATTAACTCTCCAGATGGAAAACATTAGTGAAGCCAACGAACATAACACCGTTCCTACTATTCGTAATGATTATTGTGTCACTGACAAAGCAGATGGGGAACGTCGTCTTTTGTATATCCATTCCGATGGCAAAATTTACATGATTGATACAAATATGCAAATCATCTTTACTGGTGCTATATCTCAGGAAAAAACTATTTACAATACTATCCTTGATGGAGAATTTATTTACAAGAACAAATTAGGAGAAATCGTCAATTTATATGCTGCATTTGATATTTATTTCGCCAAAACCAAAGATGTGAGAACTACCCCATTTGTTTCCACGGAAAACTCACGATTAAAATATTTACAACATGTTATATCTGTACTTAAACCTGTATCTATTATTAGTGAAAGAAACAAAAATCTCCCTTCTCCTATTCGTATCCAAGCCAAATCATTCTATGTTTCCGATGAAAATGTTTCCATATTCTCTTGTTGTAGTAAAATTCTATCCAATGAAGACGATGGATTACTAGAATACAATACAGATGGATTAATCTTTACTCCAAATAAACTCCCTGTCGGCGCTGATAAAGAGACTGACAAACCTTCCAATTTCCGCACTACTTGGCAACATTCATTCAAATGGAAACCTCCTGAGTTTAATACCATTGATTTCCTCGTCTCTGTTAAAAAAGATGTGAATAATCAAGATGAAATTCATCATGTATATCAAGACGGAGTTAATGTCAAGAAACAATCTTTAATCCAATACAAAACCTTAATTCTTCGTTGTGGGTATGATGAAAAACTTCACGGTCTTATCAATCCTTGTGAAATGATTCTTCAAGGCGACCTTCATAAAACCCCAGGTCATAAATTATCTGATGAAACTCCTGATAACAAATCTTACAAACCAGTACCATTCGTTCCTTCCAATCCTTATCAAGAAGACGCTTATTTATGTAATATCTCTCTCGTCCAACGTGGTTCTCATAGTGTATTGATGACTAGTGAAGATGAACCATTTGAAGAAAATATGATTGTGGAATTTCAGTACATCAAAGACCGAGAACCAGGATGGAATTGGGTTCCACTTCGTGTGCGTTATGACAAAACAGCGGAACTTCGCAATGGTATGAGTAATTATGGTAATGCATATCACGTTGCCAACAACAATTGGAAATCTATCCATTATCCTATTGACAAAAATATGATTCGCAGTGGTAACAATATTCCAGAGCAAAACACCAACGAAGATATTTACTACAATCGTTTACCAGCTCATAAATCACATACTCGTTGTCTACGCGATTTCCATAATTTATTTGTCAAGTATCATTTAATCAAATCTGTTGCAACCCGTAAAAGCACCTTGATTGATTACTCTGTCGGTAAAGCAGGTGATCTTTCCAAATGGCATTACTCTGGTATTTCATTCGTATATGGTATCGACGTATCTCGTGATAATATTCATAATGCCGTAGATGGTGCTTGTGCTCGTTACATCAACAAATATCGCAAATCCAATCAAATGTTCGGTGCTATATTCAATATCGCAAATAGTTCTTTGAATATTATGGATGGTAGTGCTTTCAATAGCGACAAAGAAAAATCTATCAATCAAGCCATATTTGGTAAAGGTCCGAAAGCCAATCTCGGTGACGGTCTTTTGAAACATTATGGAGTTGGTTCTCAAGGTTTTGATGTTGGTAGTTGCCAATTCTCTCTTCATTACTTCTTTGAAACTCCAAAAACATTGCATAATTTTGTCAGAAACCTTAGCGAAACTATCAAGGATAATGGATACTTTATTGGCACCTGTTACGACGGTAATTCTGTATTCCGTCTTCTTAGTGACAAATCCAATGGTGAAATGGTATCTCTCTATCATCACAGTCATAAAATATTTGAAATTATCAAAAGATATAGTGATGATGAATTCCCTTCCGATGAAAACAGTATTGGGTATGCTATTGATGTTTATCAAGACACTATTAATCAGTACTTCCGTGAATATTTGGTGAATTTCCCTTACTTCACCCAAGTCATGGAACAATATGGCTTTATATTATTAACACCTGAAGAAATGGGAGGTTCCGTATTACCATATAGCACTGGATTGTTTTCCGACCTTTTCCATATTTTGGAATCTTCCCCTGATAGCCACTCAGGATGTGCTTTGAATATGTCGGACAATGAAAAACAAATATCCTTCTTGAATCGCTATTTCATCTTCAAAAAAGTTAGAACGGTAGACACAGTTGCTATCATGAAACATGCATTATCCGATGACACAGTTACACTTGTTGTCAAGACCGATGATGATAAGGCGGCGGATGACAAGACAAATGACAAAACAGATGACAAGACAGATGACAAGACAGATGACAATAAAAAAGATAATTAAATTTATCAACACTTCCAACACTTCCAACACTTCCAACACTTCCAACACTTCCAACACTTCCAACACTTCCAATACTTCCAATACTTCCAATACTTCCAATACTTCC
>Ga0181565_10003601_pt1 | contig 11913 bp, 7 predicted proteins | sample 101ome_16_FD_129661 | JGI IMG/M metagenome (GOLD analysis project Ga0181565, IMG submission 129661) | Coastal salt marsh microbial communities from the Groves Creek Marsh, Skidaway Island, Georgia - 101401AT metaG (megahit assembly) | ecosystem: Environmental > Aquatic > Marine > Intertidal zone...
CGCTTGTATCACTTTGGCTGGCATCTATTTGGGTGGAGCCAATAGCAATGATGTAAAGTGTATAGCCCTGCTCAGAAAGTTTTTTTGCAGCTTCTTGAGGTGATAATTTGCCCAGCTGAAGCACGCCATCAGTAATCATGACAACAACCTTGTCATCTTCACTCGTATACTGCTCATTAACCAGTTCAAGTGAAGCCGACATATCACTCAATCGCCCGCCCATTGTCGTTCTTAATCGAGATACTGCATCGCTCAGAATGGTTTTGTCTGATGTGTATGGTAGCCAGTGATAGGGAGGATTTCCCATGACACTCAGTCCAATGCGGCTTCCTGAATAAGCTTGTATAAAATTATTAAGCAAACGGCGAGTCATAGTCATTCTGTCTACAGGCTCACCATCGATCACATAATCCTTCAAAACCATGGTTAAGCTGGTATCTACCAGCAACACCAAATCAACCGGCGCTGTTTTATCAGGGCTATTAATTGATTCCATATAGCTGACTGGCTGGGCCATGCCAATCAGTAACAAAATGAATGCACAACAGGCAAGCAGATCCTGCTTCGGATGATATCGGAGGTTGTTGTTAGATTTTAGGCTTTTTACGGCATTTTGTTGTAACGGGTAACGAATGCTTATTGTAACTATCAGTGTTGGCCAGTTTTTTTTCTGACGGCTTCTCATCTGTAGCCATAGTATAGGAAGTGGTAACAGCCATAACCAATGGATTTGTATAAAACCGATATCAGGCATGTTGCTTAATCCACATGATAAGTCTGAAAACCTGATCTTTGTCAGGGTCTCGGGCTTGAAAGCGCATCAGGTCCAGCTCATGTTGCAGTTCCTGATATTCAATTCGCTGATTGTGTTTTATATATTGTGCTAATTGATGAGAAGCAGTACGTGTCGAAATGCTGTCATTGTTTAGTTGACGTGAAATGCGACTCAATGGAGAGCGGGATCTATGCCATAGCATGATACCTGCAAAAATGGCCAGCAGAGCTGCCATGATAAAAACCCAAACAACACTGGAAACTGCTGATGACTCTGGTAGCGGTAAAATATCAGTCATTTGTAACAGCTTCTGCTCATTCATTTGAACAATTCCAGATGTAGATATGTGAAGTCATCCAGGTCGGTTGAAATCTCGTTATAAGTTATCCCGGCTTTGTTGAATTCTTCAGTCAAAAAAAATTCATGTTGATCAATGTTCTGTTTTAATTTCCGGACATTTTCAATTACATCAAGCTGAAATAATTGTTTGTTCCAGGCAAGTTGCATGCCCTGTAATTTCTCTAACTGTTTTTCCAGCGGATCATAAATGCGTATTGCCCTGCTATCGAAGTCCTTTCCAATTAAGCGTAACATCTTGATATCATCTGTATGCAATGAGCCAAAATCAGACAGGATAAAAAGAGTACTGCCTATCGGTAATTGTTGTTTCAATGTAGCAAAAATATGTCGCCATTGAGTTGAAGCCGACTCGACCGGGGGGCAGGCTTTACTGGCCTCTAGCGCAAAATATCTGAGGGCGTCGTATCCAGGCCGTTGCTCAAAAAAATGCTTTGGCCGATTATCTATCAGCTCAAGCAACATACCGCCGATATCATGACCTGATTGTAAATATATACCACTGAGCCATAACGACAATCTTACTGCTTGTGCAGCCTTCAGACGTTTGCGACTAGCAAAACGCATGCTGGCTTGTCGGTCAATGATGAAGAAAACAGGCTGATCATATTCGCTAAAATAGGTGCGCAGCAGCGTTTTCTGAGAACGTGCTGAAGCACGCCAGTCAATATGCTTTTGGTCATCCCCTACCTGGAAATGACGCAGATCATCAAAATCCATTCCGCTGCCTTGTCGTGTCGAGATCATTTCACCGGACTTACCAGATATCACCGAGTAAGATGAACTTGCCGACTGTAATGACATACCGGCAGTGATCAGTTCATTGATTTGCTTTTCATCAAGCAACGGCAAATGCGTTACGGGTAAAGAAGCCATGCTTCAGGCAGCGGGTACTTTGTCTATCAGAGCATTGACGATATCGTCAGCAGACACGCCTTCAGCCCGGGCAGAGAAATTCATCACCAGACGATGTCTGAGAACGTCCGCCACCAAAGCGATAATGTCTTCGGGCAGGACAAAATCCCTGTCAGACAGTAAAGCTCTTGCCATGGCTGCCCTTAATAGCGCAATTGAGGCTCTCGGAGAGGCACCGGCCCTGACATGGTCTTTCCAGGCAGGCAGATAATTTTCGAGCTTTCGAGTAGCAGCAACAATCTCCACAGCGTAACGTTCCACTCTTTCTTCGATAAAAACGCTATTAAGCTGTTGCCGAAGTGACAGAAGATCTGCTGGATTAAGCATGGCTTTTATATCGGCCTCTACATGTCCTTCATGAGCTTTGCGTGCTCTGCGGGCAATTTCAACCTCTTCATCAAGATCAGGATAATCAAGCACGATTTTAAAAAGAAAGCGATCCAGTTGTGCCTCTGGAAGTGGATAGGTTCCAGACTGCTCTAGAGGGTTTTGTGTCGCTAAGACCATGAACACGTCGGGTAATGAATGAGTCTTGCCAGCGACAGTTATCTGGTGTTCAGCCATGGATTCCAATAATGCAGACTGGACTTTGGGTGGAGCTCGGTTAATTTCATCGGCAAGTAATATTTCATGAAATAACGGGCCTGGTATAAAGCGAAAGCTGCTATTAGAGGGTTCAAAGATTTCACTACCGGTTAAGTCGCCGGGCATTAAGTCCGGCGTGAACTGTACCCGTTGAAAACTGGCATTCATACCAGAGGCCAAGGCATGTACAACAGTTGTCTTTGCCAGACCTGGTGGTCCTTCCAGCAAAACATGACCTCCGGCTAAAACCGCTATGATCAGTCGGTCAAGCAGATCATGCTGTCCAACAATAACCGATTGAATTCTGGTTTTTAGATCATGCAATAATTGAATTTTGCTCATTTGAGAGATTTTCCTTTGGCATTCTATTTGTTGTTTTAAGGATTAGTTTTAGTTCAATTTTCAGTCAAGCCTGGATTCGACAGGTCAGCCGATGGGATGTTGATTGATCCAGGAAGATGTCCTGAATCGTATTCTTCCGGTTTGCTGATATAGCTTACATCAGCAGTGTAAACCGTATCCTAGTTGGCTACTTCAAACTCACGATTAAAATCGACGCTGAAGCCACGAAATCAAGAAATATCAGCAAAAAAGATTTTAAATCAGATAGTTAGGAGAAAGCGAGCTTTTTTGTTTCAGATACCGGATGAAGATAACAGTTGCTCGACCTTCTCGTTCAAGGTTTCGAGGTTAATGGGTTTGCTGAGAATAGCTGAAGCGCCCAGATAGGTTGACATATCGAGGTAATAGCTGTCAGAAGACAACATAATAACCGGCAGATCAGTAAAATGTTTTCTTATTTGGGTTAAACTTTCCAAGCCTTCCTGATGGTCCATCAGGATATCCATGATTACCAGTCTTACATGATTGGAGGTTATACGATCAATTATCCCAAGGCCATTTTCAGCCTGTATCGTCGCATAACCGCGGGATTGCAGAAAATTCGCGATCAGCTGCCGGATTCTCGGCTCATCATCAATGATCAGAATTTTGTCGAGAACCGCGTCAGTCATGGGTTAAACCTTGTTAAATTCAATTTCAGCTGTTTTACAAAAGTCTCGGACATTTGCAAAAATTTTTCATCAATTTCCTTCAGTTGATCCGCTGCAATCCCCTTTCGCAGTTGAATAATAACGTCTGCCAGCCAGCCGGTTAATGCTTGAGCGCCTAACTGACTGACCACTCCCTTGAAGTTATGCAGAATCTTTTCAACAGCCTGCGTATCCGCTTGGCTTATCGCTAACGAGAGCTTGTCTCGATAACCAGGCATATCTGAGAGTAATCCTTCCGCTAAAAACTTATAGGTATCCCGATTTCCGGCTAAATTTTTCAGCGCACTATCAAGGTCTAAAATTTCCGCTGTAGCTGCATGCTCGTCAAGTTTAGTCAGACTGCCTTCCGCAGTATGCTCAGGATCACTTGGAACTGAGGACTCAATAAGTTTACAATTAGCTATTTCCTTTATCAAATTATCAATATTGACGGGTTTGATCAAATAAGCATTCATGCCATTGGCAAAGGCTCTCTCGCGGTCCTCTTTCATCGCACTGGCAGTCATCGCGAAGATAGGCAACTGTTCAGAAGCATACATTTTTCTGATCTCCTGAGCCGCCTGTTGACCATCCATCACCGGCATCTGGATATCCATCAAGACCAAATCAAGATTTTCAAGCGCTTTCACCCGTTCAAGCACTTGCTTGCCATCTGTCGCTAAGGTCAGTTTCGCACCTAGGCGTGAAAGCAGATCAATCATCACTTTCTGTAGGTTTGGATTATCCTCAGCCAGCAAAATATGCAGTCCTGCCAGCAGATCGGGATCATTAAGATCGTGTGTTACATGTGCCTGAGCAAGCTCTACTGTGGCTTTCGGCGCAACTGCACATTGCAATGAGAAATAAAACCGGCTGCCTTCTCCTGGCGTGCTATCCAGAGCCAGCTCTCCTCCCATAGCATCGACCAGACTGGAACATATGGCTAATCCCAGGCCGGTTCCACCAAAGCGGCGAGTGGTGCCCTTATCAGCCTGTTCAAAGCGTTCGAAAATTGCCATCTGACGTTCCGGAGCAATGCCAATACCCGTGTCAGTCACTTCAAAGTCAATCGATAGCAAGTCTTCATTCGCCGACAATTCATCTGAAGAAATCGATGTTTTTAAACGGACAATGCCATGATCGGTGAACTTAATCGCGTTATTCAACAGGTTAAGTAACACTTGCAACATTCTGGTGCCGTCAAGCATTACCCATTCCGGGACAGCACTCTCAACCTGCAACTCCAGAGCAATACCTTTCGCAATTGCATTGGGGCGCAACATGCTATCAAGCTGATACTGTAATTGGCGTATCGATACAGGGTATGACTCCAATACCAGTTTACCTGCTTCAATTTTCCCCATATCCAAAATATTATTGATCAGGCTAAGTAAGATCTCATTGCTGGCCTGCACGCTTTTCAATTGTTCCATCTGTTGTAGATTCAGACCGGATTGCGCAAGAAGCTGCAACTGACCGATAGCGGCACTCAGCGGGGTTCGTATCTCATGACTCATATTGGCGAGAAATATTGTTTTGGCCTGATTTGACTGTTCCGCCAGGTCCCGGGCTTGTTGCAGATCTTTGTCATATTGCTTTTGCAATGTGATGTCACGGACAATACAGGAAATATAATCATGATCTTGAATACTGACCCGGACAGCCGTTACTCCGGCAATATAGGTTGAACCGTCTTTGCGAGTATGTTCCCGCTCTACATAAATATCATCGGAGCCTATTAGCTGAGTCAAATCACGATATTCCTCAATCGAAGCAAAATCCTTATCCCAGTCGAGAACATTAAGGTGTTTTAATTCGCTAACATCATACCCGAGCATAGTGGCAGTTTTTCTGGAGTGCTCCACTATTTGACCTGAATCTGGATCCAGTAAAAAAATAGCATCAGAGGACAAATTTAAAATTAACTGATACTTTTCACGATCTTCCTGAATCTCATGTCTTAGTTTTTGCTGTTCCGTTATATCCTGCGAATAGCCTCTGAAAGCAATGACCTCTCCTGCTTTATTGCGCTCCAAATCCCAGTGAACATGCAGCCAGCTAACCTTGTCATTGACGACAACACGATATTCAGTCTCCCCTGCATAGGGTGATTCAAATACTGTCGACAGGATTTGATGGGTACTAGCACGATCATCCGGATGGATGGTCTCTAACAAATCCTGAAAACGGTACGGTTCACGGACAACACCGTACATTTTACGAAATTCTTTTGAGGTTATTATCTCATCAACGCCAAGATTGATAGACCAGGAGGCGATTTGAGCCAATGACTGGGTTTTTTCGAGTATCAGGTTGCTATCCCTGACAACCTGCAAGCTGTCACTCAAGGAATCTTTCAGCGCTATGATCGATTCATTACGAAAAATTCGATCAGTCCAGAGATAACTCAATAGGATAACTGCGATGACATAAGAAATATAAGCAAACCAAGTGTAGTGATTATAAAATATTGATGAGGAGTTTAAGCTTTCTTTGCTCAGATAAATAATAGCCAACCATATTTTTTCAGATTTTTGTAAAACATCAGGCTTGATATAATGACTGTTGACTGGCAGAGAAATTTTTTGGCTTATAAAGATGCCATCCTGATATTCGACAACAGGATCACCTAGCGTAATAGCTCTCCAGACAGAGGGATAATGCTTATCGAAACGATGTTGCTGCTGTCCAGTCATAAAGCCAAATTCTTTAGCCGGATTTAACGATGACTTAAGGTAATAGCCATCTTGATTAAGCAAATCAAATTCACTCCACGGTCCATAGATTGTTGATTCAATGTCAACATCAAAGAGCTGGTCAATGAGATCTTTCGCCAGATAATTCAATACCACTAAACCTAAAACTTGCCCCTGCTCACTGATGATAGGCGCAGAAAATCGAATTGTAGGTTTAGGGGGAATTTCAATTAAACCGTTTTCAATATTCAGGTCCATAGGAGAGATGTAAACTTCACCGCTATTTAAAGCAATACCTGACTGAAAATAATAACGATCTGATTTATTTTGCAGACCATCCGAAGGAGTCGCTGAACAGCGGTCTTTATCTTTGTTAATACGAATCAGTTCCTGGCCGTTTATATCGAGCAAACGAACTTGATCATAAACCTTATAGGCTTGACAGGTTAATTCAAAATAATCTGTCAGATGCTTGCTGACTTCATCCGAAGGAGATTGCAAAAAAGACTGTATAACCGGCAAAGATGATAGCAGTTGAATATCACCCGTACGTTCACGAAAAATCTGACTGACGATTTTCTCAGCCGTGACCAGATTTTGAGTCGCTCGGGTAATCAGAACCTCTTTTTGCTTAGCGTCCAGATACCACAATGAAGGAAATAAAATCAGACTGGAAACAACCAGAAAAAACACAAAAGTTTTTAAAAATTGTGGCCAAAATTGCTTAGTCAAAATCTGCTTTTCCACGATGGTTAAACATTCAACATTCTAACGTAAAACATTAGTCAATTAAAAATAGCTGACGGCGCAAAGATGGCAATGGTCTCAAAGCCAGCCCCTCAAGTCTTCTGCAAAACCTGCGCCTGCCTCCGCATAAATATTAAAAGCATGATCAACGCCCAATGCTTCCAACTCAGCTATATCGTCATTGTACTGGGCGACCGACGCTAACTTGCCCTGGTAGCCCAGTTTGCGGATGCGCTTGGCCGCAGAAACATTGGCTTCATGCGTAGGCATGGTCAACATAATCCATTGCAACTGGTCAATCAGCCCGGGAGCCTTGGACCAGAACTCCGGCCCTGTGCCATCGCCCTGCTCCATATGTATCCCGCCTTTTTGGAGTTGCCTGACCTTATTCGCATCCACATCAACGCCCAATATTCGGTGTTCCACATCATGTGCGATATTCAAATACAGAGAGCTCCCAACTCGCCCCATACCAAAAATTAAAACATCCACATCTTTCACAGTGATGTATTCATCACCCGCTAAACGTTGTTTTCTCTGGAAGCGTTTGATGCCGGGGTGGATACGCTCATAAATGTCGTCTCCGCGGGTTGCCAGCGGCGCGGCCAGCATAAAGGAAAAAGATAGCAAAATCGCCATCACTGCCATCCATTCAAGCGGCACCCATCCGGAAGTCGTGGCAATAGCACAGACAATCAACCCGAACTCACTATAATTCGCCAGATTTAAGGATGCCTGCCAGGCTGTACGGGTGCGCAATTTAAACCATGCCAACACCCCGAAATACAAGGCGACTTTGACCGGCAGGAACAACATCAAGACCAGTGCCGTCGCGATTTCAATGCCCCCCGGCATGGCCGTCATGCCAACACTGAGAAAGAAACCGATCAGGAACAAGTCCTTGAAATTCATCAGCGTCTTATACAATTCATTCGCCTTGGAAGTACCGGCCAACAGCATGCCAAAAATCAAAGCTCCCAGATCACCTTTCATATTCACCAGCTCAAACAGATCAGCGCCGCCTAAAGCAACCACAAAACCAAATAAAACCAGCATCTCACCATGGCCGCTGATATTCAGCAGACGGGCAAGAACATGACGTAACGGAAACAGCAGTAAAAGTGCCAAAGCCCAAAGAGAGGGCCACTTACCTGCCGAGGCAGCCAGAAAAAGCACGGCGAACAAATCCTGCACCACCAGAATGCCAATCGATAACTGGCCATGTCGGGTGCTGCCTGCACCTAGTTCGTCCAGAATCTTTACCGCAAACACGGTACTGGAAAAAGATAATGCAAAGGCAATCAATAATGCAGTTTGCCATTGCAAACCGGCGAAATGCAAAATTCCCAGAGAAGACAAGCCCGTTAACAAAGCCATCATCAAGCCGACAACGAAACTCATGTGCAGTGTTGCTGCCCCCATGACTTCAGGGCGTATCAAAGATTTAAAATTGAGTTTTAGACCAATTGTGAACAGTAGCAGGGTCACACCCAGGTCAGCCGTGGCTAACAAAAAACCACTGGCTTCCGCTCCGACAGCATTCAATATAAAACCTGCAATGAGAAAACCGATCAATGGAGGCAATCCCATCAGTTTGAAAGCCAAACCTGAGACAAAGGCAATAGCAAGCCATAAAGGGTCTTCAGGGTGAATGGCAAGCAAGTATGATTCCAATGCAAATCTCCAGTCGTTATTAGCAAAGAATGTGCTTAAGAAGGCTTTGAGACATCATCGAGATCGGCGTCAAGACGATTGTCCAGATTGACAATCAACGCCTCAATAGCGGCAATAAAATCTTTAAGTGTTTTAAGAAATTGAGCCGATTGTTTATCCTTAACGGTTTCCAGATCAACAGCCATTTGATGCAGGTTTTTGACCCCCAGATTACCTAACAGACCTTTACTGCGGTGTAGCAGGTTCTGTATGTCCGCGAGATTATTGTCATCAACTGCCTGAGTCAGGTCTGCATTGATTTCACAAAAGCTATGCAAAGCTGATTGAATAAGTCGGTTGACGAGTTTCTGATTACCTTTATGCCTATCGAGCATGGCCTGATAATCAAAACCTGCGTCAATTGAGTCTGCATCAGCAATTGGCTTCTCAGCAGGTGGCTTATGTGTTTGTGTTGGCGTTTGTTGGTGTTCTTCGCGGTTGGAAGCTAACGGCTGTATCTTACAGCACTGTTGAATTTTATTAATCAGGTCATGCAGTTCAATCGGTTTATTGATATACGCGCGCATCCCGGCCCGCAGAGCTTTATCAATTTCAGATGGGGTCACATAGGCAGACAGGCCAATGACCGCCTGCTTAGGATCTTCAGCCAAGATACAACGCGTTGCTTCATAGCCATCCCATTCCGGCATCTGTATATCCATAAGTACAACGTCAAAGCTTTGATGCGGCTGAGACTGCCAGACCTCATAGGCTTGACGGCCGTTTTCGACAAGCGTCACTGAAGCACCTTCAAACTCTAATAAATCCTGTAATACCAGTCGATTAAGTTCAACATCATCAGCAGCGAGAATATTCAAGCCTTGCAGATGGCCACCCCGGGATTTTTCATAGTCTTCACCGGCAGGTTCATAAGGCTGCTCAGAGCGCTGAAGTTTTGCCGAAAATGTAAAAACACTGCCTTTCCCAACTTCACTTTTTACGCTCAAATCGCCCTGCATGAGCTTTGCTAAAGCCTTACTTATCGATAAGCCTAAACCTGACCCGCCAAACTTTCGCGTCGTAGACACTGAGGCCTGTTCAAAACGCTTGAAGAGATTTTGTTGTTGTTCCGCTGTCAGACCAATTCCTGTGTCAGATACAGCAAAAAAAATGTCATCGGCTTTATGAGTGACATCAATGCGAATTGAGCCCTGTTTGGTAAATTTAACCGCATTCGATAACAGATTAATTAATACCTGACGAATGCGAACACCATCTCCGATAACGCTGTAGTCAACGTCGCAATGCATCTCGAAGCCAAGCTGTTTATGATGCAGATCAGGTTTAATGAAGTCATGGCACTGATCAAGAATCACATTGATTGAAACCGGTTTTAGTTCCAGTTCGATTTTACCTTCTTCGATTTTACTAAAATCAAGAATATCGTTGATAATGGCAAGCAGATGACCACCCGCTTCATAAATTTTCTCAAACAATACACGCTGTTGCTCATTTTGCACATCGCGCAGGCCAATTTGTGTAAACCCTAAAATACCGTTTATCGGCGTGCGAATTTCATGGCTCATATTGGCAAGAAAATGGCTTTTCTGTGAGTTGGCTGATTCTGCGGTCTGTGCCAGATCTTTGTATTGTTGATTTAAACGTCTTAACTGCTGAGTTTGAGCCTTTACCTGTGCTTTCAGCGAATAGTTATAAAGCACAGAAACGGTGAGTAAAACCAGCACAAACAAACCCAACAACAAAGGCACTAGCCAGACCGGATAAACTTCTTTTTCAACTGTGAACAGCCATTTTTGTTGAATTCTTTGCAGTTCAGAGTCAGAGATAGTTGCCAAAGCAGCCTCTATTTGCGACAACAGTGTTTGATTATTCTGTTTAACCGCTGCCTTTAAGAAATTGGTATAAAGCTTTTCATGCGGTAAAAATTTTTCAGCCATTTTGTATTTGTGCAGCAAATTCATGCCAACCGGATAGTCGGCAACAAAAGCCAGGATCTGACTCTCTTTTGCGGCATTAATCATAGCCTCGTTGTTAGCATAGAGTTTTATTTTGAGATCCTGATTCAGACTCTCGACATATTCCTGTTCATAACCACCTTCAACGACACCTAGAGGCAGATCTTCAACTTCAATGATGGCGTGAGCATCTAATTTTACAGACACAAATAAACGGGTAGTTAACGGAAATAAATCTTTGACTGTAAAGTCAAGATATTGATCACGTAATTCAGAATAAAACAGACCGGCATGTATATCGGCTTTGCCGTTTTTCACCAAATCCAGACTTTGCTGCCATTGAACCAGTGAAAACTCAACCGGACGCTGCATTTTTTCGCCGACAAGCTGCCAAAGCTCGATCAACATACCTGCCGGTTGGCCATTATCATCGAGAAAGGAAAATGGCGGCCAGGCAGCATCATTGGCTACGATTAATGGTGATTGATGCTGATTAGATTCTGCCGATGCAGCTTGCTCTGTCATTATCGCAAAACACAGGCAAAGGCAGGCTAACAACTTCATCAGTGAGATTGACTAGTGATTAAGAATCTGATCTAGAAAAGCACGGGTTCGATCTACCTGCGGATTATCAAAAAATAACTGTGGTGTATTCTGTTCAACAATCTCGCCGCCGTCCATAAAAATCACCCTGTCAGCGACTTTTCTGGCAAACCCCATCTCGTGGGTAACACAAATCATCGTCATGCCCTCCTCGGCCAGTTCGATCATCACATCAAGCACTTCCTTGATCATTTCAGGGTCCAACGCAGAAGTAGGTTCATCAAAAAGCATAATGCCGGGATTCATACATAACGAGCGGGCTATGGCAACGCGCTGTTGCTGACCACCGGATAGCTGGCCGGGATATTTATCAGCCTGCTCCGGTATTCTGACACGCTGAAGATATTTCATCGCCAGTTCGCGGGCTTCGGCTTTGGGCTTTTTCTGTACCCAGACAGGTCCAAGGCACAGATTCTCCAGAATAGTCAGATGTGGAAACAAGTTAAAATGTTGAAAAACCATGCCGACATCGCGGCGGATTGCTTCAATGTTTTTTACATCCTCAATCATCTCAATACCGTCAACCACCAGCGAGCCCTGCTGAAATTCTTCGAGACGATTAATACAGCGGATCA
>Ga0181565_10003606_pt1 | contig 11906 bp, 13 predicted proteins | sample 101ome_16_FD_129661 | JGI IMG/M metagenome (GOLD analysis project Ga0181565, IMG submission 129661) | Coastal salt marsh microbial communities from the Groves Creek Marsh, Skidaway Island, Georgia - 101401AT metaG (megahit assembly) | ecosystem: Environmental > Aquatic > Marine > Intertidal...
TATAATAGTATCAATAGCAATTGCAGTTTTACCTGTCTGACGATCTCCAATGATTAACTCACGCTGACCTCTACCAATTGGAATCATTGCATCGATAGCTTTGATACCTGTTTGAAGTGGTTCTGTTACTGGCTCACGGAATAAAACTCCTGGTGCTTTTCTTTCCAACGGCATTTGGTAAGTATCACCTTCAATCGGACCTTTACCATCGATTGGCTCACCTAGTGCATTAACAACACGTCCAAGCATACCATGACCAGCCTTGATACTTGCAATCTTGTTTGTACGTTTTACTTTATCCCCTTCTTTGATATCAACACTGCTACCCATTAATACGGCACCAACGTTATCTTCCTCAAGGTTCAATACAACGGCACGAACACCGTTTTCAAATTCTACAAGCTCACCGCTTTGAACTCCGAAAAGTCCGTAAATACGTGCAATACCGTCTCCAACTTGAAGTACAGTACCTACTTCTTCTAAACTAGCAGCACTACTAAAACCAGAAATTTGGTCTTTTAATATGCTGGATACTTCGTCTGGCCTGATTTGTGACATAATTTTATGCTATTTGAAGTTCTTTTTTAATATTTTTCAACTGAGTTAAAACGGTGTTATCGAAGATTTTACCTTCGAATTCAATGGTAACACCACCCATAATTTCTTTGTCTACCGACGTGTGTAAAACAACAGATTTAGCTTCGGTTTCCTTTTTAACAAAAGCCTCAATCTCGGCTAAAACTTTTTTATCAAGTTCCAAAGCACTCTCTACGTATACATCAACAATGTTATTGTCCTTGTTGTACATTTGAATAAATGCCTTGCCCATAGAAGGTATATATGTCTCACGGAATTTATCTACCATCAGTTTATATATACCTTTGGTTAATTCATGAGACGAACTAAAGAGTGCGTCTAACGAATTTTGTTTAACTGCCTTTTTGTACAATGGACTATTTAAAAAAATTCTAAAATCACGACTTTCTTCAGTCATTTTCTTTAAATGTTCCATATCTGCCTTAATCGTATCCAATACTTTTAGTTCCTTTGCCTTATCGAAAAGGGCTTTAGCGTATCGAGAGGCAATTTTGTACTCTGACATATATTTAAGCTTGAGCTTTTTGGGTCAATTCGTTTAATTGATGCTCAATTAATTTCTTTTGAGCGTCATTATTTTCTAAATTTTGTGCTAACAATTTTTCGGCAATCTGAACTGAAAATCCTGCTACCTCTTTTTTAAGTTCATCCATAGCAGCAAGTTTTTGTTTGTTAATTTCATCTTGTGCACGAGTGATTAGTTTCTTCGCTTCCTCATCAGCAGCTCCTTTTGCTTCACCAATGATTTTTTCTTTCATTTCACGAGCTTCTTTTAACATAGCATCACGTTCTTGACGTGCATCAGCTAAAAGTTGTTCATTCTCACCTTGCAAACGCGCCATATCTTCACGAGCTTTTTCAGCCTGACTTAACGCATTAGATATGGTTTCTTCCCTATCTTTAATGTGTGTCAGAATAGGTTTCCACGCGAATTTTTTTAAAATAAACAATACTATGCTGAAGGTTAACAGCATCCAAAACAATAAACCTATAGCGGGTGTTACTAACTGCATTATTTTAGTTTTAAAAGGGATGGCCTAAGCCACCCCTGTTTGTTTGTTTTTTACAAAAATAGAATCAATAGACAAACTACGATTGCGAAGAAAACTGCACCTTCAACCAATGCAGCTGCAACGATCATGTTTGCACGAATATCTCCTAATGATTCTGGCTGACGAGCAATTGATTCCATGGCACTACCACCAATACGACCAATTCCCAAACCCGCACCAATAGCGGCTAACCCAGCGCCAATTGCGGCGCCCATTTTACTGTAAGCAGCAGCTAAATCTGTTGCTTCCAAAATTGTGTTCAATAGACTCATAACAATGTGTTTTATTTTTTATTTTATTAATGATGTTCTTCTGTTGCCATTCCAATATAAATGGCGGATAATAATGTGAATACAAATGCCTGCAAAAAAGCTACTAATAACTCTAATACACTCATAAAAACAGTAAAGGCAACACTCAGAGGGCTTACTGCATAACCTAACCCAGGTTTCATTGCACCGAATATAAATATCAAACTAAAAAACCCTAAAATAATGATGTGCCCAGCAGTAATATTCGCAAATAGACGCAACATCAAAACAAAAGGTCTCAAGAATACTCCTAATAATTCGATTGGAATAATAATTATATACATCCAGACAGGTACATCTGGTAAAAAAATGTGTTTCCAATAATATTTATTTCCGTGAATGTTTACAGTAACAAAAACAATTACTGCTAAAACCATTGTTATAGCAATATTTCCTGTAACGTTGGCACCACCGGGAAACACAGGAATAAGTCCAAATAAGTTGAGCGTAAAAATAAAGAAGAAGATGGTTAATAATAAAGGCATAAATCGCTCTGTTTTACCACCAATCGAAGGTTTAGCTATATCATCTCGTATGAACAAGATAAGGGGCTCTATTAAGTGATATCCACCTTTGGGCGATTTCCCAACTCTTTTGCCATAATGACGGGCCATTCTTATAACGACAAACATTAGAAAAATTACACCAATAAATAGTTGTAACACATTTTTCGTTATGCTTACATCGTAAATTGCTTCGTCATTTGACTTATCTTCCCAAATTACAGTACCCTCCTCGTTCAACATAAAACCTTCAAAACTAGCATGCCCATGTTCAAATTTACTGGACATAAAAGTTGTTAATCCTCTACTCTCGGTATAAAGAATAACTGGCAAGGGAATAGTCACTGATTCGTGCCCCTCACCCCACAAATGCCAATCATGAGCATCTGCTATATGCTCCATGATCATTTTTCCGGGTTGAAACTTTTCTTCTTTGTGAGATTCAGCTCCTGAATTTTCCGTGTGTTCTACCTTATCGACACTCGTAGCATTCGCATCCGAGTTGTAAAACAGCGTGAAAATTGAAAATGTTAAAATTTTTACAACTAACTTCAAACTCCTAATCGATTGAATTTCAGACACTTGCTTAATCATTAGATTTTTCCGAATCGGGTCGCAATTTAGTACGCATTTCATAAATATCAAAGAAAAGATATAAAAGAAATGAAAAAACATAAATCAATACATTTTTCAACTCCAACGGTCTAAAATTATATAGGCTGATACCCAAATAGATAACTACAACAAATAGTCGAATCATTGATGAAATCATTAATCTTCGAATACCTTGATTTGGGTTCTTTTCGTCCTTGGTAGTCCACCTATTTATCAATAAAAACAATCCACCCATGAATACAATACCAAAATACACCCAAGAATGTATTTCGTTACTCGTAATTTTTGCAGCAAAAAAAATGCTGCACAGGATAGAAAAAGTTAAGAAAATTGTACGCGTCTGATAATCCAATCTTTTCATAATATTGCTACAGTAATTTGAAAACTCTATATAAGGCAATTCCAATTCCGGAGATGGAACCAAATAAAATTCCGATAGGAAACTTAATATTAATTTTAGTATCTATGAAATAACCAACCAATGTGAATACTAAAATAGTTATCATGATTTGCATGGCTATACCCGTTAAACGCGAGGTATTATTAGACGACTTATTCGCCTTGTTCATTATTAATATTATTTGGTAAAGTATCAACGGAGCTTAATGCATCCATTTTACATACTCCATTAAAATTCCCACCTTGCTCAATGATAATTTGCTTTGTAGAAATATCTCCATTTATTGTACCAGAACCATGTAATACAGTGCTTTTATCTGATTTTATATTACCCTCAACCTTTCCTGAAATACTTGTATCTTCAGATTTGATATTTCCAACCACTATCCCCGTAATACCTACTACTACCTTTTGAGACACTTCAACATTTCCTTCAACGGTACCATCTATGCGAATATCACCGCTACATTTAATATCTCCTTTAATAACGGTACCCGCCCCTACTAAATTTAGTAAGCCTTGACTACTAGAAGTACTTTTTTGTTTAGAATTACCAATCATATTCTTAATACTCGTACAAAGATACAATTAAGTCATTGAAATCCTGTCCTAAACTTAATTTGATCGGTTGGAATTTGGTCTTACAGATGAGCTATCATAATTCGTTTCTTTTCCAGAAAGCAAATCGTTCATTACTCCTATCTTATGATTTCTTGTTTCCAATTCTTGTTTTACATCCAACAATTCCTGATTCAATTGAATCAATTCCAATCTTTCACTTCCAGTTAATTCTTTCGGGATTAAATTTCTCATGGGCGTATATGCAAAAATTGCATACATAGACAAAGAAAAGACTATAAGTAATACCGATGCCAAACTTAATATATTTAGCAGCGTAAGTCTGAAAGAAAACTTTTCCTCGAAAGTGTTATCGTTTATTATTACAAATCTGTGTTTGTTTCGCAGTTTAGAAATAATTTTGCGCTTTCTTTTCTCCATGAATTTAGTATAATATCGAACAAATGTCGAATAATTGTCCAAAAATATCGTTTTTAACGGATAAATCTATGAGATTTGCAGGCATCAGAGAAAGAATAAAAATATTCGGTTGGTTAATTGTGTCGTTTTGGATATCTGCTTGTGGGAACGAAGAAAGTTGGACATACAAGCAATGGCATAATACATTAGCTCATTACAATACTTATTTCAATGCTGAACAGATTTGGTTAGAAACGCGCGATAAAGTTCGAGAGGATTACAAAGAGGATTTCAGAAAACCAATTCGTATTTTCAATTATGGCTCTGTAAAATCATTGGAATCTAACATGGCCGCTATGGATGATGCCATTAAAAGAGCGAGCACCATGATAGACAAACACCCAGGAAGCAAATGGGTCGACGATGCATATTTACTTACAGGAAAAGCTTATTTATTCAAGGGAGATGCGATTGCTGCCCTAAATATATTTGATTATGTAGCAACACAATTTAGTGATCCAGAGATACTTTTTTCAGCAAAACTGTGGTCGGTTCAATCATTACTTCTTCAAGATAAAATAATAGAAGCTGAAGCTATGGCTACGTCCATTCGAAAGAATAATGACTTACCAAAGTCACTTGAATACTTATCCGACCTAACATTAGGAGAGGTTTATCATACACAACAACGATATACTTTATCATCTCAATACCTGGAAAAGGCATTGCCAAAACTTAGAAATAGGATGGATAAATATCGTGTGTATTTTGCATTAGGTCAGAGCTATCAAAAATTAGGGAAATACAGTAAATCGGAATATTTTTATTCTAAAGTACCCAAATTTAATCCGCCTTATGAATTAACTTTCAATTCACAGATTGAACAGGTTAGTATCCTATCAGCCAAACAGAAAGATTATAAAAAAGCGAATCGCATTCTTCAGCAAATGTTGAGGGACGATAAAAACATTGATTATTTAGGAAAAATCTATTACCGAATGGCATTAAATGATTTAAATTCTGGAAATCAGGAAAAAGCTATTCAAACATTGATTACATCTGTTAGGAATTCAGAGAACGACAATGCTCAGAAGACCACATCTTTTGTAAAGCTTGGAGATATACATTACGAAAATCGTCTATACGAAAAAGCTGGTTTATATTATGACTCTGCTAATCGCTCTCTAGATGAAAAGCATCCTGACTTTGAGGAAATCCTCAAGAAAAATGCTATCCTATCAGATTTGCTCGAGCACCTAGTTAGAATTAAATCCAATGATTCGTTAATTAGGATGGCCCTTGATAAAGACTTTAGAGAAAGTAAAATAAAGGATGCCAAGAAGTTAGAAAAAGCTGAAAAAGAAAGATTAGCAAATCAGCAGAATAACAAAAATAATAATAACTTTAACAGACCGCCAATGGGTAACACCGTGTTACCCGGAGGAAATAGTGGAGGGAGTTCATTCCCATTTTACAGTGTGGTTACCAGAAAAAATGGAATGGCTGAATTCCAAAGAAAATGGGGTAAAAGGAACAATACAGATTACTGGAAATATAGAAGTATGGCCCAGAAAATATTGCTTCAAAATAATGTAAACAATAATAATCAGTCGGATACTTCAATTGACGAACCAGAGATAGATACCACTTTACTTCAAGACATTCCGAAAGAAGATAGACGTTATTATGCTAATCTTCCTTTGAAAAAAGAGCAACAAGATAAGATGCTCACTGAAATTGAAGAGTCCTTGTTAAAATCGGCAGAAATATATAATGTTAGGTTAAATGAATACGGTAGTTCAATTTACCAATATTTAGACCTATTGAAACGTTATTCAAACAGCGAATACAAACCACAAGTATTCTATGAGTTATCGAAACTCTACAGATTAGAGCAAAATAATGATTTAAGTAATGCCTATAAGGATAGTTTAAGAAAACAATATCCAAATAGCGTCTACCTTAAGATGCTTGAGAATCCCAACACAGTTAATATTATCAAATCAACACAAACAGAAAGTAACAAAATAATCCAAAATCGCTATGACTCGATGATTGTCGCATACCAAAAAGGTAATTTGGAAGAAGCAGTATCCCTAAAGTTAGAAACAGATAAGGAATATTCTGGAAATTCACTTCAACCAAGATTTGATTTTGTTTATGCACTTTGTCAAGTAAAGCTGGGAAATGATAAAGCATTTGGAATTTTTGAGCAGCTAACTATTGATTATCCTAATACAGATGTTGCCGTCCGAAGTAAAAGTTTATTAGATGCGAGAGAAAGAATTACTCGAGCCAAAAATGACACCGGGTCCTCACAAAGCATCAATACAGGATTAAAATATAGTAGTTTTGGTAGCACTGACCCCTTATCATGTTTAATAATCATTCCTCGAAACAGCAATGTAAATTTAGTTAAAGCTTCCATTTCTGACCTAAACAACAAAGAGTTTAGTTTAGAAAATATTCAATTGGGACCTACACTAACTACATTAGAAAAATATCTTATCACGGTTGAAAACTTTGAATCGCAATCAAAGACTAAATTTTACAAGGATTTCATTACTCGTCAAAATGACTATTTTGCATCGAAAGGGTTGTTTGAATACGTGGTAGTTTTAATAAATGCCGACAACCTCAAAATATTGGCATCCGACCTTGATTGGCAAGCCTATTTGCAATGGATTGAGGAAAATGAGCCATAAAAATCTGCTTAATTATTTTGTATATTTGAGCACATCATCTCTTTATGTCAGGATTTAAACTAAACGGTAGGCTGTGGTTGTTTTTCTTTATTGCCGTGGCGATGATTCCTTTGTTTTTTTGGGGAGTATCTTATGGGATGCTTGGAGAAATGCCCGAAATTGAAGATTTAGAAAATCCAAAAAATGCACTCAGTTCTGAAATACTGGATGAAAATGGTGTTTTAATTGGAAAATTCTTTTACGAAAACAGAACCAACATCGAATATAAAGAGCTAAGTCCTCACGTTATTGATGCATTAATTGCTACAGAGGATGTAAGATTTAGAAGTCATTCTGGAATAGATTTACGGGGTACCATAAGGGCTGTTTTTTCATTTGGTAGCGATGGTGGTGCTAGTACAATTACTCAACAGTTAGCGAAAAACCTATTTAGCAGATTTGAAAAACCTACTGGTAAATTGGGAAGGATTAACCAAAAATTTAAAGAATGGGTAATTTCTGTTCAGCTCGAAAAACGGTATACTAAGGATGAAATTTTAATGATGTATTTGAATACGGTTCCTTTTTCTGGCACTTCGTTTGGTATTCAAGCAGCATCACACGAGTTCTTTAATAAAGAGCCAAAAAATTTAAAGGTAGAGGAAGCAGCTGTTCTTGTTGGAATGCTAAAAGCCAATTCTAGGTATAATCCAAAGCGGAATCCTGAGAATTCAAAAAGCAGGCGAAATATAGTTTTACAACAAATGAATAAATACGGCTATCTTTCAAATGATAGTTTTAATTTATTAAAGGAAACTGACATTAAACTTGATTACAGACCGGCAACCTCTCAAGGAATTGCAAATTATTTCAAAACTTATTTAGGTCAACATCTAAAAGATTGGTGTAAAGAAAACAATTACGACTTATACAGAAGTGGATTAAAGATATACACCACTATTAATGCGGATATGCAAAAAACTGCGGAAGCTGCAGTCACGAAACATCTTAAGAAATTTCAAAAAGATTTCCTAAAACAATGGGGCAAGGATAAACCTTGGCGCTACTTATCTACTCGTCGAGTAATACCTAATTTTATTGAAGATGCCTTGAAAAGAACTGAAAGGTATAAAAATTTAAAAAGTAATGGACTTTTACACAACCAAATTATTGAAGAATTGAAAAAGCCGGTTGACATGACCATATTTTCATGGAATGGAGATTTGGATACACTGATGAGTCCATATGATTCAATGTCCTACGTAAAAAAGATACTTCACGCAGGTTTTATTGCAATTGAGCCCCAAACAGGTTTTGTCAAGGCATGGGTAGGTGGAATAAACCATGCGCATTTTAAATATGATCATGTAAATATTAATGCTCGCAGACAAGTAGGTTCTACATTCAAACCCATTGTATATGCAACTGCAATAGATATCAATAAATATAATCCGTGTACTGAATTTCCCAGAGAGAGAACTGTTTTTATGTCTGGAGGCAAACCATGGTCACCAAGGAATTTTGATGGTAAAGAAGGTGGCATCTGGCCGATTTGGAAGGGATTGGCCTTATCCGACAATCTCATTACCGCGCAAGTCATGAAAAGTTTGGGTGAAAATGGTCCAGATATGGTAGTTCAGTTTGCAGAGCGTATAGGAATTGAAAAGGACCGAATTCCTCACGTACCATCAATTTGTTTAGGTACTGTAGAATTATCAGTTTATGAAATGGCTTCTGCTTATTCTGCTTTTGTAAATAAAGGATTATGGATTGAACCTTCATTTATTACACGTATAGAAGATAAAGAAGGAAATGTTGTTGCGGAATTCAATAATCCTAAACACGACCAAGTACTAAGTGAAGATAAAGCTTATACGATGACTCATTTATTAGAACGAGTAGTTAGAAGGGGTACTGCCGCAGGATTAATGGGTAGATATGAGTTAAAAGGAAGTATTGGTGGTAAAACAGGAACAACACAGGGTGCTGCAGATGGTTGGTTTATGGCGATTACTAACAACTTAGTTTGTGCAACTTGGGTTGGTGCAGATGACCCAACGGTGAGAGTAAGAACTTCTTATTTAGGTCAGGGTGCTCGTATGGCCATGCCAATATTTGGATACTTTATGAATGGGATCCAAAAAAATCGAAAAATTAAATATGAAGCTATTCCGTTTGAGGTTCCTAAAAGTTTCGATATGAAGGCCTTTGATTGTAATATTAATCAATCATCAGGAACTGATCAGGGAGGAAGAATTAGGCTCGAAGGATTAGGAGATTAAACTACATTTTGAAAATATTATTGTTTGGTTTATTTTTGCAGTCCTTTAAGAAAAGAGATTAATGAAAAACGATATACATCCAAGCAGTTACCGTAAAGTTGTCTTCAAAGACATGAGCTGTGATCATTCCTTCATCACACAAAGTTGTGTTGAAACTAAAGAAACTATTGTATGGGAAGATGGCAACGAGTATCCATTGTACAAACTGGAGATCTCTTCAGAATCTCACCCATTCTACACAGGAAAACAAAACTTAGTTGATACTGCAGGACGTATCGATAAGTTCATGAAGCGTTACGGAAAGAAGTAACCATAAAATAGATATTCAATTGAAGAGGCTCGCAACTGCGAGCCTTTTTTATTTTTGGGATTGTTGAAATTGGGCTACTTTTGAATTATGATAATATCCTTTTTTGAAAACGATAATTATTCAGATTTGTACCCCCTATCGTGGACTCGACCGGTCGCAGATATCCGAGTTGGAATTCTAACAATCGCTGAAAAATGGGCTCATGATCTAAATGCAAATTCTTTTGGTTTTGAAACAAGGGATTATCTAAATGTAAAGTATCCCTGTGCTGTAAGTCCAAGCATTCGCATTCAAGGGAATATTATACCCAATAAAGAAATCATTGAAGGCATCTTAACTGCTCCCGAAAATTCTACAATTAAAGTTCAAAATAATATCGTTGCAATTAAGGGTAATGGGATTGATTCAGTTGAACTTGACAGTGAACTTATTACCATCTCAAGGCCTTTTCATATTTTTAAATACACAGGTATTGAAATCAATGCGGATTTTAAGCGTATTACACAAAACAGATCTACACAAACCTTATCTAGAACCAATACAGTTATTGGTGATCACCCGGTTTTTTTAGAGGAGGGAGCAACGGCAGAATGTGTTGTTTTCAATACTAATGAAGGGCCCGTCTATATTGGTAAAAATGCACAGATTATGGAAGGCAGTATTATCCGTGGACCATTCGCTATGGGAGAAGGGTCAAATATAAAGATGGGGTCTAAAATATATGGCTCTACATCTCTTGGTCCTTATTGTAATATTGGAGGTGAAGTAAATAACGTCAGCGTTCAAGGTTTTTCTAATAAAGGACACGATGGTTTCCTGGGAAATGCTGTATTAGGGGAATGGTGTAATATTGGTGCAGATACAAATTGTTCCAATCTCAAGAACACCTATGATGAAGTTAAAGTTTGGAATTATAGTAGCCAACGATTTGAAAAATCTGGAGAGCAATTTTGTGGATTAATTATGGGTGACCACTCAAAATGTGGGATTAATACAATGTTCAATACCGGAACCGTTGTTGGTGTTGCCTGTAATTTATTTGGTGCTGGTTTTCCACGTCAATTTGTACCGGATTTTTCGTGGGGTGGAGCAACTGGATTTATTACCCATAAAATGCCTGCCGTTGAAAAAACAGCCAAGCTAATGATGATAAGAAGAAAAAAAGAGTTTAATGATGGAGAGAAAGAAATCATTCATGCGGTTTTCGACAAAACAAAAGAATTAAGAACATGGGAAAGAGATGATTAACGTCTAAACCCTAGACCTCTATTTGAACGTACATTTAAAACCATTCCTCCCAAAACCATTATCATACCTAAATACTGGATAATTGAATACGTTTCGTTAAAAAGTAATAACCCAAAACCTGTTCCCCAAAGAATTCCAGCATAACTTATACCCGAAACGAGTCTAGTTTCAGCTTCTTGATACGCACGCGTCATGAAAAATTGACCAACCTGAGTAAACACTCCGGTGAGTAACAACCACATCCATTCTATATCTATTGGCATGCGCCACTCTCCCATCCCTGTTGCTGGAAATACAAAAGAAATAGGCAATGTAACTAAGGGAAAGTAAAGAACGACTACATTTGGATTTTCAATACCCTTTAAACGTCTAATTGTATTATAAGCTAAAGCAGAAAAAATTGCTCCACCTAAACCTGCCAGTATTCCATCCCATGTTACTAAACTAGAAACTCCATTCACAACTACTACACCAATAAAAGATAATGAGAAGAACAACCATTGAATCGGACGAACTTTTTCATCTCCTATGATAAAAGCCAGAAGTGTAGTTAAAATAGGTGATAAATAATGTATAACTAAGGCATTCGACAATGGCATTACTTGAAGGGAGTAGAAATAACTCAATAGTCCCATTGAACCAAAGAATCCGCGCATGATAAGTAATTTTGGATTCTTCCCCCAGGGACTCTCCTTGAGTCGCCATAGAATTACTGCTGATATTAATATTTGCACTAAAGCCCTAAAAAACACCACCTCCGAAACATGCATTCCTGAAATAGATTTTACGGATACATTCATGAAGCCAAATCCAAGACTGGCTATTAACATCATCCAAACGCCTTTAGAGAACAACTTCATTTATATATAAAAAAGTCGTTAGATGAATGCACCTAACGACTTTAAGAAAAGATTAATATTTCTTACA
>Ga0181565_10003613_pt1 | contig 11892 bp, 9 predicted proteins | sample 101ome_16_FD_129661 | JGI IMG/M metagenome (GOLD analysis project Ga0181565, IMG submission 129661) | Coastal salt marsh microbial communities from the Groves Creek Marsh, Skidaway Island, Georgia - 101401AT metaG (megahit assembly) | ecosystem: Environmental > Aquatic > Marine > Intertidal zone...
ATCCCGCAGGAGATGTACAAGCAGGACGGCGGGAGCTTCAAGGGGTGCAGCCGCTACGAGCTTCTCGGCAAGCGCGGCGAGAGCACGGTGTTCCACGTGCGTTACTTCGAGGTGGAGCCCGGCGGGTGGACGACGCTGGAGCACCATCGGCACGAGCACGCGGTGATTGGCGTGCGGGGCGAGGGGGAGATTCAGCTGGGCCCGCACGTCTACCCGGTGGGCGTCGGGGACGCCGCGTACACCGCTCCCGGGGACACGCACCAGCTCCGCAACCCGCCGGGTGAGCACCGCGAGCCGTTCGGGTTCATCTGCGTCGTCGCCGCGGACCGCGACCGGCCCGTGGAGGTGGACCCGGAGGCTTTTTTGCACAGCTGCGCGGTGAAGCACGCGCTGCAGCACGGGATGCGGGAGGCGCTGACGGTGCAGGCGGAGCACCGCGCCGCGCACGCGTCCTCCGCGGGAGGCGCCGTCGCGGAAGGAAGCGCGTGCGAGTGGAAACCGGGGGCGGGGAAGGCGAAGAAGAAGCAACAGGAAGCGCACGACGCGGTGCAGAGCGGGAGCGCGTGCGAGTGGACCCCGGGGAAGAAACACTGAAACCCGGCGAACGACGCGACTTCTTTTTCCGTATGGAGGACCTTGAACGCGGGTCGGCGGCGGAGTCGTTTTGTTACCCTTTATACCGAAGGTAGACTACTACGAAGGTAAAAAAGAACGCGCGCGCAACCTTCACTCGCACGCCGTTCGGAACGCGTCGACTATTCGCGCGACGTCCCCGTCCCCTATGTCCCTGTGCGTGACGATCCTTATCGAGTTTCCGACCCACGGGATGGCGATCACGCCGCACTCCGCGAGGGCCTTCACGACGTCCTTCACCGGCTTGGCCGGCGCAATCTCCGCGAACGCGATGTTGGTGTCCGGGCTCGTCACCTCCTCGATGTTCGGGACGGTTCGCAGACCGTCGACGATCGCCCGCAGCCGCGCGTGGTCCCCCTCGATCATGCCCCCGACCCACACCTCCTCGTACGCCTTGAGCGCGGCCGCGGCGAGGACGCCGACCTGGCGCATCGTGCCCCCGCACGCCTTCCGCAGCCGCTTGCACTTCGCCACGAACGCGGCGGAGCCGAGGATGACCGAGCCCGCGGGCGCGCCCAAGCCTTTGGAGAGGCACACGGAGACGGAGTCCGCCGCCGCGACGCACCGCGCGGGCGTGCACCCCAGAGCCTGCGCGGCGTTCCAGATTCGCGCCCCGTCGAGGTGGAGCGCGATGTCGTGTTCGCGGCACAGCGCCCCGACGGCGTCGACGTACTCGAGCGACAGCGCCGCGCCCCCCTTTTTGTTGTGCGTGTTTTCCAAGCACACCGCGCGCGTCACGGGGAAGTGCTGGTCGTCCGGGCGAATCGCGCCGCGGATCTTCGCGATCGGGATCGTCCCGTCCGGCTCGTTCGTCAGCGCCCTGGGGTGCGCGCCCATCAGCGTCGCGAGCCCGCCCTGCTCGTACTGGTGGATGTGACTCAGGTCCCCGCACACAAACTCCGACCCGCGCGTCTCGCACCACACACCCACGGCGACGAGGTTACCCATCGTTCCGCTGGGAACGAACGCCGCCGCCTCCTTCCCGAACACCGACGCCATCTTCGCCTCCAGCGCGAGGACCGTCGGGTCGTCGCCGAAGACGTCGTCGCCCACCTCCGCCCGCGCCATCGCCTCGCGCATCGCGGGCGACGGGCGCGTCACCGTGTCCGAGCGAAGGTCCACCGTGCCGGGCGCGTCGTCGTTGTCGCCCGAAAAGCGCCGCCTCTTCGCGGCGTTAGGAGATGGTCCGGAAGGACGCTCCTCGCGCCCGCGAGCGAGCGTCGCGACCGCGAGGGCCTCCTCGCGGTCGCGGTCGTCGATGGCCTCCCGGAGTTGTTCGAAGAGCTTGGGGTGGCGGTTCCCCACGTGCTCCATGAGCGAACGCTGGCCCGTGCGCCAGTGGTGGCGGAACACGCCCGAGTGTCTCGAGCCGCACGCCAACGCCGCGTCCTCGGGCGCCAACCCCTGGCCGTGGCACGCCACGCACACCTGGTACCGCGCGCCCTGGTCCTTGCCCTCGGCGCCGTCGATGGCGTGCGAGAGCTTCTCGGGGAAAAAAGCCCAAGCCGGCGCGCCGCGACGGTTCCGCAAACCCTCGACGTGGTTCGCGAGGAGCTCCTCGACGCTCACGCCCGAGTGCGCGTGTTCGACCCGCATCGCGCGGGGGAGGCGTGACCCCGGGGAGCGCGGGGAAAGGTGGCGCCGGGGTTACCACCACGACGCACGTCGATCGGAACGCACACGTTTCGTCACGTCCGAGGAAAACAACACCACGTGTCTCAGGAATCAACACGTGTCGTCGGATGTGTCATCGGTTTGCTCCCGCGGGGTGCCGACGATGCCGAAGGTGACCGACTGATTGCGCGGTGCGTGAAGTCTCTCGCGCGAAACGGACTCCTCTGTCGTGTAGAACCGTCCGAGGCGAATCGAACGGCCGCGCTCCTCCCCGGCGGGGCGTCGGCGCACTCTCCGCGGCGCCCTCGATCGGTCGAGCTCGGCATCGCTCGCGCGCGGTTCTCTCGCCACTCGCGCGCATCGCGTCGGTCGACCCGGGAGTTGACGCCGTTCCGCGCGAGGCTCGGTCTGGGCTAGGTATTGAATTGGTGAGTTGATCGCGTTTTCGGGGCGTTCGAGCGACCCAAAACCGTCTCATCGCGACGTGACGCGCGAGCCTCGGGGTTCGAACCGAGACTCCGCCGGAGACGCTCTTCGCGCCGACTCGCGGTCGCGTTCGGCGCGTCGGACCGAGCTCGAGATGGGTCGGTTCGCGATCGGTCGCGCCGGGCGCTCGCGCCCCGCGCGCAGGCTTCATCAGGCGGTTCGGTCGGTCGCGATGTTCGCGGCGGTGGCGGTGTTGTTCGCGAACGTCGCGCTCTCCTCGAAGCGTTCGGGGCACGCCTCGACCCCGCGCGGGACGCTCCTCCCCCGCCGCGCGTTGCTTCAGGACGATGGGGAGTCGCTGTACCCGTCCGACGCGTTCTCCAAGAGCGAGCTCAAGGCCGGGGCGATCATGCTGCACGTCATCGGCGTCCTGTACACCTTCACCGCCATCGCCATCGTGTGCGACGATTTTTTCGTCCCCGCGCTGGAGGTTCTCGTGGAGCGCTACGATATCGAGGACGACGTCGCGGGCGCGACGTTCATGGCCGCAGGTGGGTCCGCCCCCGAGCTGTTCACGGCGCTCATCGGCGTCTTCATCGCCAAGAGCAACGTCGGGTTCGGCACCATCATCGGCTCTGCCGTGTTCAACGTCCTCTTCGTCATCGGCGCGTGCGCGTTTTTCAGCAAGGAGATCTTGGTCCTGACGTGGTGGCCCCTCGCGCGCGACTGCACGTTCTACACCTTCGACCTCGTCATGCTGTACGTCTTCTTCCGCGACCAGAAGATCGAGCTGTACGAGTCGATCCTGCTCCTCGTGTTCTACGGGTGCTACGTCGGGTTCATGAAGTTCAACGTCCGCGCGGAGGTGTGGTTTAAGTCGCGAGTGCTGGGGCAGAAAGGGTTCGACGCCGAGGCGCGCGCCGCGGCCAAAGCCGACGCGCTCGCGTCGCAGGGACAGGGCGGGAACGGCGAGGATTCGAAAGGTTTGAGGTCGGGCGGGAGCGTCAAGTCGCTGGCGAAGGCGCTCAAGAGCGAAAGCAGGAACGGGTCGGCGGAGGGCTCGCGCGCCGCCACGCCCCCGCAGGGCTCGGGAACGCGCGCGCCGCAGACCCTCACCCCGCGCGGGGAGACCGTGCCCGGCTCCCCGGAAGCGCTCGCGAATGCGGCGTCGAAGGCGGAAAAAGACGGAGGCGACGGCGACGATGAGGACGACGACGAGGGGATCGACCTGTCCTGGCCCAAAGACACGTTTGGGCGGATCTACTTCGTCTGGGCGTGCCCGATCATGTACCTCCTCGCGTACACGATTCCCAACTGCAAGAAGAGGAACGACCTGTGGCCCCTGGTGTTCCTGCAGGCCATCCTGTACATCGGTTTCTTCTCTTACTTCATGGTGTGGTGGGCGACGACGATCGGCGCGATCGCGGGCATCTCGGACGAGGTGATGGGGTACACGTTCCTCGCCGCGGGGACGTCCGTGCCGGACCTGATGTCCTCCGTCCTCGTCGCGCGCGAGGGGAAGGGCGACATGGCGGTGTCGTCGAGCATCGGAAGCAACATCTTCGACATCACGTTCGGGCTGCCGCTGCCGTGGATGCTCTGGTCGCTGTTCAACGGCTTCGAGTACTTCCCGGTGAACTCGGACTCGCTCACGTTCTCGCTCGTGTTGCTGATCATCATGCTCGTCAGCATCGTCGCCATCATCGCGCAGCAGGGGTGGAAGATGACCAACACGCTCGGGGCGGCCATGGTCTTCCTCTACGCCCTCTTCCTCGCGCTCGTGTTGCTGAACAGTGGGGGGCACATCGCGGGGTTCTGACGAGCGACGACGAGAAGGTAAGACGAGCGAGAAGGCACGGTACGAACCTCGTGTTATCATATCCTAAAAGGTATTACTTTCGTATATTATAACAGTATACCCGGTCCCGCGTCGTCTCGTCGCGGCTTTTTTTCCGGATCATCACCCGCGCGGGATGTTCCACAGCCGGAACCGCCGCGCGAGCGTCCCGCCGCCCCCGTCGTCCTCGTCGCTCGATTCGGACGAGCTGGACGAGCTGGATGACCCGGAAGACGACCCGTCCTCCGCGGCTTGGCTCCGCAGGAGTCGCCTGACGCCTCGCGCCGGCGACGCCGAGGTCTCGAGCGCGTGTCCGCTCATCCCCGAGGGACACGTCCATCCCCCGTCGCTCTCCGGGTGCGCCCACACCAGCTCCCGACACGCGCGGCACCACGCGCGGCTCGTCTCCTCGCCGGGCGCGAGCTCGGGCCACCGCGCGACCGCCCGGGCGAAGACGTACCGCCAGCCCCACCGTTCGTCGTCCGCGCGGCGTCTGAGCGACAGCCATCGCTCCTCCCCGAACGCGCGCCGCGAGTGCGCTCGCCACGCGGCGTCCGCCTCTTCGACGCGCGCGCGCCAATCCCTGGAGACGCACGACGCGCGCGCGAGGTCGCGCGGGGCGAGGCGGCCGATGGCGAGGTTCAGGACGTCCGCGGGGAGGTCAGCGACGTCCGCGGGAGGGGGCGGGTCCGACGGATCCCGCGCGGAATCGAGATGGGCATCATCCGACGACGACGACGACGACAACGACGACGACGCGCGCCTTCCGAGCTTGAGCTTCCTCGCCCGCTCCACGGAGGCGGTCTTGTACGCGCTCTCGAACGCCGCGCGTTTTTGGGCGGGGAGGACGGCGAGTGCGGCGGCGTGGACCCGTCGCGCGGCGCGCGCGTCCATCTCGCGATCGAGCCCCGAGACGAGCTTCGCCGCGAGCAACGCGTCCTCGTGCGCCGCGCGAACCGCGGGCTTCTCGGCGCTCGCGACGCACCGCTCGAGGACGAACGCGAGCTCCTCCGCCGCCCGGGCGTAGTCCCTCGTCGCGGTCAGGTCCCCCGCGCCGCGCTCCAGCGCCGCGGCGAGGTGCATGCGCCGGTACGTCTCCCCGCGCAGCGTCGGCACGCGCGACGAGGGACCTCGCGCCCCGAACTCGTCGGGGTTGCGCCGACGACTGCGCGCCATCTTCCGACACGTCGCGCGCGAGGGGGTGGGGGGCGCGAGGACGCGTCACCGGCGGGGGAGCGCACGCATCCTCTCAGAGACGAACGCGTCGAGTCGGGGGGGAGGGTGAGACGCGCGGACGAAGCGTGCGACCGAAGTGGAGGGAGGCGAGGGAGGCGAGGGAGGGACCGTCGCGCGTTTCAGCTCACACCACTGGATTTCCCGTCGTTCAGTCCTCCATCATCGTCAACCTGAGAGCGTCGCGCTGGGCCCCTCGGCGCCGTCCGTCGTCATCGACAGGACGTCCGACCACCGCACAAGCGCGACGGGGATGGTTCCCGCGCCGCTGTCTCGATCCGAGATGACCAGGTTCTCGTGCTTCGCGTCGATCGTCTGGAACGTCCCGCTGGCGCGCACGCTGCGAAGGGAGGATGGAAAAAGCCCGAAAGTCCGTCAGACATGGTCGTTGCTCGCGGTGCGCTTTTTCTTTTTCCCGTGACGTGAGGGTTCGGTTCGTTCGGGAGGGGGGGGCGGGCGAACCCGCAGGTGGACGCGACGGGGGGATCGCTCTCCGGGGACTAGACGCGCGGGATGTGCGCACCCGCTGTGTAGGTGCAGCTTCACGCGACGATTCCGAAGCGCGAGCCACATCTCCAGCGTTCGGCGCCTGCGGGGGGTCGCGGGGGGTGAGAGGGCGTTAGCGCGTGGTTCGGGAGGCTCGATGCATGCGGGAAACGTCCCCGCGGCGCGCTCTCGGAGCCCTCGCGCGTTCCCCCGACGTCTCGAGGGCATCGAAGGCGCGCCGAACAATGCGCGTCGTTCACCTCGCCTCGCTTCGCGCCTCGTCCCGGCCGCGGGTCGCCGTCGCACCTCAAACTCGTGCGGATGCTCTCGTCCGTTTCCCCAGGCTCCCCCTCCCGCGTTTCCGTCTCGGAGGAGGTCCCCTCCTCCCCCCAGTTCCCTCCCGCGTGCGACGTCGACATCGCGCGCGCGCCTCGGGCGGGATGCACCCTCGGCGACGCGCGACGCGCGACTCTTTCGTGCTCCGAGAAGCCCGCGCGAGACGGAAAGGGCGCCGAGCGAGCGCGAGACGCGAGCGAAGAAGCACGGGGCGATTGGAGCGCACGGAAAGCGCGTCGACCGGCGCGGTGTCGTCAAAAACAGTCTCATCACGCATCTCAACAAACGACTTCGCGTCTACCGCGCCTTTGCCATGGCTGCTTTCACGCGCTCCCGGTCGAAGGCGAAGTTGGCGAAGGTCGGGAACCTCGCCGTCGCCGCGGCCTCGATATCGGAGAGGTACACGGGCGCGGCCGCCCCCACGCCCGCCCCCGGCGACGGCGGCACGAGCGGATGCGCGCCCGCGGGGATCGCGCCCGACCCGTAGTACCCCCCCGCGCCCGCCCCCCCCCCCGCGGCGAATCGCTTCTTCGCCGCCTTGATCCACTTGAGGAGCGGCTGCACAAACGGCTTGACGAAGAAGTACTTCTTCCCCTCCTCCTTCACGAGGCTCGCGACCGGGTGCCACGCGATCTTGCTGATCTCCTTCCGCGTCTGCGTCGCGAAGTGCGTCTCCTCGGCGATCCCGGGAACGATGAACAGCCGCGAGCGTTGCTTCAGTCCCGACTCCTTGTCCACGACGCGGTTGATGACGATGGAATCCTCCTCGCGCGTCAGCCCGGTGAAGTCGACGCCCACCTCCTCGAGCACCTCGCGCACCGCGCACTCCATCTCGGGCTCGTCCTTGTTGATCTTGCCCTTAGGAAACCCCCAGCTCGAGCCGCTCTTGTACCCCTTGACCATGACGCACTTATCCAGCTTGGGGTTCAGGACGATCAAACCCCCCGTCGGGACGCTGAATTTGTACGCGGTGAACTTTTTGTAAATCTCATCCACCTTGCCGCGGTACCGCCGGAGGCTGGCGCACTTGTTGAACATGAGCTCGGCGAACTCGCGGAGCTTCATCCCGCGCAGATGCGGTTTCTCCTCGCGCACGAAGTCCTCGTAGTACCAGTGGGCCTGCTCGACCAAGAACATGATGCGCTCGAAGTTGTTGAGCTCCTCCTCGGGGCAGTTCAAGATGAACCGCGCGGCGAGCTCCTCGAGCAGATCCGCCCCGGGGACGTTCGCCGCGTTGAGCGCCGCGGCGTTGAGCTTCACGGTGCCCTTCTTCGTCTTCACCGTCTTCACGGAAACCGGCGCGGGAGGCGGGGGGACGACCTTCTTCGAAGCCTTCGAAGCCTGGGAGAGAAGAGGGAGGAAAGAGACGCGGCCCGCCGCCTGGTCAGCGAGGGAAGTGGGGCGAACAGCGAGAAGGACGCGGCGTGGCGGGATTCCGAGAGCGATCGCGCGCGAGATCGAACCGCGGTCCCGGTCGCGAGGTCGCACCTTTCCGCCCTTAGGCTTTGCGGCGGCTTTCGCCGCCGTCGTCGCCTGGTTTAAAAGCTCCTGCTGCCAGTTCATGGCGCCGCGCGCCGTGTTATCCCGCGCGGTGAGCAGAGCGCGGGCGGGGATGAATCGAGAGGGCGGGGCGGGGAAGCGGACGAAAATTTCGAGCAGCCGAGTCGACGTTCAGCGCGCCAGTCGAGACCGAGCGCACTTTTCAGCGTCCGACGGCGCCACTCGCCCTCGCGCGCGCGCGGGCGCGGGTGGCGAGTCGGAGACCATGGCGTGGATCATCAGCTGGTCCTCGCTCCTGTTTCTGTGGGCCGGCGGGCCTCTTCTCGGCTTCGGGGCGTGCCTTCTCGCGTACTGCTGGTTCTGCGGGGGGGGCGCGAGCAAGGGCACCAACAAGCAGCGCAGAAAGGCAGAAAGGACCCTCCTTCCCCGGTAGCGGGGAAGGACGACGGCGGTCACCTGCTGATGCCAGCGGCTTGTGAGTGATGGACATGAACGAATAAGAGTCTCGCGCCCATCCCGCCCGGAATATCGACCTCCCCACGCCGCGTCGTGTCGTCAGCCGGCGAGGACGAGCCGAGAGCGGCTCGGTTGAAAACGAACGCTCCTCTGCTCCAGTCAGCCGGGCGTGTCGAGTGGCGCGCAAATCTCTGCCGTTCGCCGCCGCGCCGACGTCGAAGAACGCGATCGAAGGTTTGACCGCGTCCACTCGCTCGCGCGCGGTTGTACGGTCGGTTCGCGCCGATCGCCGGCACGATTGGTCCGGTCGCCTCCGTCGTTCGGAAGGTGCGCGTGGGGGTCGCCTCGATCTTCGCGCGCGCTCGGCCCGCTCCTTCGCCCCCCGCCGACCCCGCCGCCGCGGCTCCCCGCGGCGATCTCTTCGCCTCCCAGTCCGGCGTCGATCTCGACGCCGTCGCGGGTCCTTCGCCGAGCCCCGCCTCGTCGCCCGCGCATCCGACGGCGGGCGCGAAGCAGAGACCGAAGAAGAAGAAGCGCCCCGTCGCCGCGACCGGAGCGTCGTCCTCTCGGGGAGTCTCACCCTCGATGACGGACGCGAACGCGAAGGCGCCGCCGGCCTCGAAGGTGGCCTCGAAGGATGCGTCGAAGGATGCGTCGAAGGACGCGACGAAGGGGTACCACTACTGGCACGAGCAGGCGAACCAAGGCACGGCGCCGCGAGCGCAGCCGGTGAAGTTGACCGAGGAGGAGGCGGCGTTGGCGCGGAAGCTCGAGGGGAGCGGAGGCTCGGGCCTGAGCTCGTGGAACAAGGCCGGGACGTGGGAGGAGCGGTCGCACACCGACTGGGCCAGGGCGAGAGCCGAGGCGCTCCTCGTCGGGAAGCGCTTCCCCGTGGGCGCCGCCGCGCACGCCGCCATCACCGCCGTGAAGACGTTCAAGGGCGACGCGACCGTGGTCATGGTTCGCGGGAAACCCAGGCCCGGGTTCGACTTCGACGTCGCGCTCACCTGGGAGGCGACGGGCTGGACGACCGAGGAGGGCGAGGGGGAGGAGGCGAAGGGGCCGGCGGTGAAGGGGAGCGTGAAGATCCCGGAGGCGTCGAAGGACACCGTCGAGGACGACGAGGTGGACTTCGAGGTGGTCGTGGAGGATCGGAAGGCGGAGCGCCGGAGCCAGGAGGACGCCGCGAGGGACGCGCTGAGGAAGGCGCTCAAGCCGTTCCTGCGCGAGGCGTTCAAGACGATCGACGACGAACTGACGCTCAGGGCCGAGGGGAAGGCGTGACGACGAGAGGCGAGCGAGTATTTTTTCGTATTTTTTCCGATTTTGATTCCTGTGCTTTCCTTCCTCCCAGAGGCTGGACCCTGATGTATTACCGCCGCTAACTCCTGATACGCGCCGCGTGCTCGCTGCCTCTCTCTCCTCCGCGGGCCGTCTCTCCTCCACGACGAAAAGCGTTTAGCGGCCGCGGCTGAGGGCGATCTCGGCCGTCTTGAACTCGTCCAACACGCGATCCTTGCGCTTCACCGGGAGGGGGTACTTGGTCCCGAAGTTGTTGTAGTGCCCAGAGACGGCGTTGAGGGCGGAGTAGACGTTGCCGTAGGACGGGCGGCCGGTGATGGCCTTATCGCGGCGGTACTTCGCCACCCACGCGTTGGTGAGCGTGCGCGTCTTCTCGATCGCCTGCTCCTTCTCGCTGGAGTCGGCGGGGAGGTCCAGCGTGTACCGCACCTGCTCGATCACCGCGGTGGTCTGCTCGGTGTACTTCGCGATGGGGTCGCCGCCCAGGCCGAAGAGCGCGAGCGCGGGGGCGGGGCGGACCGCGGACACCGCGGCGACCGCGGCGAACGCCTTGAGCGCGACCTCGCGGCGGGACGTCGTGGCCTCGACCTGATCCGGGAGAGCGGGGAGGGAGAGACGGAGGGATCAGGGTCAGGACGAGGGGGGCGCGGGCGAACGACCGTCGCGGTCGGGACGGGACGACGGGCGGGCGGACCCAAGAAATCGCGCGTGATCGCGCGCACCTGACGCTCCTCCGCGGAGGCACGAACGGCGACGACGCGCGCCGCGCGGGGGGCGGCCGCGCCGGCACGAAGAGGACGCGTCGCCGTGCGGGGCGCGGAGGTCAGGGAAACGGGGGCGACGATGGCAGCGACCATGGTGCTCGGGTGAAGTGCGACATCGGAGACGTGTCAGCGCAGAGGATAGGATTCGCGGTCCAGTCTGGATGGATGCGCGTGCAGACCAACACCCGCGTGTGTCGATCCGCCTTCGCCTGCCGGAGGCTCCTGGCTAGCCTGGGAATCTCGAACCGCCGCGCCCCGGCCACTGGTTCGGCGCGCCCGCGAGCTCGATCGCGCGTCTCCAGACGCACGACCGCGCCGCACTCGGCCGTCGCGGTTCATCTCGAGCGGAGCGCCGCCGCGACCCGGAGAGAGCGGCGCGTTCGCGACGCCTGGCTTCGCGCGCCCGACCCACGCGCGGTAGGCCGCGGGCCCGGCTCGAGGCACCAACGCCCGTGGACGCGCGATGCAGACCCCGGACTGGGGCGCGCTCGAGGCGGTGGACGGCGTCCGCCTGTCCTGGTGAGTGGCGCGAACGAGACAAAACCCGAGCGAGACGAGCCCGCGAACGCCGCTCGACGTCCCTCGCGAACGCGCCGTCCCGCCCCGGAGGACGCGAACGCGACGATGATGAGAGAGATCTCGCCGCGCCCTGACCGCGCCAACCAATCTTTCTTTTCCCCCTGCCCTCCCCGCCCCCTCCTCCCGCGGCCTCGCGCAGGAACGTCTGGCCGAACAGCAAGGTCGAGGCGACGAAATGCGTCGTCCCGTTCGGCGCGATGGTGACCCCCCGCAAGTTCCTGCCGGACATGCCCGTGGTGCCGTACGACCCGGTGCGATGTAAGGGATGCGCGGCGTGCCTGAACCCGTACGCGCGCGTCGACTTCAACGGGAAGCTCTGGATCTGCCCATTCTGCTACACCCGGAATCACTTCCCCGCGCATTACGCGAGCATCAGCGAGACGAACCTCCCCGCGGAGCTCTTTCCCACGTACACGACGATCGAGTACACGCTCCAGCGGCCGAAGGCGCCCCCGCCCGCGTACCTCTTCGTCGTGGACGTGTGCCTCATCGAGGAGGAGCTCGCGGCGCTGAAGCAGTCCCTGACGCAGGCGCTGAGCCTGCTGCCCGAGAACGCGCTCGTCGGGCTCATCACCTACGGCACGCACGTCCACGTCCACGAGCTCGGGTTCGACGACTGCCCCAAGTCGTACGTGTTCCGCGGGAGCAAGACGTTCACGAGCCAGCAGATCCAGGACCAGCTCTTCTCGCCCGGGATGATGGGCCGGGGCGGGCCCGGGGCGCGGG
>Ga0181565_10003614_pt1 | contig 11891 bp, 5 predicted proteins | sample 101ome_16_FD_129661 | JGI IMG/M metagenome (GOLD analysis project Ga0181565, IMG submission 129661) | Coastal salt marsh microbial communities from the Groves Creek Marsh, Skidaway Island, Georgia - 101401AT metaG (megahit assembly) | ecosystem: Environmental > Aquatic > Marine > Intertidal zone...
ACTTTATTTAGATCCACAAAAACTAGTCGAGACCACGGATTTGGAAATTTTTTCTGCCCCAAAAAATCCTTACCTTTTTTCGGAGGCGGTGATCGTCGATTCCAAGGAAGGCCGTTTTGGTCAGACTAATTTTGTTCGGGACGAAAAGGACGCCCGTTATATCAAAGTGGAACATTCTAATTTTGCCTTTTTGACAGGAAAATTTGATCCTGCCAAAAGTGATTTAGTCTTTTCCCAAAAAGGTGAGCTTTTAGGCATTATGGTAAATAATAACTATGCCTTTCATGTAAAAAATTTGGGAAACAGACTTCATACTGGTTCTCGAACAGTTCTCGGCAATGCTTTTGAACCAGCCAAAACAAACACACTGCTGAGTTCTTTAGGAAAGAAATTATTTGGCTTACAGAATAAGTTCCGTTAAGGAACAATTACTTCGTTCTTTTTTAGTTTGAACAATTCCTCCAGTCACAAAGACGAAAAAATTACTAAATCATCTTCGGATACGGATGGTTCATCCTCCAACTTATTGAAAAAGATAATTCAGGACAGGGGAATGTTTTCAAATTTCCTATCCTTTCCCAAGGATAAGGCTCCTTGGTTTATAACCCTCCTATTAATAGCTGTTGCTTATTACCTGAGCTTTTGGGTGCGGTTGGAATGGATTGATTTTGCTCAGTCCCATTATGAGAATGAAAAGGGTGAAATTGTTTATTTTTACCCTGAAATGGTAAAGGATGGCGTTGCACTGCCAAATACTCACGACAGTTTTTATTTCGGAAGTATTTTACAGAAAGCACACCTGGGCGTGCACCAGAATAATAATCTTATCCCTTCTGTCCTCAGAAGTGGCATGATTACGATGTTACCCTATTGGATCCTACAACTCTTCCCCGGATTAACCATTGAAATGCTTCTTTTATGGATTCCAGTCTATGTTGCTGGAATTGTATGTATTCCGCTCGTATTAATTGGACGTTTGTATGGTAGTCATGCTTTTGGTTTTCTTGCGGCTTGCCTCGCAGGGGTCACCCATAGCTATTATAATCGTACCTTAGCCGGGTATTATGACACCGATATGTTTTCGATTACGATTCCAGCGTTTGCTCTTTATTTTTTGCTTTCTGCGAGTCGTCGGAAATCCTTGAATTATGCACTGGTTGCAGCCTTAACCTTGTACCTTTATCGTTTCTTTTACGCATCCGGACAAGCTATTACTGGAGCCCTTGCGGTTGCTTTTATAGGTTATTCGTTCGGATTGGTATTGCTTGAATATTTTTTTGTAAAGAATCGGAACTGGAGAAAGACTCTGAGTAGTAAGGGTTCTGTATTTGTTTTTAAATCCGTTTTTCTCATTGCTTTTGCCGCTTATGCTGAAAGTTGGTCCTATGGGGTTGCGATAGAGAACAATCCAGGGAAATTTTGCATGGGATTACTTTTGCTCCCTGTAATTCGAATTCTGTTTAGTTTTTTCAAAGTGGAAGCTTCTTCACAAGATTCAGATCAAGAAAAGTCAAAAGATGCAGCACCAGAACAGAATTGGTCTGCAGGAGAAAAAAAACAAAAGTATCTTAATTGGCCCTCAATCAGGATCTCGTGTTTTGTTCTACCAATTTTGAGTCTAGTATTTTCATCTTTCGCTTTGTCTTCCGGGGACATAAGGGGCAAGGTTTTTGCAAAATTAGATCGGTATGTTTCGGCAGGTAAGGGAGTCTCTCTACAATCCCAAAATAAAGAAAAAGGGTATAGTTTGAGTTATTTAGATGTTTTCTCAACGGTTCGGGAAGCCAGTGGGATTCCAAAAGAGGTAGTTCGCAATCGCATCTTGGCGGACAGTCCGTCCTGCTCCTGTCCTCGTTGTTTACCTGCTAAGGATAAGAAAGATGCGATCATTATACCAACCGCTATTTTTGGACTATTAGGTGTTATTCTGCTAATGCTCCGTTATTGGGAATTTTGTTTAGCCGTTCCATTTCTTGCGATTGCTTATTATTGTTTCGAGGGGGCTGTAGGTTTACGTTTCACAGTTCATGTGGGCAATGTTGCTTCCCTTGGTATCGTTTTTCTTATCCTTTGTGTTTTAACTTTTTTATCGGGCAAAATTTTCTCTAAAGAGAAGGCAAGCAATTCCAAGTTAGTTGCTAAAACTTCATGGGCCGTATGGATTCTTGCCGGAGGCATTGTGATCTTTTTACTCCGTCCCAATATTCAACATGCCCAAAATTATCATTCGCATGTGGTTTACCCAACAAAAACGATTGAAGTGCTCAATAAGCTCAATGAGGTTTCACAACCGGATGATTTCGTGGTTACCTGGTGGGATTATGGTTCCGGTTGTTGGTTTTACGGAGGGGCACGTACCTTTACTTCCCCTGCACATCAGACTTTTGATAATTATTTAACTTCAGAAATTTTACGTTCTCGAAATCCAACCAGAGCAGTCAATCTTGCACGGCTTAAAACTGAAACTTATGTCGATATAAAGGATAAAAGCTCAAGGGGAGAATCCACTTATGGAACTGCTGTGCAGGCAATTTTCAAGGATGGAAAACCTGATTTAGCTTTTTATCAAGGTATTTTGCATGATTTGGAGAAAGGCACTTATCCGCTCCCTCCTCAATCTCGGGATATCTTTTTGTTTCTACCCTATGAGATATTACGCATATTTCCGACCATTCTGAGTTTTAGCTCAAGAAATCTTTATTTTTCGGATGGACAGTCAGAAAAAAGTAACTCCTCGAGGGAACCGTTAATGAAAATTCTTAGGAATGGAAGAAAAGAGGGCTTTTCATTCAAATTTGATGAAGGTTTTCGTTTTGATCAACAGGGTAATTTACGCTTGGAATCGGATCAATCAGGGTTTGTTCCTTATTCACAACTATGGAGCACTACAGGCAACTCGGGAGATACAGCCAGGCTAGTCTCTACGATATCTGTAGACGGATTTAAGATTAATTCAAAACCAGACCCACGTTCAAGTCGTGCTGTTCTTTTTATAGAAAAAACAAAAGAGTTAGTTATTCTATCACCCGTTGCGTTGAATTCTACTTTTGCTAAACGCTTTCTCCTGGATAAATTTGATGAAGCAGCCTTTTCTCATCCTAATTTCGATAAAGGGATGAATCCCGTTCGCCAACCATTTATGGCGCAAGTCGACCCAAAGAGAAGTCCAAATGGATTTACACTCCAAATGGGAGGAGGCTATAAGGTAGAAGTAAATTTAGAAACTCTGCAAGCCAATGTGCCTGGAGTGAAAGATTCGGTTCCGTTTGCTTTTCATCGCAGAATTCATGACGAGAAGAAAGGTGAGTTGATAAAGGTGCCATCACAACAAAAGGCCGATCCACAATTTCATCTCATCCAAACCAATTTACCTCGCTTTGCCCTGGGTGGTGCCTACAAAGTCCCAACGGGCGGAAAAAATGTTCAACAAATAGCTCAACTATACGGATTCCCAGTAGAGGTACTCTCACATTATTTAAAAGTGAAAGAAGATCATTTTTTTGAAAACGGTGCCGAAGTGGAAATCCCTTCCCGTGGATATCAGATGTCCCAGGCTTGGTTTTTTATGGATAATGAGGCTTTTGAGAGTATTTTAATTCAGGGGTTTCTGATGGAGGAATTACCTGAAGAAAGCTTTGAAAAAATATTTTCAAGTCCATGGGGTAAAGTTTATAAAATTAAGAAATATTAACAAAAGTAATTTTTATGGACAAAATGGGGACATTAAGGTGAAATTGTAACAACGATCCAACTTTTTAATCTATGAAAAAACATTTATTTTGTTCCGTCTTTCTTTTTTGGTCAGCAATTCTTATTTCATTAGAGGCACAAACAAAAGGGGCAATCATCATAGCATCTTTGGAAGGAGAAGTTACGATAATAAACAATGAATCTCAATCTCCTGTTCCTTCTGCACAAGTAAAAGCAGGAGGGTTGATTTTCGACGGTCATACGGTAAAAACGGGGGCTGAGGCAAAAGTCATTCTGTTGATGTCGAATGGAACTGTCTCGACTATAAAAGAAAATTCCACTGTCAATATTAAGGAATTCACGCAAGAAAAGTTTGATCCTTCCAAGAAAAAGCTCAGTGAGATGAAAGGCGAACCCAGTTCTTCCAAAACTGAGATAGATCTGGAAATGGGTGACATGATTTTAGATGTTAAAAAGTTGAATAAACGTTCTAGCTTCAATGTCCAGTCTCCAGTCGGTACTGCAGGAATTAGGGGTACTATCCCTTACTTTCAAGTTAGTCAAGGAAACGACGGTAGCATCCAGCAAGTCACTTCGATGCTAAAAGGAGAAATTGCATTTACTCCCAAAGGAGCCTTAAGTTCTACTCTATTAGGACCAGGACAAAGCCTTTCCATAGGTATTGGTGCAAATGGATTGTTATTGCCTCCTACATTAGGAAAAGTTCCTCAGACTATTTTGGCTTCGATTGAATCAGAAATCGAAGCTTCTGGTGGAGTCACCGGCGTCAGTTCTGCGGATGATTCAAATGTTCCTGAAACTGGTGGTGATGCGCAAGAAGATGAAGCTCCTTCTGAAGATGAACTTAACGAGGCTGATGATTCCAGAGGAGCTGCTGCCAAGGGAGTGGATGATAATAGCTCGAGTGAAGCTGTGGCAATGGACAAGGCAGGACTTATAGATTTAGATGATCAAGATCAGCTCGCAAAAATCGACACATATGTCGAAGTTTCTCAGAAGGCTTCACATAAATTGGAGGAAAAAGTTGCAGCTCGCAGATCCGGGAGAAGGAATAGTGACAAGAACGAAGATGATTTTATTTCTGACTTGGCCGGAAACTTTGGCGATGTAGTTGATGTAACAGTTGAGGCAGAAGCCCTCGACATTAAGGATGAGGCTATGTTTGAAAGTCTTTTAGAATCATCGGAAAACGCTGCTGATGTAAAAGAGGTTGTTTCTGTGGCCGCTGAAATTGGTGCTAAAGACAAGGATAGCCTAGAATCAGTCTTCAAAAATGTGGATCAGGCGGATGCAGTAAAAGAAGTGGTTGCCGTTGCTACTGAGATTGGGGCTAAAGATAAGGATAACCTCGGTTCAGTTCTAAAAAATGCTGACAAAGCTGAAGATCTGAAGGAGGTCGTTACTGTAGCTTCTGAAATTGGTGCGAAAGATGCCACTAATCTAGGATCAGTTCTGCATAATGCAGATAAAGCTGATTCATTGAATAAGGTTATGAAAGTAGCTAAGGAGAGTCTTGGGACAGGAGAGGAAGGAAACAAGAAACTTGATTCTTCTAGCTTGGATATTTTGTCATCAACTTTACAAAATGCTGACAAGGCTAATGACTTGGCAGAAGTTATGGATGTTGCGGCAGATCTCGGTGCCCAGGACGCAGCAAACCTTACAAATGTGTTTAAGAATGCAGACAAAGCTGATTCATTGAATAAGGTTATGAAAGTAGCTAAGGAGAGTCTTGGAACAGGAGAGGAAGGAAGCAAGAAACTTGATTCTTCTAGCTTGGATATTTTGTCATCAACTTTACAAAATGCGGACAAAGCTAATGACTTAGCTGAAGTAATGGAGGTGGCCGCTGAACTTGGTGCTCAGGATGCAGCCAATCTTACCAGTGTATTTCAAAATGCGGACAAGGCTGACTCACTTAATAAGGTAATGAAGGTTGCCAAGGAGAGCTTGGGGTCAGCGGGTGAAGATGGAAAAAAGAAGTTAGATTCTAGTAGTTTAAATATTCTTTCAAGTACTCTTCAGAATGCGGATCAGGCAGACTCTCTTGCTGCCGTTGTGGAGGTTGCTGCTGAGGTTGGTGCACAAGATGCGACCAACTTAACTTCAGTATTCCAAAATGCGGACAAAGCGGACGACCTCAATGAAGTTGTTTCCAAAGCACAAGATGCCGGAGCGAGCGGGAGCTTAAGCGGAATCCTACAAAAAGCAGACAGGGCTTCGGATTTTAAGAAAGTAACAGATCAACTTGATGGTGTTGCACTGGAGGGAGGTTCGCTCGATGTTTTTGACAAAATTGAATCAGTCGCTGATGTTTTTGTTGCAGTTGCAGGAGATGATGAAATTGATCAAGATTTTGCTAAAAACATCCTCGGAAATACCGATGCAGTTGAAGACATCAAGAATGCGGTAACTTTAGTAAAGGAAAAGGGAGGACTGAGTGACTCCAAAGCCCTGATGGATTTTGCTAAAAAAGATGTCAGCGAACTTAAAGCGATTAATAAGGTCGCAGAAAAACTTGGCTCAAGCGAAGATGCACTTTCTGCGTTTGTAAACGATGGCATTGATCAGGCACTGCAACTGAATGAAGCTATTGATTCTGGTAATTTAGACGCAGATGCCCTTGCTAGCGATATTGGTTCAGGTGGATCTTTTAGTGAATTAGTCGAGGCTAGTGCTCTTGCTCAATTAGAAGCTAGATACGCAGGCAATCAGGAGTTTTTAGAAATTATTTCAGTCAATTCGAACAGGGCTCAAGATATATCATTCGCTCTCAGCTTTGTGGAGACAGGTTCAACGCAAGAAGCCGCCCTTCTATCAAATATTGATAAGATCGATGCAATTATGAACTTGAGCAACAGATTTCAAGAAAATGAAGCAACTATGGTTATTGTTTACGACAACTTAGATGTTGCTGGGGCATTAGATGAATTGTCTCAGGAACTAAGCATTTACCCCAAAAGATTGGACATTGTTTTAGATAATGCTGAGTTGGCACCCTCTATTCTTTCAACCTACAAAGATTATGAGCAGGTGGGAGATCAAACTTTGCTAGCACAGATGTTCAGTTCCTCGCAAAACCTGCGAGATTTTGTCTCCAATGATGGATTATCTAAACTAATGAGAGATTTCCCCGCCTACGCATCAGAAATAGAAAAAAATGCAGAAATTGCAGGCGAAATTGTAGGAATGATTGAACTTGTGGGACCGGATTATGCGAACGATATTTTGGAAAACCTCGACAAATTTTCTGATTTGTCTGTTTTGATTAATCGCTCGCGAGGAGAATCTGCCAATCTCGATGCTCTCTTTAAACATATCGACTTTATTGCCGATTTAAGGAAATTGTCAGATCGTTATAAACAAGAAAATATAGCAGGTGGACAGGATGTTTTGTTCGCGAATCTTGACTTATTTGAAAAAGATCCAGGTTATTTTCTTCTTGCCCAGGATGAACCTAAATTTTTCGTGAGATTATTTCAGGTTGTAGGCGATTTGTCCAAGGTGTCGTCAACTCTTGCATATGAACTTCTTGATCTTGGTCTTGCCCGCGATGAGTTAATTGAAGTTCTTGGAGATATAATTACTGGAACCGATGTCAATGAACCTGAAAGCAAAGCCCCAAGCGATGAAGAAACTCTTTCAGAGTTAGAAAACTATAATTTTTTAAATTTAACATTGTCACATGTTATTGAAGGCTCAATCGACCCGGAATTAGTCTTTTCCTCTGAAAGTGTTCAAGCGAGTAACTATTTTGAAGAATATTTCATAGTCTACGACGAATTAATGAGCTTAGATTCCTTTGAACACGATGAATCTCACCATGATGTTCACTCATCACTTTCTGGAACATTGTCCGAAGATGAAGCTTTGATAAATAATGAAAATAGCGTGATGGATGACAAAGAATATGATCATGATATCACCAACGAAGGTATACTTGGCGGTGCCGAGTTAACAATTAATGAGGGTGAATATGATCTTTCTGTTTTCGATTATGAGAGTTTAGTTTTTGCTGCAACTGATAAGTTGTCTGTTTCCGGAGAGATTCTTTTAATTGGTTCAGAAAGCCTTACTGAAGCAATCTTTATTTCCGCAGGTTCTCTAATTTTGGATGAAAATACAAAAATTGATTTCAAAGGAGAAAGTCTTGGGATTGGATCGTTTGATAGTTTAGAGGTTATAAATGTTGATTTAACTGCAAATGACGAGATCGCTCTTGGATCATTAGAGAATCTGGTTATCAAAAACACATCTCTGATGACAACTGGGGGAACGGGGTCAGATTTTGTTCATTTGTTAGCCTACCAGCAAATTGAAATAGATAACCTTAGGTTTTCAGAGCAGTTACGCGAAATTAGTATGCAAGCAATGACAATCAATCTAATGAATCTCAACTTTCCTGAAAATTCTACGGTCCTTTTGCGGTCAGAATATGGTCCATTGTTAGATAAGTACCCCAACTTTGGGAAATCAGTTTATGGAAGGGTCAATTTCATTGATAATGTTCGATACAACAACAATCTTATTAATTCGAATGCAACCTTCGATCAATTTGGTTCTAATATCCATATATCGAAAATTCCTAAATAGAGTTTTCTCATCATGCACTATTTTTATTCCCTCATATCTTTCTTTTTAGGAACAGCATTTTTCCTTAACGCTCAGGATAATGCCTCTGCTAACATTACACCCTCAGATACTGAAGCATTTCTAGATACTTCTTTCTTTGGAGATATTCTTGAGAATGTGCAAGAGCAGGATGCCATGGGCACTCAAAGGATAATTGATACAGAAGAGAGTGTTTTTAGTCCTTCCTTATCTTTAACCACATCATATAATTACTCCTCAAACCCACTTAAGGCTGAGGATAGTAGTCCAAGTTCATTAAATGATGGATTTTCTGCAAATTTGAATTTGGCTTTTAATCTTGGGGTAGGAGAATATCCTCTAGGCGATAACATTTTGTTAACGCCTGCCTTTTCACTTATGCAAATGCGTACTTATAATGATCCTGCCAAAGATTTTGGCAATGATATGCAAGCTTTCGATGTGGATGTTCAGGTCTTTGGCTTTTCTGTACCATTTGTTTTACCGGATGATTTCACACTTTCCCTTGGCCATACATATGTTCGTCCAATCGCATTTCGTAATGATAATGTGATAAACTACACGAATACTCCGAGCGTTAGCCTTGCTAAAAATATTCCTTTAGATAACGGAGATATCCTGACCCTTAGTGTTGGTGGTAGTTATTCTTTCTCAGAGGGAGATACTCTTGAGGAAGCAATCGCTGATCCGGTTTATTACCAGTTTATCGAAGCAGTAATGCAAAGTAGTGGTCTGGATCCATTGACTGCACAACCAAGTAACTTGCAGGATTCATGGTCTCATATGGTAAATATTGCATACCTGAAACCTATTTCGGAACAAATCTCAATCATGCCCAGTTATGCATTTTCTAGAATCCAGTACTCGAAGGGAGCTAATACCGGAAGGCAGGATTATGTTCATAATTTAGGTGTAAATCTATCTTACTCATTCAGCGAATTAGTTAATTTCTCTTTGTTGTCCAATTACACATGGAAACTCAGTGATGATCCAAGTGTTCAAGAATATGAAGATTTTATAGGCGGGATAGTGGCTGGTTTTAATTATTCATTTTAAATAGGTTTCCCCAAAAAAATCTCAGATGTACAAAATCTTCTTGTTGGTATTTTTTGTATGCTTGTTTTGTAATCTTAGAGCAGATTCTTCTGTCAAAATGGCAGAGAGGTTTCTCGGAGAAGGAGTTTCCCTTGCGGATAGGGGAGAATTTGCTGAATCTGTAAAAATTCTAAACAGAGCGTTGGGAATATTAAGAGAGTTTCCCTCTAGTCATCCTTTGCGTGTAAGAATTGAAAAACAACTTAGAATTACCAAGGGTAAATCAGTTGTATCAAGGTATGAAAATCGTTCCTTTAGAAATAAAGATTCAGAGTTACTTCCGCTCAAAAATGAAAGCAAGGATTATCTAGTAGCTCAAATATTTGGTAAAGTTTCCAGTAGAAAGGTTTGGTTACCGAGAGAAAATTTGGAATTTAACAATCCAGTGGCACTAGGGAGAAGAATAACGGTCTTTCCCAATGCTGGAGTTGAACTCGTTAGTAATCCGACCAAGCACACGGTTATTCGATCTCTCAATGCATCATCGATTGACTTAATTAGTAGTAATGAGATCTCTTTGCATTCAGGCTTTTCTCTTCTTGGTGTATACAAAAACGATCATAAGTTTACTGTTGGTGCTCCTCAGACTAGTATTTCCATCAATGCTGATACACCTTTTGCATGCTTGTTTGAAGTTGCCACAAATGGCGGATTGAAATCCATAGCTTTACTTGGAAAAATCACTTTAACGAACGAGGAACATGAGATAGAGCTACTGCCCGGGGAACTTTGTTTCGCTATGCCAGGTGGAGGTTTTAGTCGGAAAATGTCGGTTGAACTAAGTACCTTAATGGTAACATCCAGGTTGATTACATCTTTTGGCAAGCCATTACCCTTTATGAATAAGTTAAAGCAACAGGCAATGATGCAGGCTTTGAGGACTCGCAAGCGTTACAGAACAGTGGTTGGTGATGCTAAAAATGGCACTGATTTTGAGGTAAAAGTTTTAGAATCCTCAAAACCTTAAATCCTGTGCTTCTTAAATCTACTTTATTTTCATTATTTTCGGAGCGAATAAAGCAGTAAGATTTTCATAATGGCTTATTCGGAGACGGTCTTTATTATCAGCTAAGTTCGTTACTTCAGCTATTTTAATGATATCACCCCGTGATAAGTTCATGATTTTGTTTAACTCCTCTTTGCTCAAGTCTCTTCTTTGGAATTCGTAGGTATACTCGTGGCCATCAGCTGACATACCAATAAAGGAAACCGTTCCTTTTCGTTTTTTGATTGGACTGATTATACGACAAATATTCTCATCATGACCTAGTCTTTTGGGTTTATTTAAGCCAAGCATGGATAAGCCGAACTTAATATCGCGTATTTCAAGATTTAGCGGTCGGTTGATTTTATCCATTACAGATGGCGGGCTCATTTTCCTGACTTCATGACTGAAGTATTTCGATTTATTGTCTGCCAATGGACAGCAGATCCCATTGAAATAGGGGGCATGAAGGAAGACATTAGCATCTTCTTTGGTTAACTTGGCACAGTTTTGATGAAGGGTATGGCAAATTTCAGCCTGAGCGGGTTCGGTAATAATCGCCAAACCGTTATTCTTGAGCAAACTGGGTAAAAACGAAAGCAGTTGTCTGTAATTTGAATCATCCCCTTCCTCATCCAGTAATTCATTAAGGGAGTACCCAAGAAGGATCAGGTCGTATCTTTTCCGATTCTTTTCATCGAAGGGAAAATTTAAATCCATACGGGTGGTGCTGATTCGACTATCGGGCCAAAGTCCACGGTTGGCTGCGTGCACCTTCTTTACAAATACCAGGCTCTTGCTTGAATAATCCACGGCCTCCAATTGCATATGGTTCTGAATTCCCTGATTCTGAAGAAAATGCAGGCAGGATAATCCACTTGCTCCCGTACCTGAGCCTAGATCCAGAATTCGGACTGGACCTTTCAGTGGGGGAGTCCACTCACGGAAATGGAAAGCCTCTGCCATGGCAAACGACATCGCTGTCCATGTTCTCGGGTAATAGAAATTTCCGTATGCCAAAATGGAAAGATCCCGCTTCCCATAAGCATCCGCATCAAAATCACGGAATTTATTAAAGCGGTCACTCTGCTGTACGATTTCCTTCCGGATAAGATTGAGTAATTTATCCTCACTTAATTCCGGCCATTTTTGACATGCCTGCATCCACCACCAATCCTCAATGACACTAGGGAAACTTGGAACGATAGCAGTGGGTTGCATACCTAGGAATTCAAGTCAGGTAAGTAAATGGGAACCCAACCATTCAGGCTAGGTTCTCTTGACTGGACATGGAGTGAAAGCCTTTAGATCTTTCCGCCGTAGACTGCCTGATCGCCCAACTGCTCTTCAATACGAAGCAGTTGGTTGTACTTACAAATACGGTCAGTACGGGAAAGAGAACCAGTCTTGATTTGGCCGGCATTGGTGGCCACTGAGATATCAGCAATGGTTACATCTTCTGTCTCACCGGAACGGTGGGAGATCACGG
>Ga0181565_10003624_pt1 | contig 11884 bp, 12 predicted proteins | sample 101ome_16_FD_129661 | JGI IMG/M metagenome (GOLD analysis project Ga0181565, IMG submission 129661) | Coastal salt marsh microbial communities from the Groves Creek Marsh, Skidaway Island, Georgia - 101401AT metaG (megahit assembly) | ecosystem: Environmental > Aquatic > Marine > Intertidal...
AATTAATTTAAAAGGGCCAACAATATCAGAGAAAGAAACTATGCTCGTTGCTAGAAAATCTATTGTTGCGCTTAAAAAGATCAAGATAGGAGATATCTTTAATGATGAAAACATTGGAGCGAAGAGACCGGGAGACGGAATCTCTCCAATGAAGATTAAAGATTTTTATGGGAAAAAATCAAATAGAAATTATTTTGTTGATGAAAAGATTGATTCAATATGATAATTAATTGCTTTATTTTTGCTAGAGGTGGATCAAAAGGTTTGCCAAGAAAGAATATCAAAGAGCTTTGTGGAGAGCCTCTAATTGCATACTCTATCAAGCTCGCTATAAAATCAGATTTTTTCCAAAATATTTTTGTATCCACTGACGATAGTGAAATCGAGAAAGTTTCAAAACAATATGGAGCAAAAGTTATCAAAAGACCCGGCTATCTTTCAACTGATAATAGCCCAGAAATTGATTCATGGAAACACGCTATAGATTATGTTGAGAGAAACTATGGAAATTTTGATGAATTTGTAAGTTTGCCAGCCACAAGTCCATTAAGAAACAAAGAAGATATTCATAATGCTATATTAAAAAGAAGACAGGATAGTGCAGACATTTGCATTTCAATTACCGAATCTGGTAGGAGCCCTTATTTCAATATGGTGGAGATAGACAATGAAGGAAAGCTTGGTTTGGTAATTCCATCAGGAGCCAATTATACTAGAAGGCAAGATTGCCCCAAAGTGTATGATATTACTACGAGTGTTTATTCTTCAACTACAGATTATATTAAAAAGACAAAAGCGCTTTTAGATGGAAAGATTTCTTATATAAAAATCCCTAAAGAGAGAGCAATTGACATAGACGATATATATGATTTTTGCTTCGCTGAGGCAATTTTAGAGATGACAAATAAGAAATGATTTTAAAAGATAAAAAATACATCATTACAGGTGGCTTAGGTTTATTGGGAATAGAGTTCACTAGAAGGATTATCAGTGAAGGTGGTTTTGTTATAATTTTTGACAATAGAGATGCAACTTATTTAGATTTAAGTGAATTTTTCTCAAAAGATGTTTTAGACAATAAAATCAATCTCGTAAATCTTGATATTACTAATGAACAGGAGGTTGCAAGACAAATTAAGATAACCTTTAATCAATACAATGTGATTGATGGTTTAATAAACAATGCTTACCCCAGGAATGAAGAATATGGCGTGCATTTTGACAAGGTAAATTATGAGTCTTTTGTTGAGAATATTGGAATGAATATTGGAAGTTACTTTATATGCTCAAAAATTATTTCCCAATATTTTTTTAAGCAAGGTTATGGAAATATAGTTAATTTATCTTCAATTTACGGACACAGTGCTCCAAAATTTCAAATATATTCCGACACTGAAATGACTATGCCTGTTGAATATGCTGTTATAAAAGCAGGTATCAATAATCTAACAAAATATATGGCAAAAATTTTTAAAGGAAGAAATATAAGAGTGAACGCTATTAGCCCTGGGGGAATTTATGATGAACAGCCACTAAAATTTGTTAAAAATTATAAAAACTACTGCTTAAACAAAGGCATGCTCCAAGCAGAAGATATATCCGGCACGCTTGTTTATCTTCTTAGCGATGAAAGTAAGTTTGTTAATGGTCAGAATGTAATTGTTGACGACGGTTTCACTCTATAATTTCTTGATTGCCTTTTGATAATAATCCTTTGGAAAAATTTATTAGTAATTTCATTAATGTGAGTTGTACACTTGATGAAGTAATTGAAAAGATAAATAATAACAAGCAAAAAATACTTTTTGTTATTGATGACAATTACAAGTTATTAGGATCTATTACAGATGGTGATATTAGAAGGTCTTTGTTAAAAAAAGACAATTCAATAAATGCAAGTACCATCATGAACGCAAACCCTATATTCGCATTAGAGGGCACAGATAATGAAGAGTTAGGAATTTTATACTCCTCAAAAGGAATTAAACATATTCCAATCCTAGATAAGGAAAATAGAATTACTGATGTTCAAGTTTTAGAAGATTCTTCAAGAAGAAACTATAAAAATAGTGTTTTTCTTCTAGCTGGCGGATTTGGAAAGAGGCTTTATCCTCTAACAAAAAAAGTACCAAAACCACTTCTTAATATAGGCTCGAAACCAATTCTTGAAAAAATAATTCGTAAACTTATTTCACATGGTTTTAGTCGTTTTTTCATTTCTCTTCATTACAAAAGTAATATGATCATTGATCATTTAGGCGATGGCTCGCAATGGGGAATAAAAATTCATTACATAATAGAAGAGGAGCCTCTAGGAACCGCTGGATCTTTAACCCTTATAGACAGAGAATTAAAGCATCCACTAATTGTTATGAATGCTGACTTATTAACTACTTTTGATTTTGAGTCATTTCTTGAGTTTCATAATTCTAATAACGTATCTGCTTCAATGTGTGTCAGGCAATACCAGTTCAATGTTCCTTTTGGAGTTGTGCATAGCAATAATGAGCAAGTGATTAGGATTGAAGAAAAACCTGTTAATAATTTTTTAATAAATGCAGGTATATACCTCATAAACCCAGATGTTATCTCAAATATGACGAGAGGCAAATATATGGATATGCCTGATTTAATCCAAGATTTAATTAATAATGGTAAGAAAGTCTCTTCATTCCCAATTTATGAATATTGGCTAGATATTGGAACCAAAGACCAATATCAAATTGCTATTGATAATGAAAAGATGTCCTAATGAGTATTGAGATAATTCTTCATAGTTCCGAAGATAACAACTATATTGTTACAACTGCTATCGGCAAAAAATATTATGATGATTTTTTGAGATATTCATTCAATTCATGGGAGAAATATTGCAAAAAATACGGAATAGGCCTTGCTGTTGTCGTTAGGGACATCATTTCTAAGACTCACTTTAATTATAAAAAAGCCAATTGGCAAAAATTTATTGTAGCTGCAGAATTAAGAAAAGTGGTGTCGGTAAAAAATATTTGTCATCTGGATACTGATATTCTTATTAGCCCTATTGCTCCAAATATATTTGATTTCCATGAAAAAGATTACATTAGCGTAGTTTCTAAACGGAAAAATTTACCATATAGCCTTAATTTGGCTCTAAAAAGAATTGCTTTTTTGAGAAATCATTATTACAGCCCTAGTTACCCACTAGATTCTTCACTTTTTATATCTTTAAACGATTTATATTCTTTCCATAATTTGGAAAATCCATCAATTTTGGATGAGACATGCTCAGGTGTTTTTGTTTACAATGTAGATAAATTCGAAGCTTTTTTTGAAGATTTATTCCATAAATATGATAAAGATATCAAATCACTTAGCAATGGAGGTGATCAGACACATTTTAATTTTCATGTTCTTAATGGCCCAGTTAAGTTTTTAGATTATAAATTTCAATCCCTATGGACCTATGAGCAGGCTGTTCTATATCCATTTATTTACGATTCAAGACATAAAAAATCCATTAAATCTTGCATACAAGCATCTTTAATGAATAATTATTTTCTCCATTTCGCAGGGTCATGGCATGAGAGCAATATGTGGAAGATGAAAAATATAATAGACAAATCTTTTGAGATTATTTGTCATAACTTTTCTGAATATGAGAAAAAACCGCAAACTGGTAAACCCTTAGGTCAAGTAAAGCCATAACTATATGCAAAAGAAAATATTTGTTTTTTTGAGAAATAAATTGGGGACTATTGATGCAGCTCTACCCTTATTGTTGGAGTTAAAACAAAAATATGATATTAAAAGTGAGATTATTACATTTGATTATTTAACTTTTAATGGAATAAACAAAAATATTTTTATAAAAGATTCAATAAAAGAGATAGGCAAACTTATATATATTGATTCTAAAAATAAAGTCTTAAGAAAATTGAAAATCTTCCTTTTTATGGTCAAGGTATCCGTTAGAAGTCTGTTTGAGGCCAGAGTTTTTCACTTTGGCACTCTTTCAGAAGGGCCGTTTAAGTTTTTTGCGGGTTTATTTTATAATAAATTATATTTCCTTGACAAGGCTGCATTTAAATATTCTGGTACAAATATATACACTAAAGAAATGAGTAAGAAGCCAAAGAGGCTAATTAGAAGTGGAAAGTATGAAATCCATTTCTATCCTCATAATTCTGAAAGAAAATTGGAGACAAATGTTATTGAATACTACTATCCAAGAGCAAGACCTTTATGGGTTAATTTCTCAAAATCAAAAGCAAATTTTTATTTTTCTAAATTTCATAAAGAGCTTGATAAGAAAAAAGATTTGATCGTATTTATTTTGGGAGGAGTTGAAGAAGGGCATGGTAAAGTGCAACTTGACATAAGAGATCAATTTAAGAAAATAATCAGAATCTTAGGAGAAGAATTTAGCCATTGTCAGGTTCTTATTAAGCCACATATATATACAGATATTGATTTTGTAAAGGAGTTTATTTCTAAGTTTAACAACCTTGAATTAACTTACCTTCATCCAACATTATTGTCTACGAGGGCTAAAATTTTTTTAGTACAGAGTTTTAGTTCAACAATGGCTGATGCAAAATCCATGGGTGTTCCTACAGTTGAATTTGCAAAATATAATGATAAATTGATAGAAGCAACCAAAGGACATTCCATTGAAAAAGAATATGTTGATTTTTTCATTCAAAATGATGAAAAACTTTTAATCAAAACACTCAGTGGAATCCTACTAAGTAAGAAAATTGTTGTCAAAAACACAGAAATAGAGGGATTAAATTTATCCTTCCAAGATAATTTTTTTGGATGAATAAGGCTTTTTTCTTCATAGGTTTATCTGGCGTTGGAAAAACAACACTTGCAAATCTGTTTATTGACTATTTGTTAAAAAATACAGAACTTAAACCGATTTTTTTTGATGGGAATCACATGAATGATTTCAATATTCTCAAACCAGCTGATGGGCTTGATCTTGAATCAAGGTTTCTCAGAGCAAAACATCTTAGCTCAATAGTGAACTGGAGCATTGATCTTGGATACACACCTGTTGTTGCTGTTATTGGCCAGCCTGTAAGTGCTATGAAATATTGGAGAAAACACATTAAGAATTATTATGAAGTTTATCTTGAAGCAGATCTGAAGAACTGCATTGAAAGAGATTTTAAGTCTGTTTACAAGTCAAAAAAAAATGTAATTGGACAAGACATTAAGTTCGAAAAGCCAAAGAATTATGATTTAAAACTTGACGCAAGAGAGGCTTCTCCTGAAGATCTATTAGAAATTTTAATAGAGTCTCTATAATGTGCGGAATACTTTTCTCAACAAACTCAGAGATAAGCCAAAAGCAATTTGATAGCGCTCTTAAATTATTAAATCACAGAGGGCCAGATTACCAAAGAAGTCTGCGTTGTAATTCTAGGTTTAGTCTTGGACATACAAGACTTAAAGTTTTAGATCTTAATGATCGAAGTAATCAGCCTATGCTTTCTTATGATAAAAGATATCTGATTATTTACAACGGTGAAATATATAACTATAAAGAGTTAATAAAGAAATTTAACCTTCAGGTTAACACGTCTGGTGATACTGAGGTAATTCTCGAGCTATATATTCAACAAGGTCCAAAATTTCTCACTGAGCTAAATGGTATGTTTGCGATTGTAATTTTTGATCTTCAAACAAATGATTTATTTGTCGCCAGGGACAGACTTGGAATCAAACCCCTCTACTATAGCTCAACTAAGAAAAATTATATTTTTTCATCAGAAATAGCGCCAATTTTAAAACTTATCAAAAATAATGAAATTGATGAAATTGGTATCAGGCATTACAAAAAACTACGTACTTTTTTTAACAATAGGACACTCTATAAACACATTAGTATGTTTCCTGCTGGCCACTTCTTTTTTAATGGAAAAATAACTAAGTACTGGGATTTACCTGACTTTGAGGAAGTTGAAGCACCTCAAGAAGAAGAGCTACTAAGTTTAATTCAGAGCGCAGTGAATTATAGATGTTTGGCCGATGTGCCGGTTGGATCATATCTTAGTGGCGGCTTAGATAGTTCCATAATAACAGCCTTATCAAATGTTCAAAATACCTGGACTGTTGGATTTAAGGATGATAATGAATTTTCCTGGTCAAAAAAGGTGTCTAAACTATACAAAACTATACATAGTTCATTAGAAGTTACTGATTCAGATTTTTTAGAAACTGCTAGGAGTATGATTCTTCAAAGAAAAGAGCCACTCTCAGTACCAAATGAGGTGCTACTTTTCTTAATGACTAAAAAAGTAAAAAAGTTAAACACTGTTGTATTAAGTGGCGAAGGCGCGGATGAGCTATTTTTTGGCTATGATAGGATATTTAAATTTTTTAATCAAAACAGTTTTTCTTTGAATGACTTCGATAGGCTTTATTCTTATGGATCATTCGATGATATAGAAATATTAGAGGATGTTTTATCTCCATTTAAAATAGACAGTAATGAACCTATAAGAATAGTTTCAAGTTTTTTTCAAAAAGCGCATTTACATGGCCTACTTAGAAGACTTGACAATTCGACAATGCTATCTTCTGTTGAGGCAAGAGTTCCATTTGTTGATCATAGATTAATTGAAAGAATTTTTCCAGTAAGCTACTCCTATAAAATACGTGATAGCGTGGCTAAACACCCCCTTAAGTCCCTTGCGAAAAATAAAAACTTACTTCCAAGTGAAATAATTTATAGAGAAAAAGTCGGTTTTCCGGTGAATTTAAAACAAGTTTTTAATATTCAAAAGAATATTAACCCTATGGATATTTGGCTAGAGTTTAATCTAAAAAATTTAGGAATAGAGTATGAAAGTAGACAATGAAAAAAAAATAATAATTGGATATACTGCAGGTGTTTATGATCTTTTTCATATTGGCCATCTAAACATTCTAAAAAATGCAAAGAGCCTTTGCGATAAACTTATTGTTGGAGTTTCTTCTGATAAATTAGTTCAAGAATACAAAGGCAAAACACCAATCATTCCGTTTGAAGAAAGACTTGAAATTATAAGAAATATTAAATATGTTGATGCCGTTGTTGAACAAGACACAATGGACAAACTTTCAATATGGGAAAAGCTTAAGTTTGACATTATGGTTGTTGGAGATGATTGGCACAACACTAAGAAATGGAAAATTATTGAAGAACAACTGGAAAATAAAGGTGTCAGCACTATGTATTTTCCTCACACCAAAGGCACTTCTTCGACGTTGATTAATGAAATTCTCCATAAAGAAAGAAGTAGATTGTCTTGATATCTAAAAATTTTGTAATAGTCGTTGGTTATGGATGGTCTGGCTCAGGAGCGGCTATTGATCTGCTTGATGAGTTTGAAGGGTGTAAATCATTAGAGGGTGAGTTTAGGATTGCAAAAGATCCTTATGGATTGCTTGATCTTGAGACTGCACTTGTTGATGACTGGGATTTTATTAGAAATGATGTGGCGATAAGAGATTTTCTTGAATATGTCGAAATGCTTTCAAGGGGCACAGGTTTATTTAGAAGAGTTGGTAAATCATTTTCAAAAAAACTTATGATCAATCTTGTTAAATACTCACAAATTTATATTAGAGATTTAACTGACTTGGTATATTTTGGCGATACTTTTGTTCATCGATATAAGATAAGTGCGTATAAATCTTTCTTAACAAAAATCAGAACTCGGTATGGATTTAATAATGGGAAAGAAATGTTCATGGCTAGGTTAAGTCATGATCAATTTGAGAAAATAACAAAAAGATATATTAATAATATTTTTAAAAATTTCTTTATATATCATAAGATTGATACAGTTATTCTTGACCAAGCAATTGCGCCTGAAAATATAGAAAAACCATTAAGGTATTTTAACAATTCAAAGATTATCATCGTCGATAGAGATCCAAGAGATATATATTGTAATATGATCAGAGGAAATGGACTGCTCGGTGCCGATTTAAATATAAAAGACTCAGCTGAAAAATATATTAAATGGCACAATATAATGAGATGGAAATCTAGAAATTACCACCAAGATAGGTCTTTAAAATCTAATGTTCTTAGATTGTACTTTGAGGATTTGGTCCTTGATTATGAAAATACAATCTTTAAACTTGAGAAATTTTTAAATAAAGAGCAAGATAAATCCTTATTTCAAAAATTTTTTAATCCGGAAAAATCTTTAAAAAATGTTGGACTTTGGAAAAAGCATCCAGATCAGGAATTAATGGAATTTATTGCTAAACAAATTCCAAATGATTGCATAAATCTCTAGATTATGTCAAAGTTATTTCTTCAGCCAAAAAATAAATGGGAGTTTCGTCAGAAAGGTGATAGCAATTTATATTTTAGGGGTGATTTATCAGAATTAGTAATAGAAAAATTATTAGACAGTTCTATTACAAAAAAAAAGTTATCTCAAATTCCAATAAAAATTTATGAAAATTTCTTATTCATTCTGTCCAACAAAAATTTCCATGCGATTGTCTCCGATCGAATACGTTCTTATGCAATTTGTTTTTCTTCTAAAAATAAAGTTTGGCATATTGGGGATCATATAAGCGAATTATCACAAAGCTTAAAGCCATTAAAAATTAATAATAGTTCTCTCTTATCATTTTCCATGTCAGGGTATGTGCTTGGAAATAATACTTTGTATAAGAATATATTTTCAATCGAGGCCTCTCAAATAATTTTTCTGGATGATCATGGTAAATTTCAAAGTCTTTCATATTGTAAGCATTACTACTTAAATACATTAGATTATTCATATGAAGAGTTACAGCGCACTTTAGAAGAAAAAATTCTTCATATTTTTTCAAGGTTAGTCAAGAAATGTGGAAATAGACAAATTGTAGTTCCTTTATCTGCAGGGTATGATTCTAGACTTGTAGTTTCAACTTTGCATAAATTAGGCTATAAGAATGTACAGTGTTACTCCTATGGATTTTATGGAGATTTTGAGTCATCAACAAGTAAGAAAATAGCGAAAAAATTAGGATACGATTGGAAATTTATCCCCATGAATTCTTTAAGAGAGTTGATTTTTTACAGAAGCAAAGAGTTCAAATCTTATTTAAATTTTGCTGATAATATAGTGTCAACTCCAGTTTTAAGATGGTTATCAACTATTAAATACCTCAAAGAGTCAGGCTGGATTGACAAAGATGCTATTTTTGTTAACGGCAATAGTGGTGATTTCATTTCAGGTGGACACCTTCCAGAAGAAATTATTTCGAACTCCCAATTTGATCAAAATGCTTCTTTAGAGAGAGTCATAAGTTTAACCATTGAGAAGCATTTCAGCCTTTGGAATAAACTCAAAAATTGCGATAATCTTTCTTTGATAAGAGCAGATATCAAAAAAGAAATTCAAAAGAAATTCTCTGATTCCAATTTCAAAAATGAATCCAGAATATTCGAAAGTCTAGAATTTTATAATAGGCAAAGTAAATATGTTATCAACACGCAAAGAATTTACGAATTTTATGGTTTTGATTGGTATTTGCCTTTATGGGATAAAGAGTTTATCAATTTTTGGGAAAGAGTGCCTGAGAAATATAAATTAGGCCAAAAGTTATATAAAGAAACTTTAAGAGGTCTGAATTATGGAGATGTTTGGAAAATTCCTTTAAATAAGCCCAATATTCGTCCATATTGGATAATTTTACCAAGATTTTTAGCTAAAATTTCCTTCCGTTTTTTGCCAAATGGAAGGGAAAAATGGAAGAAATTCGATAAAATTTTTTTTCAATATTGGATGGATAATGGCATGGTCACAAAAGCACATAGTTATTTCGACTATATAAAGCTCAAAGACAGGAAAAATATTTTATCCATAACCTCTAGAAACTATCTTAAAGCTAAAATATACAATAATGATTATTGAGATTATTGGCTTACCTGGCTCTGGAAAAACTTCCATAGTGGAAATTTTAAAAAAAAAGTATAAAAATAAAATTGACTTTTATCAAAGCGGCGATAAAAAAAATATAAAGTGCTACTTTACATCCTTTAATTTTCTTATAAAGTTAATATTTAAATTTCCAATTTTATTTTTTAATTCTCATAAAAGTTTCAATTGGTTGATTCATAAGCTTTTATATAGAGTTTGTAGCTATAACATAGAGGAATCAAATAGAAATTATCTTCTTTACGATTCTGGAGTGCTCATGCCAATGGTTTCTTTTTACATCCAGAGAAATGAATATAAAATTAACTTAGATTATGGAAAACTATTTAATTTATTACCCAGACCCGATCTCATAATTTTTGTAGATACTGAAATTGATATTGTGCTTAAAAGATATCAAAGAAGAGGTGGCTACCGAACTGGAAATAAAGGATCCAAAAGAGTTAAAATCAACTCTCTCGATGAAATTGAAAATAAATTTAGAGATGGGGAAATATTTGTAACTCGACTAATAGATTACTATAACAATTTAGGTATTAAAATTATCAAAATCTCTAACAACTCATCGAAGCTGGAATTGGAAAAATGTTTAAAAAAATTAGATATAGATCAGTTTTTATTTTAAGAAAATTACTCAATTCCTTTCTATTGGGTTTCCAAAGAATTCTTAATGTTACGCACAATTATCAACCCAACCCTTTTATAAATACAGGAATAGATTTAAACAATTCATATGCTAGATACAAAGATATCACCATAAACATTGAAGCTGAAAATATCTCTTTAATTGATCTAGGCTGTAATAGAGGTTTTTTTCCGTTAATATTTGCAAAGAACCATAAATTAATCACTTCTGGAGTAGATCATGATTGGTTTGAGCTTGAATATGCTAAATCTATGGCGCTGAAAGAGGACATTGGGGAGGCTGTCTTTTTTCATTCAGAAATTGATCTTAGTTTTTTACATAGAATGCCAAGCTATGATTTAGTGATATGTACTTCTATATTTCACCACTGGGTTAAAAATTTTGGCGAAGAAACCGCATTCGAAATGATGGAAATAATAGCCAGTAAAACAAAAAAATATCTAGTTTTTGAAACAGGTCAATCCAATGAAACTGACACAACTTGGTTTAAGAAATTATCTTTTATGGGGGATGACCCAGAGAGTTGGATTAAAGATTATTTATTAAGTCTTGGGTTCTCAAATGTTAAACCTACAGGAAAGTATTCAAAAAATTTAACTCCAGTTAAGAGAACTATGTTTATAGGTTATAAGTAGTTTGAACAATCAAAAAAAGACAGCTATTTTGTTTCCTTTTGTCGGAGATTCAGTTGGAGGAAGTCACTGGTCAATTATAGAGTTAATTAATGAATTTAAAAAAAGCAACTTGGAGTGTTATTTTGCAATTCATGAAACTGGGCCTTTGAGTAACTTCTTCGATGCTAAGTCCATTAGTTACATTATTCTAAAAAAGAAAACACTGGCTGGGGAGCGCCCAACAATTTTCAATTTTCTTCTGGGCTTTATGCATAACTTTTGGCAGATAAGAAAAATTGTAAAGAACTATGATATAGACATAATTCACGGAAATGATCTTAGAATCAATCTAACCTGGTCGATAGCTTCTTTTTTTCTAAAAACAAAGTACATATGGCATCAAAGATCTCTAATTTCAAATCCCGGTAAATGGCTATTTCTTAAATTTCTAACAAACCATATTATTGCAATATCGGACTATGTAGGCAGATCAATTCCCAAAAATGTATCTCCAAAAAATTACTCAATTATTAATAATCCATTTTCTGTAAAAAAGATATTTGACAAACGAATCTCAAAAGAATCGATTTGTAAAAATTTTAATGTCAGTCACAATGATTTTTTAGTGGGCTATGTCGGTAGACTAATTGAATGGAAGAAAGTTGACGAGCTTCTACTAGATTTTTCAAATTTTTATAAAAATA
>Ga0181565_10003628_pt1 | contig 11878 bp, 14 predicted proteins | sample 101ome_16_FD_129661 | JGI IMG/M metagenome (GOLD analysis project Ga0181565, IMG submission 129661) | Coastal salt marsh microbial communities from the Groves Creek Marsh, Skidaway Island, Georgia - 101401AT metaG (megahit assembly) | ecosystem: Environmental > Aquatic > Marine > Intertidal...
CCACGGGGGCAGGGGCAGCCACCGTCGTCTCGCCCGACCATGAGAGCGAGTCCACCTCGACGGACGTCGAGTCGAAGAAGCCGCCACTGGACGACGCCGGGGCCGCGGCCGACGGCGCAGGCGCCGCCACGGGGGCAGGGGCAGCCACCGTCGTCTCGCCCGACCATGAGAGCGAGTCCACCTCGACGGACGTCGAGTCGAAGAAGCCGCCACTGGACAACGCTGGGGCCCCCTCGGAGGCAGCATCAGCGGGGAAGCTCCTGGCCTTGGTCGCCGAAACCATGCCATACTCGAGCAGCCCCCTGGCGAAGGCTCGGTGCATCCGCTCGAGCGTGACGATCTCTCGGACTACCATCCACCAGACCCAAGGCCCACGCCTCAGCCCCTTCCAGATGACGATCCAGGGGTCAAACACGCCCACCCAGATGCTGTGCCTCCAAGAATCGATCGTCTGCTCAGTCCAGTCGGCGACGTCAACACGGTCAAAGGACCCCCCCGAGCTGTTGGTGACCAGTCGGCCAAATTCCTCCTTGGAAATGAAGAAGGGATGCGCCCATTCGTCGTAGAGGAACTGGAGGCATGCCCGGTCATGGTCGTCGAAGGGCCGGTCGCCCTCCTCACGCTGACACCAGCAGGCGATGACGAGGTTGCCCCCCGGGGACAAGACGCGGTTCATCTCGTCGACGTATCGGCCCTTGTCAGGCATGTGCTCCCCCGACTCGCAGCCCCACACGAGGTCGAACTCCCCGTCCTCGAACGCCATGTCAAGAGCGTCCATCACCCGGAACGTCACGTTGGCGAGACCCCGCTGCTTGGCAAGCTCAGTTGCGCGGGCCACTTGCTTGGGCGACAAGGTGACGCCGACAACCTCGGCGTCGGGGAAGAGGCTGGCGAGGTGTCGCGTGGTGCCTCCGATGCCGCAGCCCACGTCGAGGATGCGCCTAGGACGCCGCCCGTCATGGGTGGCGCCGCTAAAGGCGAGCATATCATCGACAAAGTCCAGCTTGGCCTGGATGAAGTCCTGGGGGGTCAGGGAGCACGAAGGGGGGGCGGTGGGGCGCGCGCCCTGAGGGGTTGTCAAGTGCGTCAAGGGGGTGCTGACGCTCACTGTGCGGTCTCGCCTTGCGGAGGTAGCCACCCCAGGGCCGGTTGCGCTCCTCGGCCGAGTAGACGCCCAGGTGGATGTGCTCTCCCCAGTAGTACTCGAGAATCCCCTCGTCCGTCCATCGGTCGTACTCGTCGCCTACGTTGGGATTCTCAGGATCGTAGGTGCGGGCGGGGGAGTCGAGCTCCCGTTTGATGACAAGGGTCGCGGCGACAACGGCGACGACAGCGAGACCGACGAGGGCTGCAGGGGGGGCCGCCGCCAGGGCAGCGCGAAGCGAAGCCGCAAGCGCTGACACGGGCGATAGGAAGGCCGGAAGCGCTCGAGTGGTAGTGGCGAGACGTCGGCGGGGTAGAGCGGGCGGAGTCGAGGGGCGGGCGGCGAGGGGGTAAGCGGGGACAAACGCGGCGCGGGTGGCCAGGGCGGCCGGGGTCACGAAGACACCACTCTGGCTCACAAGACGCGGCGCCGGGACGACCAGCGCACCAGACAAAACGACTCTGCGGCGATTCCAGTGGATTTCAGAGATACAAATGAATTTCTAGAGGGTGTTACACGCGTGCGCAGTCTTTCATGGGGCACGAGGGAGAGGCGCCGAATGCCGAGCTCAATGGCCACGAACGCGGAGTGGTCGTCGCGGCACCGGCAGGGGAGTGCCGTCGCGCGCGTGTCGACTCGCATGTTCATCGATGCTGTCTCCGATCTGGGCGCGGCACTCCGTTTCGGGGTCGTCGGACGACGTGCGGGCGGAGAAAAAGACAGCCTCCGCCTGACAGACTCACGTTGACTTTTCGGCCCTCCTTTCATCCGTCTTCCGCGCTCGCGCTTTGCCACCGTGTTGCGCATGTTGCGCATCGTCGGCAGACGCGCTACCACCTCTCTCCCTCCAACCGCTGCGGCGAATCCCTCTCGTCCTCTCACCCGTCGCGGGGGCCGTCCGTTGCAGGGTCGTCCGATGGCAGCCGTTAACATTCCACAGGTTGACGTCAAGGAGGCGTCGGCGCTGAAGGCGAGCAAGTCGAGCCGGCAGGTCCTGTCGGCCAGCTGGCGCGGTGCGCCAACTAGTACATCGCATACGAGGGATTTCCTTTTCAGCTTTTCCGCTAAAGCAGCGCCACCTACCACGTTGGCCGCGCTCACTTGGACACTGCCGACGCCTGAGGGTAAGATCGCGGCGCGCTTTGCTCTCTGCTTCCGACCCTTGGGCTTGCTCCTCCGTGCCACCGCCCGTAGGCCACGATTCCGTACGTTGACGTCCGAACCATCGAGGAGTTTGCTGCAGGCCACCCAGTGGGGGCCGTCAGCATCCCGCTGCACACGCAATCCCCTGGTGGCCCTCTGGTGCTGGTTCCCACGTTCGTCGACGACGTTCAGGCTCGTTTCCCCGCCGCCTCGACCGAGGGCATCCTTCTCGGTTGCCGGTCTGGCCGCCGGTCCATGACGGCAGCCGAGATGCTAGCGGCTGCGGGCTATAAGGGCTTGCGGAATGTCGCCGGTGGCTTCCTCGACTGGGAGAAGGAGGGGCTCGCGTCGTCTAAAATGTGAGGGAGAGGCTGTTCCGTTCAAGGTGCCGGCGAGGTCCCCTTCACCCGCACCGCGGCTCACCTGCCACATTTCCCTCGTCGCGTATCACCTTGTCAAAAGAAGGCCAGGAATTGGACATCATCAGGTCACTAACGTGCACGGCTACCACGTCGACGTCGGGGCGCTCGTGGAGCATGGCGGCCTCGGCGGCGTCGGCCTCGGTGCCGGTGAGCTCGGGCCATGCGCAGCAACCGGTCGGGTTGTCGTGGGCAAGGTCGCGCCGGACGGCCAGGTCACTGTCGAAGGCGCTGGTGTTAAGCCCATAATTGCCGCCGAGGCCGCGAAAGCCGCGGGATGATTCACGCTGCTCGGCGGGCAAGAGTCGGCGAGGCCGCACCATGCCGTCATCGTCGACTTCGGGCTTGAGAGCGCCGCAGGGATTGGGCAACGGGCGCCAGACGTGCAAGGCACAGGGTGGTCCCCCTGTTCTCATTCGTGGACGGCCGTGGTCCGCACCCTGGGGCCGCGCGTCGCGCCGACATCCGTCAGCGCCAGAGCGACAGACGCCGATGCCATCGCCGCAAAGGCCGCCGCCGCGAAGGCCGCGACACACATCCTCCCACTCCCCGAGGTGGCAAGCGTGATGGAGGGGAAATCGTATTTCTTTGTTTTCGTCTCTCGTCTCCCCCCACCTCCACCACGTGACCGGGGTTCACCGCCAACGGGCGCGCGCGACTGCGCTGCCTCCCCGTCCCGAGCTCGGGGACACCAAGATTCAGTAGGCAGCACGTGCCAAGGCGCATTGCCCGACATTGGCGGCCCCGACGCGGTGGCGAATCTCAACGAGGGCGGAGGAGCGACCCGCCATGAAGGAACACTCGGTTCTCTTTATGGGCCCCCTCCTTCCGCCTTGTCCGGGGCAGCCTGCTGCTTTTGTCTTGGGCTCGGTGTTCTCTCGAATGACCCTCTCTTGCCTCGAACACCAGCTCGACGTCCGCGCCGCACCAAAGTTCCCGAAACATCGTCACAGTGGACCGTAGACGGCGCCGAGTGCGCCCTTTCCGGGGCAATGGGGACGGTCGCGGCGACCGCCCGGGCGTCGCGGCGCTCGTCTTGTCGGGGGTGTTTTTCATCGCGGTGTTCTTCGTAATCTCTGGCGCTGCGGATGCCCTCGATGCCTCGGCGCGAGCGGCGCGTATCGCGCGAACGACCCTCGCCGGGGCTCTCTCCCTGAGACGGTCGGGCCGGGACAGAGAGGCGGGTCATCCGAGGCCAAGGCCGAGACGCCCAGTGACCGGTGTATGCGGTGCAAGGCACCACCCTTGCGCGAACCCAAACCCACCCCCCGGCCACCGCGCCTTCGTCCTCAGGCGGCGGCGCTCCTGTGGGCGGCCGCTGGCGTTCGCCTCGTACCTCATGGGGGCATCACAGCGCCTCACTCGTCAGATGCAACGGCGCCCGTTGTGCGCTGCCTCGTCGCTGAGGCCGGCCTGGCGCCCGGGGATCCGGGCGACGCGACGGCCGCCTCCGAAGCCGGCCTCCGCCCTTCCCCCATGCTGGGCCCCTCGCTGGTGCTCGAGCCTGCCGGTCCTGGCGCGGCCGCCCCCGATCGCGACGCCCTGTGGGCGCTTGCCGCATGGTCTGAGGCTGGCGAGCTGCCCCCTGGCTGGGGCAGCGGCGGCGGGCAGCACGGCGTGTTTGCGAGCTCAGGGCGGGTCGCTCCTGACCTCGCGGGCAGCCTCCTCCTGCACGAGGCGGCGGCCGACCTGGGCCACGCGGGGAGCCTTGCTGAAATCGCGCTCCGTGCTGCCCACGGCATGCCTAGGGCACGCAGGGCACGCCCCGGCGGTGTCTCAGCAAGCCGGTCGGCGTCGGCTGACCTCCCTGGGGGGCTCTGTGCCGAGTGGCCGGCCCTTCCTGCAGCTTGGATGGACGGCACAGCATCGGCCTTATCGTCCCCATCTTCCTCCTCCGCCACGTCACTGCCGTCCACGCGTGCGTGGGTCCTTCCCATCCGACTCGAGAACGCGACGTGGTCGGGCTCTCGGACTGTCGAGAACGTCCGGCAGTGGGAGCGATGGGCCCGTCTGGCTGCCACGACACCCTGGAATGCGGTGGGCAAGGATCCCTCGCCGGCCATCTTCGCGGCGGCTGAGCGGGCCGGAGATTGGCCTGGCGCGTTGGCCCCCGCACCGCCGGCTATGCCCGACCCCCGCCGGGCCGCCCCGGCGGTTGCTGCCGCTCTACGGGCCGTTGCATCTGCCTCTGGTTCTGCGGGAGGCGCTCCAGGGTCCCCAGAGGCCGCCCTGGCCTCGGCCTGGCGTGCCGCACTTGCGGCCGAGGAAGCTCCGGCGGGCGGTGCCCCCGGGGCGTCGTGTGCCACTGCCCTCGCACAGGCGCTGGCTGCGGGGGCTGCACAGCTCTCAGCTGAAGAGGTTGCAGTACATGGAGCAGGTAGGCAGGGACAAGAGCGCAAGCCACGTGTGTGGAGTGGCCCAGTGGCGTCATGGCCAGGAAAGGCTGGCTTTTCACCCAGCGCTGACAGTGCCTTAGGGCATCACCCCTCTGAGGCCATGCACGGGCACGGATATGGCCACGCCACTCATGGTGACCCTGGAGGATGGGGTGCGCCCCCGGCTCCGGCCTTTCGCGGCGGGATTGGGGCACGAACCGATCCGCCGCCCGCTGCCCTGCGTGCTGACGTTGCAGCTCAGGCGGCAGTGGTCTCCACTCGACGCACCTCGTTGTCATCAGGTATCGTGTCAGCCTGGGCTGCCATTGCACAGGCATTGGGGGCCACGAAGATGAAGGGCACCGGCATGGCATCCCCGGTTCCTGCACCCGAGCTTGGTCTCGGCTCCGTGGCCGCCCATTGGCGCTTTCAGGCGCATGGGCAGGGCATGGCACACAGCGTCAGCAGGAGCATGGAGCATGGACACACTGAGCTCGGGGGGACGAGAGATCAAGAGATAGCAGCAGGTGCAGCTCGGGCTGTGCTCCGCGAGATGGAGCGTGCTGCTGACACAGCTCGCGAGACTGCTAGCGTTGGCCCGTATGATTCCGGTTCGGGATCGGGGCGCTGGGGAGCCGGTTGGCGTGGACCTGCGGGCTGGCGCGTCCTTGGCAAGCTTCGAGCAGATGGACGCCTCGCTGCAGGATCTGTAACAGGATCCATGGGGAATGAAATTGGAGTTGTCGATGCCGTGGCTGCACCTGCCTCCGCGGTCTCACCTCCACTCCCATCTGTCGTGCCTGATGAGGACGCCGCTCCCCTCGCTCAACTTCTGGCCCGAGCGGGAGAGGGCCACGTGGGACCTTGGTCGCTCTACCTTGGACGGGCGGCGGCCGAGGGCCGTGAGGGTTGGGCAGCGCCCAGAGCACTCTCGTGGATTGCGAGGTGGCTTGTAGGTATGTCTCGCTCACAGGGGGGCAGTAGCGACATGCATTCTGCCACGGGCAGCGGCGATGATGGTGCTGATGTGGCAGCGGCCTCCCGTGCATGGCGATACTTTGAGGAGGCAGCACGTGCCGGAAGTGGCGAGGCTGCAGCACAGCTTGGACGGATGGCGGCATCTGGGCTGGGCCCTGGTGGATTCGGGATGGGGATGGATGAGAAGAACGCAGACCTTAGCCACCCCTTGCTCTCTCATGCACAAAGGGGCTCGCGGCCGGACTGGCCCCGCGCCACCCAATGGCTGGCAGAGGCTGACCGCCGTGGACACCCGGCTGGTGCCTTCGGGTTGGCTGCCCTTGTCCTGACTGGGCGCACGGGAGACGACGTTGTCTCTGGCGGTGTTGTGACCAACAAAGCGCGTGCCAAGGCTCTTGCCCTGGCTGAACGATCGGGCGCCCAGGGCGAGCATCCGCCTCTCCCGCGTTTCCTTGGAGGGGACGCTATGGCCTCACGCTGGAAGGGCGGGCAGCCCCCTCTGGGCCTCGCAGAAGAAGCACGCTTCAGGCAGCTGGATGCATTATGGGCATGGCCAGCTCCGCGGCTCCCGTCTGCCTCAGCTCACCTCGAGCGCCCCGCTCCCCCTGGCTCCGCAGATGGTCACTTTCTTGCCGCCCTATTGATCGGCGGTACGGATGCTGAGACAGGGGCCCTTCTTCACTTGACGGGTGCGGTGTCCCGTAAACGCCGGGATGAGCAGAGGGAGTTCCTAGATCGCGCTGCTGACCGGGGCCATCTGCTCGCAACCTGGCATCGCTCTGCCTGGAGTGCCGATGGAGCAGCACGCGACGGTGAAGTGTTCTCGGGGGGTGCAGGAGGTCCCACGTGTGCTGAAGCTGTGCGTGACGCTCTTTGGGCTTCTCGCTCCGGCCCGGGCGCAAGGTCGGCTTCCATTGCAGCCGCCTCCACCGTGGCACGTGCTGCCGGCCTCGTCCCGCCCCCTCCAGGACGGAGCGAATGGGACGTTGAGGGATCCGTGGAGGCTGCGCTACTCGCATTTCTGAGGGTGGCTGACGGAACGGGCTGCCCTGCGGCCACCAGGGATGCTGCGACCGTGGCGAGGGGCTTGGCGGCAGCGAGTGCGTTGCAAGAGAATGCGACAGACCCTAGAGAAGTCGTTCTCGGAGCCATCATGCACCTGGGCGATGTCCTTCGTTCAGCCAGTGGTAAATCTCTGTGCTCATTGGGTGATGCTTTGGATCGGCTCGCTGCGTGGATGGATAATTTTTCCGCAAGCGAACATCTGGGATGGTCATTGACCCCAACCGCATTGCAAGCTGCCTTTTATGATGAACTCGCCTGGGTCAACAATGGATTTGCAACACGCATAGCTGCCGTCGCCCGTGTGCTCAAAGAGGCGGGCAAGTTGGTCGACCTGGAAAGCCCGTCGTCCGCCCTGCCCCAGTCGTCAGCGCCGTCGTCGATATCATCCATGGTGACTGAGGGTTATCGGCTGGCTGCTGACGCTCTTGACGCAAGGGCAGCGCGATTGGGTGGAGGAGCGTCTGCCGTACGACTTGGTCGGACTTTGATAGCGGACAGCAGGAACCCTCATCGAGCAGCAACGGGGAGGGCCCTTCTTGAGGCGACTACCCTTCGCGCCGACCTTGACGAATTTGTCCGTGCAGACGCTGCGTTTGAGGTCGCAATCTTGACCCAATTCGGCGAGCCCGGAGATTTTGCCACTGCTGACCTTGGTACGTCCCGGGCCTGGCTCGACCATGCCGCCTCGTTTCGCGACCAACGCCATGGATCGCTCCCGTCGCTAGTCCTTCACGTTAGTGCCACGGTCCAGCGCCTGTTGGCAGGAGGAGCCGTGCCGCTGACGCCGCCTGCTGCCAGGACTACGGCCACCGTTTGGTCCGCCCTCGGCAGCCCGTGGCCCGATATTCCTCCTCCCTGGGTGCCTCGGCGTGCGATCAGTCCTCTCGCGATGCTCGATAAGATATGTCATCGGGCAACACGCCCCCTCGTACAGTGGGTAGCACAAGTGTCGGCGAGGGCTGGTCATGCGAGTCTTGCTCTGATCAGGGCTGCGCTTGATTGGGCTGTCACCTTGGGATTTGGGCGGGGACCTGCGGCAGTGACTGTGGCCTCTGCCATCGCTTCCGCTCCATGGGTTGATTCCGTCGTGGCGTGGTTTGTCCAGACTGTGACGTCGCCGGTGGCTGCCGAACGCGAGTGGTGGGGAGGTGCCCCACCGAACTGGCTGCCACCACCACCGCCACCGCCCGCACCATCTTCTGCTGCGGTCAAAGGTCCCGCGGCAGAGGCAGGTGAGACTCCCCTCGCTGCGCGCCTCGTTTGGGCATACTTGCGGTCATTAGGGCGTCTCGGCAGCGCATTTCTCTCTCTCCTCTCCACGCTTCTGGCTGCCAACGATTCGGTCTTAGCAGTCGCGGTCTGCAGCTCGGCCCTCCTGCTGGTCACAGTTTGCCTCCTCGCCATGCGTGGTGCCCGTAGAGAACTCCAGGATCCCGAAGGACCGGAGGCGGCTTGGCGGAGAGGTGCGCAATGAGGAAACGGGTTCAATTGAAACTTACTAACCAGTCTCCATCCCCTCCCCTCCAGCGGCCACGGCGACACGGCCCAGCGCGTCCGCCGCTTCCGAGATGCCCGATGGCGAGGGGTCGTCAGCACTGCTGCGCCGGGGATCCGACCGTGTCGCCTCGATGTGGAGGGACCGAGGCCCGCCGGGTTTGAAGACGATCGGGAATATGGGCTTGAATCCCGTTTTGGACTCGTCAGGCACCTTGACATTGCGCTGATAGACAGCTCCCGACTGGTCGATCGTGCACAGATCGACATTGCTGCCTGACCCAAGGTCGTTGGTAATGCCTGACAGGATGGCGCGCGTGACAAGAGCCTCGGCCTCCTCCCTGGTCATCCCCTCGCTGAAACTATCCTCAAAGACCCCCATGGCAGCAAGCGACCCGCTGCCCATCGTGGCAAAGGGCAGCGCATCGGTGCTGCCGTGCGGGTAGACGGAAAACAGGTGGGCCCCAGTTGGGTCCCATCCGCCAAGGACGAGGGCAGCGCCGATGTGGCCCTGGTGCTTGTACAAGTGCGTGCGCAGCAGCGTATGTGCCGATATGACACGGCTGGGACGGCCCGTTTCGAACCGATGGAGCTCGAGCGACCGCGCGACCTGAGCCGTCGTGTGCTCAGTGTCGGCCGCCGTGCCGGCACCGCAGCAGTAGATCTGGGGAGCCAAGTAGTGAATCTTCTCGCAATTTTTATCCGCCACCGTCGACCCCGCCGTCGATCGAGTGTCGGCCCCAAGGACTACGCCGCCCTGCGAGCGAGAGAGCGAGAGGGTGAACACGCGGGGGTGGGAGGGGCGGTGAAGAGCTGGTCCCACGTCGCATAGGGACCGCCTCACACTGGGCAAGGCGGCGGCGGAGAGGCTTTGGTCTGGCTGATGCCACCCCCGACTCTGGCTGCACGCCTCCAGCTCTACGCCGACGACAACGGCGGGGAGCGCGACCCCCGACCCTTTCCCCGCCGCGCCAGGCCGAAGCGCTGCGGTCGCGTCGGACTGGTCTTCCCGCGCGTTCCTCAGGACGTTCTCGAACGCGAAACTCTGTCCCTCACATAAATCATGACAAAAGGCGCCTGACCCACCTTGAAACGGACGCCCGCGATCGTTGTTCCCGTTTTCTTCACCCGCGGCGCAGCGGCACCAACCCTCGCGAGGTGTGCGTTGCGCGCCGCGAGGGAGAAAGAGAAACCAGGCGGTTCACTGGATTCTTGCATCTTCGTAGCTCTCTCTCGAGCGTTGGCGTCGGCGGGCGCGGCTTCGGACCTGCAGCCCCAACCGGCATGAGGAAGCACGAGGCATGTCGCTGTCGCCATGTCGACTGAGAAACGGCCCCCGCATTGGATGCAGACTGGCGGAGCGCAATTCCTTCTTCGCCGCTGCCGCATTGGCTCGGTGCGCAGATCTAGCAGCGACGTCCGTTCTGTCAAGAACGGCTGCGGCCGACGACGACGCCTGGCCCGCCTGGCACGCGTTCCCGCCCGCCTACACACTGCAGCCACACGACGGAACTCGTGAGAGGTGAGCCGGAAGAGACAACGACATACGGTCAGCAGGGCGCTCTTGAAGACCGAGGGGGCTGTCGGCGACGCCCGCACGGACTGCGCCCCCAGCTCTTCCTCCTTTTACAACAACGGCACCCGCAGACAGCTTGACCAGTGGGCCGACCTCATCGAGGACTATTGCGCTCGACGCCGGTGCTGGCTGCTTCCCCTCGCCCCGTCGTCGACACCGTTGTTGTTGTCGGGCGCCCCATCGCTGGACGCCTCGCCTCCTCGAGGCTCAGCTGCCGAGGCCGAGCTCCTCCTTTGGCGATCGCGCCCCCTTCCTGGGCGCCCTGAGAACTCTCGCGCGCTCCTTGGTCCCGCCCGCGTCGCCGCTCTCGCGCGTGTCGCTTCGCGCGGAGCGGGACGGTGGGCCCTTGCCGGCGGTAGCGCCGCAGTGGCGTCATCACAGCCGGCATCCGTTGTCCTTCACGCCCTGACTCGCGGCGACCGCGACGCCGGCGCTCCACCCCCCAGCGCAGTCGCGCTAGTGGTATTCGCGGCGGCCGGGGTGCTGGACCGCCGCGGCTGCGACGGCCTGACTTCTCTCTCACTCGCGGTTCTCGCCTGGGCCCGTGGTCCATCGGGCCCGCCTGGCGGCGTCGCGCTCCTCGAAGATCTCGCTGAAGAAGGCCCGACGGGCCCCGGCGGACCACCGCCGGCCTCGGCGGACGCTTGTGCGCTCCTGAGGGGGGCTCCCCTTGGTCTCGTTACTGCCGTCGTCGATTCCCTCGTCGCGTGCGGGGCGGCCTCGCACGTCGCTGGAGGTGCTGTCAAGTTTGCCGCCGCCGCCTGAGAGAGCCACTCCGCTTGGATCGCGATGGTGTTCGGACGCCGCGAAGAGAAGAGTCGGCGCAGCCATGAAATGGGGTGCGGCGATGTGGTACCGCCAGACCCCGAAAGACCTACAAGTCTGCCCGAGGGCGCCCGGCCGTTAGATGCAGCCATCGGGGCCGCATCTGCACGCCACTCGATCAGCAGACTAAGCTTCACCAGGCGAGTGTCGCGGGGTAGTGCGGCGCTCGTCCTGATCACGTCCCCGCGTGTTTCTCACGCCAGGCGGCAACGACTGCTCTTCACCCCTCTATCTTTCCTTCCGTTGTTCCATTTCGTCTCTCGCTCTTCGTCTACCTGACCGCCGGAGCACGACCGCCCCGCCCCGCCCCGCTGTCCTTATTGATGACAGGGACATGAGACGGGGCAGCCTTGGCGAGCTCGGTGGACGAGACTCGGCAGACCCCGAGGAGCTCGCTCGTCTTGCTGTCGAGGCGCTGCAGGCGCTGGGCTGGGGCGATGGCGACAGTAGTGTCAGCGCCAATCGCTGGGAACGCCACACGGAGACGCTGTTGTCACCCGCGTCGCCTCCCGCGGCTTCTCACGATCTGACGTCGGCACCCTCGCAGTCTGCCGCTGCGTCAAAAGCTCCGCCGAGCTTTCCGTCGTGCCGTTTAAGCGAAGAACCGCCTTGCATCCCACGGTGGTCCACTGAGCTTTCTGGGGCACTCGAGGCCCTCCCCGATCTGCTGGCTCCCGTGCCTTCTGCCGCGGGTAGTGCCCCCGCCGCACAAAGGCCGGCACCGCCGAGGCGCGGGTCATGCCGTGGGGTCCGCCGCGGTGGCACGGGTGGCTGCCAGGGCGACCCTCCTGGATGCCCTCACGGCTACGCTGGCTGTCAGGGACCGCCCCGCCGCCGGCGCGTTGTTCTATTTTCCGAC